>Ga0209212_1004384_pt1 | contig 17500 bp, 20 predicted proteins | sample RifGroC2_FD_183996 | JGI IMG/M metagenome (GOLD analysis project Ga0209212, IMG submission 183996) | Groundwater microbial communities from Rifle, Colorado, USA - Groundwater C2 (SPAdes) (version 2) | ecosystem: Environmental > Aquatic > Deep subsurface > Groundwater | place: Rifle, Colorado...
CCTCGAGACGATGGTGCTGATGGCCGGCGTCGACCTGCCCCTCCGCGCCATCCGCGAACAGATCGCCTCGGCGGTCGACCTGATCGTCCACCAGGCGCGCCTCAAGGACGGCACGCGCAGGATCACCAACATCACCGAGGTCCAGGGCATGGAGGGCGACGTCATCGTGATGCAAGACGTCTTCGTCTTCGAGCAGACCGGCGTCGTCGAGGGGAAGATCCAGGGCCGGCTCAAGCCGACCGGCATCCGCCCCAAGTTCGTCGAGAAGTTCGAGGTCATGGGCATCCATCTGCCGCCCGGCCTCTTCGGCTTCGTCTACTAGGCTCGGGGAGGGAACGCGCCATGAGTCCGGTCGTCATCGCCATCGCGGGGGCGCTGGCGGTCGCCATCATCCTCATCGCGGTGGGGATCGCCGGCTCGTCCGGCTCGGTCGTGGGCACCCGTCTCGAGCGCTACGCTGCGGGACGGCAGGAGAAGGCCAAGCCGGCGTCCGGCTCGGGCCCGGTCTCCGAGCTGCTCGCCCGCTCGCAGGCGCTGGCCGCCTTCAACAAGGGCCTCGAGGCGCGGGACTTCGGCGCGAACATCGCCCGTGACCTGGCCCGCGCCGACCTCAAGCTCAAGGTCAGCGAGTTCCTCGCCATCTGGGCCGGCGCGATCGTGGGGATCCCGGTCCTGCTGCTGGCCGTCTCGGTCATCTTCCCGGCCCTCGGCAACCCGGTCGCCGTCGTGATCGGGGCGCTCGTCGGCTTCTGGCTGCCGCGCTTCTGGCTCAATCGCCGCAAGGGCGCGCGCCTCAAGGCGTTCAACAGCCAGCTGGCCGACACGATCACCCTGGTCGCCAACGCCCTGCGGGCCGGCTCCTCGTTCCTGCAGGCGATCGAGATGGTGGTGCGCGAGTCGCACCCGCCGGTCTCGACCGAGTTCGGGCGCGTCATCCGCGAGGTGAACCTGGGCCTCCCCTTCGAGCAGGCGCTGGAGAACATGGTCCGCCGCGTCCGCTCGGACGACCTCGAGCTGATGACGACCGCCATCTCCATCCAGCACCAGGTCGGCGGCAACCTCGCCGAGATCCTCGACTCGATCGCCTTCACCATCCGCGAGCGGGTGCGCATCAAGGGCGAGATCCGCACGCTGACGGCGCAGCAGCGACTGTCGGGCTATGTCGTCGGCTTCCTGCCGATCGGCCTCGCCGGCTTCCTCTTCATCGCCGCGCCCTCGTTCATGGACGCGCTCTTCCTCAACCCGCCGGGGCTCTTCGGCCTGCCGGCGGGGGTGATCCTCCTCTTCATCGGCGGCTTCATGATGTTCATCGGCTTCATGATCATCCGCCGCATCGTGGACATCGAGGTCTGAGATGAGCCCCGTGGTCATCGTCATCGCGGCGGCCGTGGCGGTCTCGATCGTCCTGATCGCCATCGGATTCGCCAGCTCCCAGCCGGTCGACCCGGTCCAGGCTCGCCTCAGCCAGCTCGGCACGATGCAGGCGCGCAACCTCGAGGAGCTGGAGCTCCAGCAGCCGTTCCTCGAGCGGACGATCCGGCCGCTGATCGGCCGCGTCTCGAACGCCGCCTCGCGCCTCACCAACGCCAGCGCAAGCGACCGCATGGAGAAGCGCCTCGCCCTGGCCGGCAATCCCGGGGGCCTGCGCACCCTCGACTACACGGGGCTCCGCCTGATCGCGGCGATCGCCGGCGGGCTGGGCGGCGGTGTGATCGGGCTCTTCCTGCTCGGCGGGATCGCCGGCGGGCTGGTCGCCGCGGTGATCGGCGCGATCATCGGCTGGATGGCCCCCTCCATCTGGCTGGGTCGCCGGATCCGGGCGCGCCAGCGCGCCATCCTGCTCCAGATCCCCGACGCGCTCGACCTTCTGACGATCTCGGTGCGGGCCGGCCTCGGCTTCGACGCGGCCCTCGGCAAGGTCGTGGAGAAGCTGCACGGGCCGCTCAGCGACGAGTTCCGCCGCGCGCTTGCCGAGGTGCGGGTCGGGCGGCTCCGGCGCGAGGCCCTGCGCGACGTGGTGGCCCGCACCGAGGTGCCGGCGCTGGCCAACTTCATCGGCGCGGTGATCCAGGCCGAGCAGCTCGGCGTGGCGATCTCCAAAGTGCTGCAGGTCCAGTCCGAGCAGCTCCGCATCGAGCGCCGCCAGCGCGCCGAGGAGATGGCGGCCAAGGCACCGATCAAGATGCTCTTCCCGCTCGTCGGGTGCATCTTTCCCTCGATGTTCATCGTCATCCTGGGGCCGGCGCTGATCCGGATCATGGTCAGCCTGGGCTCCCGGTAGGCGCCCCGCTCCCCGCAGGCGACCCGTCGGCGCGCCGGTCTTCGCCGTCCGCAACCTGACGCGGGAGACGCTCGTCGCCGGCCGCGTTGCGCCGGCCGACTCGTTCGCGGCTCGCTTCCGCGGCCTGATGGGGCGTCCGGCACTGGCCGACGGGCAGGGGCTCTGGCTGCCGGGTGTCAACAGCATCCACATGCTCTTCATGCGCTTCCCCATCGACGCGGTCTTCCTCGGCCGGCCGGGACCGCACGACGCCCGCCCGGTCACCGCGGTGCGCCACGGGCTCCGGCCCTGGCGCGGCGTGGTGTGGTGGGTCGGCGGCTGCGACGGCGTGCTGGAACTGCCGGCCGGCGCCGCCGCGCGCGCCGGCATCGCGCCGGGCGACATGCTCGCCTTCGAGGCCGACGGGGCGGCCGCCCCCGGAGCGGACGGAGAGACCGGGGCACGGTAAGCGGCCGGCAAGCCGGCGCGAAGCACGCCCGGCCATCATGGCTGGCGTGGCCGGCCCCTTCGCGCTCCTCCGTCGCGGTCTCGATCTCCTGCTGCCGCCGGCCTGCGTCGGCTGCGCGGCCGAGGGGACGCTTCTCTGCGAGGGCTGTGCGGCGCCGCTGCGGGCCCGTCTCGGCCAGCCGCCCGGCGCGCCGATCGGCCTCCCGGTCGAGCTGCCCGCCCCGCTCCTCCAGCTCGAGTGGTGCGCCCCCTTCACGGGGACGACGCGGGCGGCCCTCCACGCCCTCAAGTACGACGGCGTGCGCGACCTGGCCGAGTCGCTCGGCGCGGCCCTGGCGTCGCGCTGGGCGGAGGCCGGGCGCGGGGGGAACCTACTCGTGCCCGTGCCGGTCCACCCCTCCCGCCTTCGCCAGCGCGGCTACGACCAGGCCGCCCTCCTGGCCGAGGCCGCCGGTCGCCTGCTCGGGATCCCCGCCGTGGCTGCGCTGGAACGGGTCGCCGAGACGAGCGCCCAGCACGCCCTTGGACGCGCGGCGCGCGCCCGCAACGTGGGCGGCCGCTTCGCCGTTGCCGTCCCGGAGGCCGTGCACGTGCGCGGCGCGTGGGCGGTGCTCGTCGACGACGTCGTCACCACCGGCGCCACGCTCGGCGCCTGCGGGCGGGCGCTCCTGGCTGCCGGCGCGTCGGCCGTCTCGGCCGTCACGGTGGCACGGGAGGGGTGACCGACCCCGCGGTAGAATCGCGGCGTGACGGCCAGCTGCCACCGCGCGCGCCGCCATCCGCAGGGTGACCAGCGCGCGCGTTCTCGTGTTCCCCAGGAGACTCATCCCGCAGGAGGCGCTCCGTGAGGACGATCGTCAAGGGCAAGAACTTCGCTGTCGTCGAGGAGGACCGCCGCTACGCCGAGCGGAAGCTGCACCGCCTCGAACGCTTCCTCGATGACCGGACCGACGCCATCGTCGAGCTCTCGGTCGAGCAGCACCGCAGCGAGCAGGACAGCCGCATCGTCGAGGTGACCCTCATGATCGACGGGCGCGTGGTCCGCGGCGTCGCCCGCGCGGCGACCCACCGCGCCGCCGTCGACGTGGTGCTCGATCGGCTCGAGCGACGCGCCATCGCCCACCGGGAGAAGCCGCGGCTACGGGCGCGGCCCAACGAGGAGAAGGCGATCCTCCGCTCGATCGCGGACGGCACCGCGCCGGTGGGTCGCGACCGGCCGCCCTCGGTCGTCAAGGTCAAGCGCTTCGCCATCGAGCCGATGTTCGAGGAAGATGCGGTCGCCCGGATGGAGGAGCTCGGCCACGCCTTCTTCGTCTTCGTCAACGCCGAGAACGAGCGGCTCGCCGTCCTCTACCGCCGCCGCGACGGCGACTACGGCCTGATCGAGCCGGCGATCGGCGGCGAGTACAGCGACAACGGCCGCACGGCGCGCCGGCGCTCCTGACGGCGCGTCGTAGAGATTCTCGCCCGCGTGCGCCACGCCCGCTATCCGGCGCCGATCGACCACCACCTCCACAGCCGCAAGTACGACCCGGCTTGGCCGTTGGCCCTGCTGGAGCGCTGCGGCATCCCCGACGAGCGCCTCTTCCGGGCCGATCGCGACGGCCGTGGGGCGCGCCGTGACGGGCGGGCCGAGCGGGCCGCAGGGGCGGCATGAGCGCGCGGCGCATCGGCGCGCACCTGCCGCTCGGCGGCGGGATGGTCAAGGCGGTCGATCGCGCCCTCGAGATCGGCGCCACCACGCTCCAGGTGTTCAGCGACAACCCGACCTCCTGGCGACGACGGAGCGCGCCGCCGCCGGAGCTGCCCGCCTTCCGCGACCGGCTGGCGGCGGCCGGCATCGCGCCGCTGGCGATCCACGCCAGCTACCTGGTCAACCTGGCCGGACCGGACGAGGCGTTCCGGGAGCGGAGCGTCGCCGTGCTGGCGCACGAGCTCCGAACGGCGGCCCTCTACGGCGCAGCGTACGTCAACGTCCATGTCGGCTCACACCGCGGGGCGGGGGAGGCGGCCGGCCTCGCACGCCTCGGGTCGGGGATCGCCCGCGTCCTCGCCGAGGCCACCGGCGGGTCCGGAGAACCGGGGGCCGGCGCGGGCGACCGGCCGGCCGCGTCCGGCCCGCCACCGCTCCTCGTCCTCGAGAACTCGGCGGGCGGCGGGGACGGGATGGGCGCCACGGTCGAGGAGCTGACCCGCATCCGCGGCGCGGCCCTGGACGAGGGGGCCGAGGCCCGCAGGATCGCCTTCTGTCTCGACACGGCGCACCTCTGGGGTGCCGGCCACGACCTGGCTGATCCCGCCGCCCTCGACCACCTCCTCGAGGCCTTCGACCGCGCCATCGGGCTTGACCGGCTGGTCATGGCCCACCTCAACGATTCGAAGGCGCCCCTCGGCTCACACCTCGACCGCCACGAGCACATCGGCGCCGGCCAGATCGGCGCCGCCGGCCTGGGCGCCTTCCTGCGCCACCCTCGCCTGGAGCACCTCGCCTTCTACATCGAGACACCCGGCATGGACGAGGGCTGGGACGCCGTCAACCTGGCGCGGGCGCGGCAGCTGTCGGATGGTCTGCCGCTCGACGAGCTGCCGGCGGAGGCGCTCCTGGTGCGCGGGAGCCGGTCGCGGCGGGCGCTGGCGAAGAACGCCCCGCGGCCCCCGGGATGAGCGGAGGCCGGCTCTGCGGCCGAGCCGGCCTCCGTGCGCGCAGGATCCGGACGGGAGGAGGGACCGCCCGGATCGCCCCGCGGGTGACTTCCCTGGTGGCGCCCGGTCAGTAGCCGACCGGCCCCTCCGACCGCGCGCCTGCGGTCGGGACGCCGCTCGACGCGCGGGTGCCCGGCAGCGGCTGGTGCTCGGCGGCGCGCATCGCCACGCGGCGCATCCGGATCGCCAGGTAGTACTCCATGATGCGGCGGACCTGGGGCTCGCTCAGGTACTCGTCGCCGCGCAGCGCGTACTCGACGCGGGCGGTCGGGTTGGCGGCGCCCTGGCCCACCACACCGAAGTAGCGGGTCGTGTCGGCCTCGTCGAGGATCTCGCGGAGGCCGCGAGCCAGCTTCGTAGCGGTGCCGAGCGACGGCGTCCGGTCGCCCCGGATCAGGCGCGAGATCGTCGAGTGGTCGACACCCGCCTGCTGGGCGAGCTGACGCTGGGACATCTTCTTCGCCTTCAGCTGCGCTCGCAGCCACTCGTTGAAGGCGCGCACGTTCTTGGACGCGTTCTCGTTCGACATGCCGGAGTACCGTTCTCCGCTCCTGGAGGGACCCGGCTCGCGGCAGGCTCGCCCGCCCCTGGCCGGTGCCTTTCGGCACCTCCCATCTTCGGGACGGCCCCCCGGCCCGCCTATAGGCTGTTGGTACCATCGGACCGGCCTGCCGTCCTATCCTGCGGCCCGGTCACCGCCGACCGGCCCGGCGGCCGCGACTCGATCGCCACCGCGCCCGCGCACCTTGGCGGAGACAGCGTAGAGCAGTCCCCCGAAGACGATGATGGAGAGGACGCTGATGGCGCGGTCGACCAGCGCGATCGCCGCCGCACTCGTCGCGTCGACCGAGTAGATGACGGTGAGGATGCCGACGACCCCGGCCTCGACCACCCCGACGCCGGCCGGGGTGAAGGGGATCGCCGTGAGGAGCGAGGCGGCGAGCGCGACGAAGAAGGTGCCGCTGATGCCGAGGTGGACGTCCGTGAAGCCGAGCGCCGCGATGACCAGCCAGAGGCGGGCCGCCTCGGTCCCCCAGACCAGGCCGGTGAGGACGCCGAGCCGCGGCAGCTGGCGGACCCCGATCGAGTTGAAGACGCCCTCCTCGAAACGGTCGTAGAGCTCGGAGACGCGCTGCGGCAGCGGCAGCAGGGCGAGGAGGCGCCGGCCGAAGTTGCGCAGGGTGAAGAGGCCGGCCGCCAGCAGGACGATGACGGCGACGCCGATCCCCAGCAACACCTGCACCTCGGGCGGCAGGTTGGCGCGGAAGCTCCAATAGCCGCTCCCCAGCGCCAGGATGGCGATGCCGAAGAGGTCGAGGATGCGTTCGAGGAAGACGGTCCCGAAGGTGCGGCTCAGCGAGACGACGTAGTTGAGGCGAAGGAGATAGGCGCGGTAGACGTCGCCCAGCTTGGCCGGGACCAGGCAGTTGACGAGCCAGGAGAGGAAGATGAGCTCGCTGGCGTCCTTCGTGCGGAGCGAGAAGCCGGTCCCCCGCAGGAGCAGTCCCCAGCGGTAGCCGCGCAGCGGAAAGCCCAGGTAGTAGATCGCCAGCGCCGCCAGCAGGGCGGCCGGGTTCGCCGCGAGGACCAGGTCGCCCAGTTGCCCGAAGTCGACCTGCAGGACGACCCGGAAGACGAGGACGACGAGGACGAGGGGCAGCGCGATCGAGATGATCGTGCGCGGCTGGCGGAGTCGCTGCGGCAGCGAAACCTGCGTCGGCGCGCCGGGCTCGAGCGGCTCGACCGTGTCCGCGTCGGCGGCCGCGGGCGGCGGGCCTGACTCGTTCACCGCTCCGTCCCCGGAGGGATGCGGCCTCGGCCGCGCAGGTGCTGGACGAGCCTGGCGAAGGGCGTTACCGCCCGCACCAGGTACGAGGCACGTCCGGTCACCAGGCGCGCGCCGACGAGCGTCGCGCGCAGCTCGGCGGCGTCCCCGACCGGGCCGGTCGCGACCGCGTAGGCGATGCCGACCTCGAGCAGCGTGTGCGCGTCGGAGACGGCGACGCCGGGCAGTCCATGGGCGGCAGCATACGCGGCTGCCCGCTCGTTCGCGGCCGGGAACGGGACGCGGGCGTTGAACGCCTCGACGTAGTCGAGCGACGGCGCCAGGGCGTCGAGGGCCCCGGTCCCGCCGGGGAGGGTCGCTCCGCCGGCCAGGAGCGAGCCGCGGAACCGGTCGAAGGGATGCGGCAGCCCGACCAGTCCGCCCTGCTCGCGGACCGCCGCGGCCGCCTCGCGCGCCGCCAACCCGGGCGGGATCGGGCGCTCCAGGAAGAGGCCGATCAGGTCGCCCTCGCGGGTGCGGATCTCCTCTCCCACGATGACGCAGATCCCCGCCTGGGCGGCGTCACGGGCCGCGAGCGCCCCCTCGATCCGGTCGTGGTCGGTGATCGCCAGGTGCGTCAGGCCGCGTGCCGCGGCCACGCGCACGACATCACGCGGCCGGCTCAGCGAGTCGTGGGACGCCGACGTGTGGCAGTGCAGGTCGATGAAGACGCGCCCGCCGGCCGCCTCGCTCACGCGCCCTCAGATGCGCTGGACGAACGACGAGCGGAAGAAGTCGAAGTGCTCCAGCGCCAGCCCCGTGCCGAGGGCGACGCAATTGAGCGGGTTCTCCGCCACATGGCAGGGGACGCCCGTCACCTGGGTGAGGAGCCGGTCGATGTTGCGCAGAAGCGCGCCGCCGCCGGACATCACCATCCCCTTGTCGATGATGTCGCTCGACAGCTCGGGCGGCGTCTCCTCGAGCACCTGGCGGACCGCCGCCACGACCTGCTGGAGCGGCTGCTCGATCGCCTCCATCACCTCCGAGCTGGTGATCGGGATGGTGCGCGGCAGCCCGGCGATCAGGTCGCGCCCGCGCACCTCCATCTGCAGGTCGCGTTCGAGCGGCAGGGCCGTGCCGATGGCGATCTTGACCTCCTCGGCGGTCCGCTCGCCGATCATCAGGTTGTACTTCTTGCGAACGTAGCTGGCGATCGCCTCGTCGAAGCGATTGCCGCCGACGCGCAGCGAGTTGCGCACGACGATGCCGCCCAGGGCGATGACGGCGATCTCGGTCGTGCCGCCGCCGATGTCGATCACCAGGTTGCCCGACGGCCCGCTGATGGGGACGTTGGCGCCGATCGCCGCGGCCAGCGGCTCCTCGATCAGGTAGGCCTCGCGGGCGCCGGCCTTGAGCGCGGCGTCGCGCACGGCGCGCTTCTCCACGCTGGTGACGCCGGAGGGGACGCTGATCATGACGTCCGGCTTGATCCAGGAGCGTCCGGCCTTCTTGATGAAGTAGCTGAGCATCGCCTCGGTGATGACGTAGTCGGCGATGACGCCGTCCTTCATGGGCCGGATCGCCTGGATGTTGCCGGGCGTCCGCCCGATCATCTCGCGCGCTTCCGCGCCGACCGCCACGATCCGATTGTCGTCGGAGACGGCCACCACCGACGGCTCGCGGATGACGATCCCCCTGCCCTTCACGTAGACGAGCACGTTGGCCGTGCCCAGGTCGATGCCGATCTTCATGTCGCCTGCGCCGCTACCTCTTCGGCGACGCGCTCGATCCGCGCCCCGAGCTCGAGGAACTTCCGCTCGATGTTCTCATACCCCCGGTGGACGTGGTGGGCACCGCGGATCGTGGAGCGGCCGTCGGCCGCCAGCGCGGCCAGGATCAGGCTCGCCCCGGCGCGCAGGTCGCCGACCTCGAGCTCGGCGCCGCGGAGGGGCGTCGGCCCGTGGATCCGGCAGTGCGTGCTGTCGAGCAGCTCGATGCGGGCGCCCATGCGCGCCAGCTCGGACGTGTACTCGAGACGGTCCTCGAAGATCGTCTCGTGGACGCGGCTCTCCCCGGCGGCCTGGGTCAGCAGGACGACGGTCGGCGCCTGCAGGTCGGTGGCGAGGCCAGGGTACGGCGCTGTGGCGACGTCGCAGGCACGGTAGGCACCCGAGGCCGGGGGCGCGCCACGCACCTCGATCGTGTCGCGGCCGCAGGCGACGTCGACGCCGATCGCGGTGAGGACCTCGAGGAAGGCGCCCAGATTCTCGCAGGGAGCGCCCTCCAGGCGCACCCCGCCGCCGGTCACGGCGGCGGCGACGGCGAAGGTGCCGGCCTCGATCCGGTCGGGGATGAGGCGGTGGTCGGCGCCGCGCAGCCGGCGGACGCCCTCCACCTCGATGATGTCCGGCGCCGTCCGCTCCACCTGCGCCCCCATCTTGCGCAGGAAGTCGATCAAGTCGTCGACCTCGGGCTCCCGGGCGGCCGGTCGGATGGTGGTGTGGCCGTCGGCGAGGACGGCGCCCAGCATGGCATTCTCGGTGCCCATCACGGTGACGGCGGGGAAGACCACGTCGCCGCCGCGCAGCCTGCCGGGGGCGCGGGCGAAATAGTAACCGTTTCGGTATTCGATCTCGGCGCCGAGCGCGCGCATGGCGTCCACATGGAGGTTGACCGGCCGGCGGCCGATCCGGTCGCCGCCAGGGTTGCTGATGATGACCCGGCCGAAGCGCGCCAGCAGCGGACCGAGGAGGATGAAGCTGGCGCGCATCCTGGCGGCCGCCTCGAGTGGCACGAAGAGCCACTCCACGTCGCCCGAGGCGACCTCGTAGCGGTTGGGGCCGGCGTGGTCGACGACGACGCCGAGATCACGCAGCGTCCCGGCCATGACGCGCACGTCCTCGATCTCCGGCACGTTGTCGAAGCGACAGCGTTCCCCGGTGAGCGTGGCCGCGGCCATCAGTTTGAGCGCCGCGTTCTTGGCGCCGCTCACGGCGACCGTGCCGCGCAGGGGGACGCCGCCCTCGATGCGAAAGACCTCGCGCTCGATCGGCTCGGGCGTGAACTCCCAGTGGAACGGCCGGACGGGCTGGGTCACGCCACTACCCGCGGTGCCGCGGACCCTCCCGGTGGCGGCGTGCGATCTGGATGTGCAGCAGGGCGCGCTGGAGAGCGGCCCGCGCCGCCGCCAGGTCGGCCGTCTCGACGTAGCCCGCCTCGAGAGCGCGCTGCGCCTCACGGCGCGCCTCCTCGGCCGTCTCAAGGTCGATCTCGGCCGCCAGGTCGGCCGTCTCGGCCATCACCACGACCTTGTCCGGCCGGACCTGCAGGAAGCCGCCGAAGATGGCGAACGACTCCTCGGTACCGCCGCGCTTGACGCGCAGCTCGCCGACGCCGAGCTGGGTCAGGAGCGGCGCGTGGTGCGGCAGGATGCCGAGCTGTCCCTCGATGCCGGGGCAGATCACCTCGTCGACCTCGTCGCTGAAGGCGAGTCGCTCTGGCGTCACGATGTCGAGGCGGAGGGGCATCGCTACGTCATCCGCCCGGCCTGCTCGACCGCCTCGTCGATACCGCCGACCAGGTAGAAGGCCTGCTCCGGCAGTGCGTCGTGCGTGCCTTCGAGGATCTCCCTGAACGAGCGAACGGTCTCCTTGAGCGACACGGTCTTGCCCGGCCGGCCGGTAAAGACCTCGGCGACGTGGAAGGGCTGGCTCATGAAGCGCTGCAGGCGCCGTGCCCGGTGGACGGTCAGCTTGTCTTCCTCGGAGAGCTCGTCCATCCCCAGGATGGCGATGATATCGGTCAGGTCCTTGTACTTCTGGAGGACGCGCTGCGTCTCGCGTGCCACGTCGTAGTGCTCCTGTCCGACGACGAGGGGGTCGAGGACACGCGAGGTCGAGGTGAGCGGGTCGACCGCCGGGTAGATGCCCAGCTCGGCGATCCAGCGCTCGAGCCGGATCGTCGAGTCGAGGTGCCCGAACGCGGTCGCCGGCGCGGGGTCGGTGTAGTCGTCGGCCGGCACGAAGACCGCCTGCAGGCTGGTGATCGAACCGCGCCTGGTGGAGGTGATCCGTTCCTGCAGGGCGGCCATCTCGGTCGCCAGGTTCGGCTGGTAGCCGACCGCCGAGGGCATCCGTCCGAGGAGGGCCGAGACCTCCGAGCCGGCCTGCGTGAAGCGGAAGATGTTGTCGATGAAAAGGAGGACGTCGCGGCCCTCCTCGTCGCGGAAGAACTCGGCCATGGAGAGCGCGGAGAGGCCGACGCGCAGGCGGGCGCCGGGCGGCTCGTTCATCTGGCCGAAGACCATGCACGTCTTGGCGATGACGCCCGACTGCGTCATCTCGTGGATCAGGTCGTTCCCCTCGCGCGAGCGCTCGCCGACGCCGGCGAAGACCGAGTAGCCGCCGTGCTCCTCGGCGACGTTGCGGATCAGTTCCTGGATGATCACCGTCTTGCCGACGCCCGCGCCGCCGAAGATGCCGACCTTGCCGCCCTTGGCGAACGGCGCGATCAGGTCGATCACCTTGAGGCCGGTCTCGAAGACCTGCGTCTCGGTGACCTGCTCGTCGAAGGTGGGTGCCGGGCGGTGGATCGGGTAGCGCTTCTCGGCGGCGACCGGACCCTTGCCGTCGATCGGCTCGCCGAGGACGTCGAAGACACGCCCGAGCGTCGCCTCGCCGACCGGGACGGTGATCGGCCCGCCGGTGTCGCGCGCCTCGACGCCACGTGGCAGCCCGTCGGTCGTCGTCATCGCCACGGCGCGCACCCAGTTGTCGCCGAGGTGCTGCTGGACCTCGCAGACGAGCCGGCCCCCGCCGGGTCGCTCGATCTCGACGGCATCGTAGATGCCCGGCAGGTGGCCGGGCGGGAACTCGATGTCGACGACCGGTCCGGTGATCTGGATGACCCGTCCGACGGTGGTGGGCGCGGCGATCGCCATGGTCTGGTCTCGTTCCTCCGTGGCTCGCTCAGAGCGCCCGGGCGCCCGTCGCGATCTCGATCATCTCACGCGTGATGTTGGCCTGGCGGACCTTGTTATAGGTGAGCGTCAGGTCCTCGATCAGCTCCTCGGCGTTCTCCGTCGCATTCTTCATGGCCACCATGCGGGCCGACTGCTCCGAGGCCGTGCCCTCGAGGACCGCCTGGTAGAGCCGGGTGGCGACGTAGCGCGGCAGGAGCTGGCTGAGCACGACGCCGGGCGACGGCTCGAAGATGAACTGGCGGCCCGGGATGCCGGCCGTGTCGGGGGCCGGCCGGATCGGCAGCAGCTGGCCGAGGCGCGGCCGCTGGGTGAGCGTGGTGACGAAGACACTGTAGACGAGGTCGATCCGGCCGTAGGTGCCAGCCAGGTAGTCGTCGGTGATCAGGCGCGCCAGCGGCAGGACGTCGGCAAAGCGGGGCCGGTCGCCGAAGCCGTTGAAGCTCGCCTCGAGCGAGACCCTGGCGCGACGCATCGCGTCGCGCCCCTTGCGCCCGACCGTGATCACGGTGATGTCGTCGCCGTGCTCGACGATCTCGCGGAGGGCGAAACGGATCGCGTTCGTGTTGAGGGAGCCGGCGAGGCCGCGGTCGGTGGTGAGCAGCACGATGCAGCGACGGCCCCCGCTCCGCCGCGCGAGGAGCGGGTGTTCCTCCTCGGTCAGCACCGAGGCGAGGTCGGCGAGCACCTCCTCGAGCGTGTCGCTGTAGGGGCGCGCGGCCAGCGTCGCCTCCTGGGCGCGGCGCAGCTTGGAGGCGGCCACGAACTGCATGGCGCGCGTGATCTGCCGGATGTTGCGGACGGCACCGATCCGGCGGCGGATCTCGCGCTGGCTGGCCATGACCGACGCTCGCTCCCGTCGCTACGCCAGGAAGGTCGCCCTGAAGGCGGCCGCGGCGGCGTCGAGCTGCGCCTCCAGTTCGTCGTTCAGGGCCTTCGATTCGGCGAGCGTGCGGAGCACGCCGGGGTGCTCGGCCTCGAGGTTGCGGTAGAACTGCTGCTCGAACTCGCGGACGCGGGGCGTCGGCACGTCGTCGAGGTACCCCCTGGTGGCGACGTAGAGGATCGCCACCTGTTTCTCGACGGCCAGCGGCACGTACTGCGGCTGCTTGATCACCTCGGAGAGCTTCTCGCCGCGGGTCAGCTGGTCGCGCGTCGCCTTGTCGAGGTCAGAGGCGAACTGCACGAAGGCGGCCAAGGCGCGGTACTGGGCCAGGTCCAGCTTGAGCGGGCCGGCGACCTTCTTCATCGCCTTCGTCTGCGCCGCCGAGCCGACGCGCGAGACCGAGATGCCGATGTTGAGGGCCGGGCGCTGGCCGGCGTTGAAGAGGTCGGTCTCAAGGTAGATCTGCCCGTCGGTGATGGAGATGACGTTGGTCGGGATGTAGGCGGAGACGTCGTTCGCCTGCGTCTCGATGATCGGCAGCGCGGTGATCGAGCCGCCGCCGTTCGCCGCGTTGAGGCGCGCCGCGCGCTCGAGGAGCCGGCTGTGGAGGTAGAAGACGTCGCCCGGGTAGGCCTCGCGCCCGGGTGGGCGGCGCAGCAGGAGCGCCATCTGGCGGTAGGCCCAGGCGTGCTTGGAGAGGTCGTCGTAGACGCACAGGGCGTCCTTGACGGGCTGGCCGTCGAGGGTGACGCCGTTCTCCATCACCTCCTCGCCGATCGCCGCGCCGGCGTACGGGGCGAGGTACTGGAGCGGCGCGGGTGACTCGGCCCCGGCGACGACGACGACGGTGTGCTCCATGGCGCCGTGCTGCTCGAGGGTGGCCACCACCTTGGCGACGGTGGAGAGCTTCTGGCCGATCGCCACGTAGATGCAGACGAGCCCCTTCCCCCCCTGGTTGATGATCGTGTCGATGGCGATGGCGGTCTTGCCGGTCTGGCGGTCGCCGATGATCAGCTCGCGCTGGCCGCGGCCGATCGGGATCAGCGCGTCGATCGCCTTGATGCCGGTCTGCACCGGCGTGTCGACCGGCGTGCGCACGATGACGCCGGGGGCGATCCGCTCGACCGGGCGGAAACGGGTCGTCTCGATGGGGCCCTTCTCGTCGAGCGGACGGCCGAGCGGGTCGACGACGCGTCCGATCAGCGCCTGGCCGACCGGCACCTCGACGACGCGACCGGTCGTCTTGACCGTGTCGCCCTCCTTGATCGCCTTGTCGTCGCCGAGGACGACGACGCCGACGGTCTCCTCCTCGAGGTTGAGCGCCATCCCCATGACGCCGCCGGGGAACTCCAGCAGCTCCGAGGCGAGCGCGCCCTCGAGGCCGTAGACCTGGGCGATCCCGTCACCGACGGCGATGACGGTGCCGACGTTGCGCGTCTCGACCGGCTGGTCGAACCGGTCGATCTCTGCCCTGATGATGCTGGTGATCTCTTCCGAACGAATGGCCATCCCTGACTCCTGATCGGGCGCCGTGCGCCCGCCTTCCCTCGGGCTCAGCGGGCGCCCGCCACGAGCTGGTCGCGCAGGCGCTCGAGGCGGCCGCGCACGCTGCTGTCGATCAACCGGTCGCCGACGCGGACGACCAGCCCGCCGACCAGGTCTGGATCGACCGAGGCGGACAGCTCGACACGGCCCCCGGTCGTCGCCTCGAGACGGGCGCGCAGGGCGGCCATGTCGTCGTCACCGAGCGGCACCGCGCTCCGCACCGTCGCCTCGACGATCCCCTCGCGGCGGTTGGCGAGCCGCTGGAACTCACGTGCCAGCTGGGGCAGCAGCGCCGCCCGGCCCCGTCGCACGAGGAGGCGGACGAGGTTGAGCGCCGGCGTCGAGAGATCCGCCCCGAGCGCCTCCCCGAGCAGCGCCTCGCGGCGAGCGAGCGGGATCGCCGGACTGTCGACGATCCGGGCAACGCGCTCATCAGCGACGACCGCGGCGGCCAGTGCGAGCTGTTCGCGCCACGCGGCGATCGTGCCGTCGCGGACGGCGATCTCGAAGGCGGCCTCGGCGTAGCGCCGCGCGGCGGTGGCTGGTCGGCGCACGGCTAGCCCTGCCCCTCCCGGCCGTCCGTCGAGCCGGCCATGCCGCTCGCCAGGAACTCCCCCACGAGGCGGCGCTGGCGCGGACCGTCCAGCGACTCCCCGACGACCTTCCCGGCGGCGAGGATCGCCAGGTCGGCCACCTCGGCTCGGATCTGGGCGATGGCGCGCTCCTTCTCGGCGGTCACCTCGACGCGGCCGCGCTCGATGAGCCGCTCGGCCTCGGCGCGTGCCGTCGCCACCAGCTGCGCGGCCGACTCGTCGGCGACCTTCTGGGCACGGGAGATCAGCTCGTGCGCCTCGTGCTGGGCGGCGGCGAGTTCGGCCTTCCGCTCATCGGCGGCCCGGGCACGCTCCCGCGCCGCTTCCTCCGCATCCTTCAGGCCCTGCTCGATGCGGGCCCGCCGCTCCTCCAGCAGCCGGTCCACGGGACGCAGCGCGCCGCGCCAGAGGATGTAGAGAAAGAGCAGGAAGTTGAGCGAGGAGACGATGATCCAGAAGAGGTTGAGCTGGAGCCCCGCCCCCTCGCCCTCGGCGGCTGGAAACGCGGCCCCTCCACCGACGCCGCTGACGAGACTGAACAGGTCCACGTGCAGGTCGTCCCGGCGCTACGCGCCGACGAACGGGTTGGCGAAGATGACGAGCAGACCCACCACCACGGCCAGCACGCCAAGGCCTTCGGCGAAGGCTGCGCCGAGGATGAACGGCACGAACATCTTCCCCGAGGCGTCGGGGTTGCGCCCGATCGCCTGGTTGGTCAGGCCGGTCAGGATGCCGATGCCGATGCCGGGTCCGATGACGCCGAGGGCGGCGAGGCCGGCTCCGATCAGGTCCATGGGTGTCGCTTCCTCCTTCACCCTCGACACCCGGTCGAGGGGCTTCGTGTAGACGGCAGCTCAGGCGGCGGCCGCCTCGCCGATCGCGTGTTCGCCTTCCCGGGGGCGCGGGGCTTCGTGCTCCTCACCGCCGTGCCCCTCGATGGCGATCAGGGTGAACACCAGCGTGAGGGTGGAGAAGATGAGGGCCTGCACGAAGTTGAGCAGGAACTCGAGGCCGACGAGGGCGACCGGGAGGATCGCCACCAGCAGCGCCGTCACGACGCCGAGCGCGATCTCGCCCCCGTAGATGTTGCCGAAGAGACGCATCGAGAGCGTGACGGGCTTGATGAACTCGAGGAAGAACTCGAGCACCCCGACGAAGAGCCCGATGAGCCCGGCCCCGATCCCCTTGCGGAACTCGCCGAGAGGGAAGAACTTGCCGAGGTAGCCGCGCATGCCGAGGCTGCGCACGCCCTCCACGTGGAAGACGACGAAGCTGACGAGAGCCAGGCCGACGGTGATGTTCAGGTCGCTCGTCGGCGCGCGGAGCAGCTCGACCTTCCCCACGAAGGGCATCAGCCCGCTCCAGTTGGAGAAGAGGATGAAGATGAAGAGCCCCGCGAAGAGCGGGACGTATCGCCTGCCGCGATCCCCGCCGATGGAGGTGGCGAAGTTCGCCAGCGTCTCGTAGAGGAACTCCACCGCGTTCTGGACGCCGCGCGGGATCATGCGCAGCCGTCGCGTCGCCAGCACGGCGAGGACGAGCAGCGTGGTCATGACGATCCACGAGGTGACGATGGTCGAGCTGATCGTCGGCTCGAAATACACGAGCGCACCGGGGGCCGGCTCATCGCCGTGCTGCAGGTCGAGCACGACGTGCGGGGGGACCTTCTCGATGTTGGCGGCGATCCCGTCCTTCGGGTAGCCGCCGCCGGCGGAGACCGGGGGGACGAGGATCGAGGCGGCGACGTCCAGCGCGACGATGGCGAGAACGGCGATCAGGATCGGCAACCACGACCGCCGGCGCGAGGGGGCGGCCGCCTCGGCCGGGGCCATCTCGGCGCCGGCCGCCAGGACCTCCATCCTCTCTTCGATCGCCACGCTCACTCCACACAGGAGCGCGGCGCAAGCGCCGCGCTCGATGTTCGTCGCCTCGTCGTCAGGTTCAGCCCCAGCGGGCCAGGAACCTCGTCATCAGTCGGTAGACGGCGAAGGTCCCCGCCGCGAGACCGAGTATCAGGCCGACCAGGAGGAAGATCGGGGTGGTCCCCAGCTGGCGGTCGACCCACGAACCAGCCAGGACGCCCGCCAGGACCGCGATGAGCAGGACGAGCCCGATCTCGGTGAAGATAGCCAGGTACGTGCCGATGCGGCCGAGCCCGTTCATCGCAGAGCTGACACGGCGCCGGGAGTATAGCAGCTGCGCTCGGGCGAAAACCTCGGGCCGGACCGGCCGAGTCGGGCCGTGCCACTACAGGTGGCAGGAACGACGTTCTCCACGCTGGCGAGGTGGCGCCAACCGCGGG
>Ga0209212_1004385_pt1 | contig 17496 bp, 13 predicted proteins | sample RifGroC2_FD_183996 | JGI IMG/M metagenome (GOLD analysis project Ga0209212, IMG submission 183996) | Groundwater microbial communities from Rifle, Colorado, USA - Groundwater C2 (SPAdes) (version 2) | ecosystem: Environmental > Aquatic > Deep subsurface > Groundwater | place: Rifle, Colorado...
AATCCTCATAGTGGAATTTCACGCCGTAGCGCTCGCCAAGCTTAACACCAAATTCCCGGATCAGATCCTGGTTTTGATACCTGCTGTAGAGAAGCGTGGACGAGTAGCAGGGAAATCCCAGTTCGGCCGCCGCCTTGGCGGTCTCTTCCAGCCTGGAGCGGTAACAATAGCCGCAGCGACTGGCCGGCTCCCCCGCCACGTGGGACAGGAACTCCTCCAACTGGTACTCCTCGCGATACACGACCTCCAGCTCCACCATCTGCGCATAGCTGCGCACGGCGTCCATGCGCAGCTTGTACTCGGTGTAGGGGTGGATGTTGTGGTTGTAAAACAGCCCGGTGACCTCGACGCCGCTCGATCTCAGTTCCTTGACCGGATAGATGGCGCACGGCCCGCAGCAGATGTGCAGCAGCAGTTTCATACAGTACCCTAGGGACGCACGCCGCCTGGCGATCCGAGAAGATATATGATGGCGTCGGATTTCACCTGTGCCAGTGCTGTGGCACTAACGCCGCCGGCAGCCTGTGCGGGAAAATAAGCTAGCTTGGTGATCGGGTTGCTTAGTGAAACAAGGCCCGTGGTCGTATTAGGGGTGAGCGCCGCGCTGTTTACCGCAGCCTCGACGTCGTCGTCCAGAATGCCGTCGTTGATCCAGTCGATGGAGTCGTAGATGAGTCGTTTGGTGTACAACGGGTTGTGCGCGAACCCGCCGGGATCGGCGGAGAGCAGGCTGTAGTTAAAGGAGGCCCCCATGGTGTTGGCGCCATTGCCGGGGGAGAAGCTGTTCCAGTTGGTGCTAGTGGATTTGCCGGTCTTCAGCAGGTTGAGCACGGCAAGCGCCGCGGCATATCCCGCTTTGCCAGCCTGCAGGGAGGCGGCGCTGTGCGACGGCTGGAAACTGCCGTCATGGCAGCGGACGCAGGTCGTGCTGATAACGCCTGTGATGACTTGTGAGTCGTCCAGGGTAACCGGCAGGAACAGGTGTGAGCTGTCGCTCGCCATGTGGCAGGCTATGCAGGGACCTTTGCTGCCGGTGCCGCGGGTGTTGGACATGCCGATGGAATTGTGCATGAATTGCGGGTTGACATAGCTGCGCGTGTCGAATTCGTACCCGCTTACCTGGAACAGGTTTGCGCCGGCAGGCCGGTAATGGGCGCCCGGGCTGTTGGCGTTGGCAAAGTTGAGCCCCAGGGCGGCGGCATCCTTGATCATCCGCCCTATCCCCCTCCCGGTGTGGCAAGGCATGCAGACGTTGGAGGGACCCGCGTTCGGGTAGACGGTCGCGCTGTTGTTCAGCTTGACGGTCGGAAAAGTTTTTGCTGACGAATAGTTGTAGTAAATAGTTGCCGCAGGGACGCTGCGTACCTGATAGCTGTAAGAGCGGCCGGCACCATTGTCGTGGCAGGCGTCGCAACCGGTGACTTCCTTCGTTTTGTCGCTGTCCCTCCCCCAAGTATGTACGTCCAGGAAGCCGGATTTGACAAAGTTCAAAAAGCCGGTGGTGGTGTGGCAACGGACGCAGTTGGCTTCGAAGGAGATGGACATGGGGGGGGCGCTGCCGCGCGTCTTGAAATCGTAGGCGGAATAGGCTCCGGCCCTGGTGTCGCCATGCGGGCTCTCGGCCCACTGGCGTGCCTTAACGATGGCGCTGCCCGTGTCGTGGGGGTTGTGGCAGTAGGTACAGTGGGTTATGTACCGGGAGCTGACGTACGAGGCGCGGTATCTGGTGTTCAGCGCGCTTGCCGTCATGTTCCCGAAGTGCTGAGGTGCCAGTCTCAGCATGACGTCGTCCGGAAAGGAAAGCCCGTGGCACTTGGCGCATTTGCCGGCGGCATCGGGGTTCCTGGCGACCTCGTCGCCGGTCGGCTTGCCCCCGCCCCCGTGGCAGGAATCGCAGAGGTTCGGATGCCCTGGTGCCGGGTCGTGGCAGTCGGCGCACCCCGCACCGTTTCCGGTGTTGTGGGTGGAGGCTTGCCATTCTTCGGAAATTATCAGGCCGGTGCCGGGGGAGAGCGCCTCGGCATGGCAGCCGATGCACTCCTGGGATGCGACCAGTTTGGAGACGGCGCTCAACTGCGGGTCTGCTCCTCCGCCGCATCCGGAGATGAAAAGCGGTATGAGGATGGGAGAAAGTAGACGTAAAGTTCGCATGCATGCCCTCCGATAAAATGGATAGAGTTTTATATCATTTTCGTGCGAGAAAATGTAACTAAAAAATGAGGCCTGTCTCACAGGCATGATGCTGATTCTTACCAGGGCTGTTTGTTAAGTTGACTTCACATCGGCAATATTGTAATAATCGTCGACGCTGGCGTTTATCCATTGTATTATGGCGCTTCTATTTATCCAGGTAGTATGTTTAGAATTTACTAATGTCTTGTTTACCATGCAATGCGGGAGGTTTTCGTGACGAAGAAGAACCGTTTGGTTTTGGAACTGTTGTCGCTTGCTCTGGCGTGCGCGCCCCTCGTGATACCAACGACGGCAAGTGCCATCCCTGCATTCAGTCGCCAGCATAAGACTGAGTGCTCAACCTGCCATACCATTTACCCTGAACTGAACGAGTTCGGAGACGCCTTCCTGAAGAACGGTTACGTCTACCCCAGGGCGCATGCCGCCGGGAAGACGGCGAAAGTGGAGCGCCAGGGACAGGAGCGGACGGAAGGGCTCTGGCTGTCCGGTCTCCCCGAGCAGCTCCCGATATCCTTCACCGCTACGATGGACGCAGCATACAACAACGATGCCGCAGACAGCCTGGATCTCTCGACAAGATCGCTGCGGCTCCATGCGGGCGGCGCCTTCAGGGAAAAGGCGGGGTTTTTTGCCACTTACAACCTTTACGCCCAGGGGGCGCAGTCCGGCACCAGCCAGACCCCAGGCAACGTCCAGCCCAACATAAACGAGTTGTTTTTTGTCTTGCGCCAGGCGCTCGACACCCCGGTAACCCTGAGGGTTGGGCGGTTTGAGCCTAAGACGTCGCTTTGGAAGAAGAGCAACCGGGTCATCCTGGTTCCCTCGTACGCCTCGACCACCTACAACCTCGGCGCGGGCTCGTCGCAGTTCAGCCTCGACACCCCCCAGGATGCACTGGAGGCGAACGGCTTTCTTACCAAGCGCGTATACGTCGCCGCAGGGGTGGTGGACCGCAACGGGCAGGACAACAAGGATGGCTACGGTCACATCTCGGTGAAGATCGGTGGCACCGACTTTATGGGGAACGAACCGGAGGTTGACCTGGAGCATGACAGCGTGTGGGACTTCCTTTCGTTGACCCTGGGCGGATTTGGCTACGCAGGGCGCGACGCGAACATCACCCTGAGCGGGGTCGCCCAAAACCCCAATGACTTCTACCGGGCAGGCGGGGAGTTCGACCTCCTCTACAAACGTTTCCACCTGAAGGGAAGCGGGGTCTTTGGCCGCGACAAGAACCCGGCCTTCAGCGCCACTCCGGTCGTAGAGTTGCTGACGCATGCCTACGCCTTCGAGGGGGAGTACATGTTCGGGGTCCCGGTGAACATGATCGCCTTGTTGCGCTACGAGTATCAGGAAAACGCGCAGGGAGGAACCAGGCGCTACATCCCTGCGATCAGCTATACCCCGATCCAGAACACCAAGCTCTCCTTGGAGTACATTTACACCGATGGGCCGGCCGCAATCGACAGGATAACCCTCGGCTCGCTGGCCTTCAGCTTTTAACTTGCCGGTATCGGTCTTGAACTAAAGCCGCGCCGTAAACGAAACGAGTTACACCACACATACGGAGGATCCAGTTCCATGAAAAAGCTTCTGTTGCCCCTGTTTGTCCTGATCATATCTGCAACCAGCGCCCATGCCGGCCTTAAGGTGATCGGTAAAGGGGACGCCATGCGCCTCGACACGGGTGCCTTCCCCCCTGCCATGAAGGCGAACTACGAGATCCTCAGGACCAAGTGCGTCAAGTGCCACACCCTGGAGAGGACCATCGTTGCCATCCAGACCGGTGTCGCTCCGATCTCGGGTCAGCCCTTCGATCGCAGCGCCACCAAGGCGTACGGCGTCAAGATGCTCAGAAAACCGGACTCCAACATGACGAAGCCGGAGGTGAAGGCTTCCGTAGACCTGATGAACTATCTCCTCGCCGAATCGGAGCGCTGACAACGATGAAAGACCTCACGCTGCGCACCCGCCTGATCGTTTCCTTCCTGATCATGGCCCTCCTTGTCGCGTTCACCGGCGGTTTCGGTGCCCTCACCATCAAGAGGGTCGGCGGCCAGATCCAGAACATCCTGGAACAGCTCTCCAAGCAGCAGAAGCTGGTGCTCCTCATGGGTGTCACCCAGAAGTACTGCCACGTGAGCCTGATGCAGGCTGCCATGGTCGCCAACGACCCCGACAAGGTGGAGGAGTACGTCGAGGACTACCGCATGAAGCGGGACACGCTGCTGAGCCAGGCCCAGATCATCCTGGACGGGAACAAGAAGCTCGGCGTGCTGCCGGCAGTGAAGGGGAGCGTGGTCGAGAAGCGGACCCGGCAGTTCCTGGTCAGTTGGGCGGAGTTCGAGAAGGTGGCGGATGAACTGATCGCCCGCAAGGAGCAGCTCTTCAAGGGGTTGACTCCGGGCCTCTTGAACCAGGCGGCCAAGGACGCCCTGGCGGACGTGAGGCTGAGCCACCTGGCCAACGAGGAGACTACCGAGGCGAACGACAAGGCGAAGGCGGACCTGGACGACATACTGGTCGAGGTGGGGAACCAGATGACGCAGGCCAACGCCCAGGTGACCCAGATCCAGAGGACGGCCGGCGTCACCTTCGCCGCCGTGATCCTGGTGGCGGTGGCGCTCGCCGTCATCCTTGGCCTGCTGATCACGCGCAACATCGTCGGCCGCGTGCGGGTCATGGCGGACGCGGTGAACAGCGGCGCCGAGGGGGACCTGACCAGCACCGTGCTGATCGATTCCAACGACGAGATCGGCAAGCTCGGGAGCGACTTCAACGAGATGGTCGGCAAGCTCTCCGGCATGATCGGCAAGGTGTCGCGCTCCTCAGCCGACCTTGCCGGCATCTCGGACACCATGGCGAAGGCGTCGCACTCGGTGGTAGCGTCGGCGAAGACCCAGGCCGACAGCGTCGCCAAGACCTCGGCCGCCATCGTGCAGATCAACACCTCGGTGAAGGGGGTGGCCCAGGGGGTCGATTCCCTCTCGATCTCCGCGTCTGAGAGTTCCTCCTCCATCCTGGAGATGGCCTCCAGCGTCGAGGAGGTGGTGCAGAACATGGAGAACCTGTCCCAGTCGGTGAGCGAGGTCAGTTCCTCCATCGTGGAGATGGGGGTTTCCATCAAGCAGGTCGGCAACGGCGTGGTGAGCCTGATGGAGGTGTCGACTTCAACCGCCTCCTCGGTCATGGAAATGGACAGCTCCATCAAGCAGGTCGAGAGAAACGCCAATGAAACGGCGGCGATCTCCAAGGCGGTGCGCATCGATGCGGAGACCGGCCGCGAGGCCGTCGAGGCGGTGATCATCGGGATGCAGGAGATAAAGCGCGCCTCGCAGATCACGAGCGAGGTGATCAGCACCCTCTCCGAGCGCGCGGCAGACATCGGGGACATCCTCTCGGTGATCGACGAGGTCGCCGAGCAGACCAACCTCCTCGCGCTGAACGCCGCCATCATCGCGGCCCAGGCGGGGGAGCACGGCAAGGGGTTCGCGGTCGTGGCGGACGAGATCAAGGAACTCTCGGAGCGCACCTCCAGCTCCACCCGCGAGATCTCCCTGGTGATCAGGGGGGTGCAGGAGGAGACGCGCCGCGCCGTCGATGCCATCGACCAGGCGGAGCGCTCGATCGGCGACGGCGAGCTGTTATCGCAGAAATCCGGCGAGGCCCTGGCGAAGATCGTGGTCGGCGTCACCGAGGCGACCGCGCAGGTGGCCGAGATCGCGCGCACCACGGTCGAACAGGCCAAGGGGAGCCAGATGATCCGGGAGGCGATGGAGCAGGTCTCGGAGATGGTGGCCCAGATCGCCAAGGCGACCCGGGAGCAGGGGCAGGGGAGCGAACTGATCATGGGGGCGGTGGAGAACATGAAGGGACTCACCTCCCAGGTGCTCTCCTCCACCCGCGAGCAGAACAAGGTCGGCAACCTGATCGCCCAGTCCACCGAGAGCATCACCGAGATGATCCGCCACATAAAGCGCGCCTGCGACGAGCAGAGCCGGGGTTCGGAGCAGATCGTCATGTCGGTCGAGGACATCCAGTCAGCAACCGATGCCAACCTGGAGGCGACCCGGGTCATGGACGAGGCGGTCTACAAGCTGTTCCGGCAGACTGACATGCTGAAGAAGGAAATGGAATCGTTCAAGATATGAAAGGCGGGGCGAATGATTATTCGCCCCTACAGTATCTTTTCGGACTGCTGCCTCAATCCCCCTTTTTTGAAGGGGGACTTTTTTGTTAATTGGTGTTAATATCGCGAGTCGCTGATCGGGATGCCGATCGTAAACCGCGTGCATGAAACTTGGCTAGGCAACTAGAATAGGAGTGGCGGGATGGGCAGGATTGCGGATAAATTCACAACGTTGCAGGGGCGCGGGGAAACGGCGCTGGTGACCTTCGTCACCGCCGGGGACCCGGATCTGGCAACGACGGAACAGGTGGTGCTGGAACTGGAGCGCGCGGGCGCCGACCTGATAGAGCTTGGGGTTCCCTTCTCCGATCCCATGGCGGACGGGCCGACGATCCAGCTCTCCTCGGAGCGCGCGCTCAACTCAGGAACGACGCTGCCGGGGATCCTGGAGCTGGTGCGCCGGCTTCGCGAGCGGACCCAGGTGCCGATCGTGCTGATGGGCTACTTCAACCCGATCTTCGCCTACGGCGCGGATCGCTTCGCGTTCGACGCGGCCCAGGCCGGCGTGGACGGCCTGCTGGTGGTGGACCTCCCTCCCGAGGAGGCGGCGGAGCTGAAGGGGGCGACGGACAGCTGCGGCCTGGACCTCATCTTCCTGCTCACCCCGACCTCGGACAGCTCGCGGGTGCAGTCGGTGTCACGGCTTGGTAGCGGCTTTATCTACTACGTCTCCGTTACCGGTGTCACCGGGGCCAGGAGCGAGGTGGCCGACACGCTGGCGGCCCGGGTCACCGAGGTGCGTGGCGCGCTGAACCTGCCCCTCGTGGTGGGATTCGGCATCTCCGACCCGGCCCAGGCGGGACAGGTGGCGCAGGTGGCCGACGGGGTGGTGGTCGGCAGCGCGCTGGTGAAGTATTTCGAGAAGTACCAGGGGGCGGAACTGCTCAAGGAACTGGGGGGCTTCGTCTCGGCGCTGAAGCGGGGCGTGGCCGGGGTTGCCAAGGATTAACCGCTTTTATTCCGATTGGTTAGCGGCCTCCGTATACCGTTTTGTTTGACATCCCTGATACGATCTGATAAGTATCAGCCCCAGAATTTATGAGTTGACTAAAACAGTTGGGGAATACCCCATAAGAGGGATAAATATGGCTTGGTTTAAAAGGGACAACCCGCCGAAGGCAAAGGGGCCGGACCACAAGGTGAAGGTCCCCGAGGGGCTCTGGACGAAGTGCGTCAGCTGCGGCGAGACTATCTATACGAAGGACATCGAGAACAATCTCAACGTCTGCCCGAAATGCAACCATCACTACCGCGTCTCGGCCCGCAAAAGGCTGGAACTGCTTTTGGACGAAGGGAGCTTCACCGAGTTCGACGCCGGCATGGTCTCGGTCGACTCGCTCGACTTCAAGGACACCAAGAGCTACCAGAGCCGCATCGACGCCGCCGTGGCCAAGGGTGGCAGCAAGGACGCCATCATCTGCGGCGCGGGCAGAATCGAGGAGACCCCGGTGCAGATCTGCGTCTTCGATTTCTCCTTCATGGGCGGCAGCATGGGGAGCGTGGTCGGCGAGAAGATCACCCGCGGCATTGAGCGCGCCCTGGCCGACCGCACCCCGGTCATCATCGTCTCCGCCTCCGGCGGCGCCAGGATGCAGGAGAGCATACTGTCGCTCATGCAGATGGCGAAGACCTCGGCCGCGCTGGCCAAGCTGCGTGAAGAGGGGCTCCCGTTCGTCTCGATCCTGACCGACCCCACGACCGGCGGTGTCACCGCCAGTTTTGCCATGCTCGGGGACATCAACATGTCCGAGCCGAAGGCGCTGATCGGTTTCGCCGGTCCCCGCGTCATCGAGCAGACCATCAGGCAGAAGCTCCCCGAGGGTTTCCAGCGCGCCGAGTATCTGCTGGACCACGGCATGGTCGACGTCATCGTCGAGCGGAGCAAGATGAAGCAGCAGCTCTCCAGCATTCTGAAGATGCTGTACCGCCACGCCTAGGGGCCACCCGGGTTCGGCAGACAAGACAGGGGCGCCAGGTTCAGCGGAAACGCTGGCCGGCGCCTTTTTTGATCGTCCGATCCGACCGATCCGACCGATCGCGCAGAGAGGTGCAAGGGGGCTCAAACTTCGCCTGAGAGGCCCCAATTGTATGGACTTTTTCATCCTCTTTACCTATAATCCCCGCCTGTCATGACCTATGCCGAAACGCTTGCGCACATATACGCCTTGGGGCGCTTCGGGATAAAACCGGGGCTTTCCAGGATCACCCGGCTGCTTGCCGCGCTGGGAAACCCCCAGGACGCTTTCGCCGCAGTTCACGTGGTCGGCACCAACGGCAAGGGGTCGACTGCCTCCTTTCTCTCCTCCATTCTCGGCGCCGGCGGTTACGCTACGGGACTGTTCACCTCGCCGCACCTGATCTCCTTCACGGAGCGCATCCGCATCGACGCCGCTGAAATAGCGCAGGAGGACGTGTCCCGCCTGGCCGAGCGCGTCATGGCGGCCGCTCCGCAGGAGAGCACTTTCTTCGAGATCGTCACCGCCCTGGCCGCGCTGCATTTTGCCGAAAAAGGGGTGCAGATCGCTATCTTCGAGGCCGGCATGGGGGGGCGCCTCGACGCGACCAACGCGCTAGGCGGCATCCTCAGCGTCATCACCCCGGTCTCGCTGGACCATACCGACTACCTGGGAAGCAGCATCGAGGAGATCGCGGCGGAGAAGGCGGGGATCTGCAAGGAGGGGACTGCGCTCGTCTCGGCACGCCAGCACCCCGACGCCGAGCGCGCCATCTGCCGGCATGCCGCCGAGACCGGCTGCCGCCTGTACCGGTGCGGCGAGGATTTCGACGCTTTCTGGCAGGACGGCAGGCTCAATTACCGCGGCATCGGGCTGGCGCTCGACTCCCTGAGCACCGGGCTCTCCGGACGCTATCAAAGCGGCAACGCCGCCTTGGCGCTCGCCGCGGCCGAGCTGCTGGGCCGGAGCGGTTTCCCGCTGGCAGCCGAGGCCATGGTGGCAGGCGTCTCTCGCGCGAGCTGGCCGGGGCGCATGGAGCTTTTCCCGGGACCGCCGCGCGTGCTGCTGGACGGCGCCCATAACCCCGCAGGTGCCGCAGCCCTGGCAGAGGCGCTCCTGGAGATCCCGCGCGGCAGGTTGCTGCTGGTGGCGGGAGTCATGGCTGACAAGGAACTCTCGGGGATACTGGCGCCGCTGTTGCCGCAGGTAGACCAGGTCTTCGCCGTCGTCCCCGCCATAGAGCGGGCACTGCCTGCAGCGCAGCTCGCCCTCTTCTGCCGCCGGGCGGGAGTAGGTGCCAAGGAGGCCGGTTCGGTGGCGCAGGGGATCGCCCTGGCGCAATCAGCCGCGGCCGCCGACGACCTGATCCTGGTCTGCGGCTCCCTGTTCACCGTCGGCGAGGCGAGGAGCATACTCCAGTCGCGCAGTTTCGAGCCGTTCAGAGGGTGAATTGAGTTTCGTCTTTTATTGGAGTGCAATGAAATCTGCAAGAGCCTGCTGGCTCCTCACATATCTGTTTTTTTCCGCCACGCTGGCGCATGCCGCGCCCGCCGTCGATCCGAAGGAGGTGACCCTCGAGGCGGACACCCTCACGGTCGATGTCCCGGCCGACAGGTACCGTGCCCAGGGTTCCGTCCAGATCAGGCAGCAAGACCTTTCGCTGCTGGCGGACAGCGTGACCTATCGAAGGCTTACCGGCGACACCATCGCCGAAGGCGGCATCTTCCTGGAAAAGGGGGGGGACACCCTGAGGGGGGATCGCCTTTCCCTGAATCTGGTCTCCCAGCAGGGGGAGGTGCTGAACGGCGAACTCTTCATCAAGAAGTCGAATTTCAGGGTGCGCGCCGAGCGCCTGCAGAAAACCGGGGCAGAGGACTACCGGATGGAGCGCGGAACATTCACCACCTGTGATGGTGACAACCCGAGCTGGAGGTTCGAGGCGAGGAAGGTGGTGGTGACCCTCGACGAGTTCGCCACGGCGCGCGACGCGGTCTTTTATGTCGGCGACATGCCGCTTTTGTACACCCCGTACCTCATCTTCCCGGCCAACACGGAGCGGCAGTCCGGCCTGCTCCTCCCCAAGCTCGGGCACTCCACCAAGAAGGGTTTCTACCTGGAGCAGCCTTACTACTGGGCCATCAACCCGAGCCAGGATGCCACCTTCACCCTGGACATCGAGACCTCCAGGGGGGTCGGGTTGGGAGCCGATTACCGCTACCTGAGGCCGCACGGCAGCGAGGGGATGCTGGAAGCCTTCGGCATATATGACAGCAAAGCGCGGCAGTTCCGGGCCGAGCTGGACCAAAAACACCTGGAACTGCTCTCGCCGAACCTCACCCTTGCCTCGAACATCCACCTGATCTCGGACCGTGACTATTACAAGGACTTCGGCGAAATCTCTGGGGATTACAACCGGCAACTCCTCGAATCGAGCGCCTCCTTCAGCCGCCGCTGGGAGCGCTACGGAGTGAGCGGCGAGATCCGCTACACGGAAGACCTCGAGGCCCCGAGCAACGACGCCACCCTGCAGAGGCTCCCGGCGCTCGGTTTCATCGCGGCGGGCGAAAAGCTCGGCCCGCTCTTTTTCTCCATGAACTCCGCCTTGATAAATTTTCAGCGCGAGGAGGGGCTGACCGGCCAGCGGTTCGATCTGCACCCGCGGCTCACCTACTACGCCAAGCCGGCCCGGCGCCTCGACCTCTCCCTTTACGGGGGATACCAGCAGCGCATGTACAGCTCCAAAGGCGGCCCGGCAGAAAGCGGCTTTCAGCAACGGGGTCAGGCGGACGCGGGGGGCTCCCTGTCGCTGCCGCTTGAGCGGGTGTACCAGGCGCGCCTGCGCCATTCTCTGATCCCGTCGCTGGAATACGGCTTCGTCCAGAAAAGGCGTGACGACGACCTGCCTTTCTTCGACTATGGCGACAGGGTGCTCGGGCAGAGCGCCGTCAGGTGGTCGCTGGCCAGCGTGGTGACCGAGAAGTTCGCCCGGGAGGGGGCGCCGGACGAGTACCGCGACCTGCTCTACCTGAAACTCTCGCAGGGGTACCAGTTCTCCGGCGAGCGTCGTAACCTGGGCATACCGGCGGACCAAGGGAGCCCCCGCGAGCAGGTCGCCCCCCGTGACCTGCTCACCCTGGTGGACGAGGGACACCGGCTCACCGACCTGATGCTGGAGGGGCTGCTCACCCCGGGCAGGGGGGTCTCCCTCGCCCTGGACGGCCGCTACAATACGGTCGACGGCACCCTGTCGACGGCCAACGTCGGGCTCGACGTAAAAGGCGAGGGGCGCAACAGGGCGTTCGTCAGCTACCGCCATAGCCGCAATCAGCTCGACTACCTGGAAGGGCGCTTCAGCTTTCCGATCAGCAGCCAATTTTCCGCCGACCTGCTCGGTCGCTACTCGCTGGACAGGGACGACTTCCTGGAGTCGCGCTACGCCCTAGAGTACAAGCGTCAGTGCTGGAGCGTCATCCTTGCCTACTCCGACCGGGTCGGCAGCCGGGACATTCCGCGGGAGAAGGAATTCACCATCAACTTCTCGCTGGCGGGCCTGGGCGCTCTGGGGCCGGTCCGGGCCTTCTAAAGTCTGTGTCGGTGTTTCGCGCCCGAAGCTCTGCCGGACGCTAAGAAGTTGACACAACTGCTTTTTTCGGTGTATCTAAAAGGGTCGCATAAAAATAGGAAGCCGCCGTCTCGGCGGCGTGTCGAAGCAGAAAAGTCTGCGCTTGGAGGTTCCATGCAGGAGATATTTACCCCTACCTCGTTGTTGGTTACAGGGGGGGCTGGGTTCATCGGTTCCAATTTCATAAATCACTTCATGGCCGGCAACCCCGGGTGCCGGGTCATCAACCTCGACATCCTGACCTATGCGGGGAACCTGAAGAACCTGACCGCGGTGGAGGGAAATCCGAATTACCGCTTCGTGAAGGGGGACATCTGCGACGCCTCCCTGGTCGCCAAGCTCCTTGCCGAGGAAGCGATCGACGCCGTTGCCCATTTCGCCGCGGAGTCACATGTGGACCGCTCGATAACCGGCCCCGATATCTTCGTCAGGACCAACGTGCTGGGGACCCAGACGCTTCTCGAGGCGAGCCGCCTTCATGCCGAGCGCGTCCCGAGCTTCCGTTTTCTGCAAGTCTCGACGGACGAGGTGTACGGCAGCCTCGGACCGGAAGGGTACTTCACCGAGGAGACGCCGCTGGCACCGAATTCACCGTATTCCGCCAGCAAGGCCGGTGCGGATCTGCTGGTGCGGGCCTACTCCGAGACCTTCGGGCTGCCGACGCTCAATACGCGCTGTTCCAACAACTACGGCCCGTACCATTTCCCCGAGAAGCTGATTCCCCTTTTGATCCACAACATCATGAAGAAGAGGGCCCTGCCGGTGTACGGCGACGGCCTGAACGTGCGCGACTGGCTCCACGTCAAGGACCATTCCGCCGCCATCGAGCGGGTTCTCAAAGCGGGGCAGCCGGGCGACGTCTTCAACGTCGGTGGGAACAACGAGTGGCGCAACATCGACATCGTGCACCTGGTCTGCGACCTGATGGACGAGCGGCTGGGCCGGTCCGCCGGGGAGAGCAGGGAACTGATCACCTTCGTCAAGGACAGGCAAGGGCATGACCGGCGCTACGCCATAGATGCCTCCAAGTTGAAGCGCGACCTTTCCTGGGAGCCCTGCTACACCTTCGAGCAAGGGATAGCCGAGACGATAGACTGGTACCTGGCGAACCAGGGGTGGGTCGAAGAAGTCGCCTCCGGTGCCTATCGCGAATATTACGAGAGGCAATACGGAGAGAAATAAAAAACGTCCGTTCTACGTTCTATGTTCTAAGTTCTACGTTAAAATCTAACCTTTGCGGCCTGCTCAGCGCCGGGAGGCACACAAACGCGCAGGCACCGGTTCGAACGCTGGACGGGTGCTGAACCTTGAACGGCTTTTTCAGCTCCAAACATAGAACATAGAACTTAGAACCTAGAACGTCTTTTACAGTTTCCAGGGGGTTTTGATGATATTGGTGGTAGGCAGCAAGGGCATGCTTGGGCAGGAACTGATGGGGCTTCTGGGGAGCGTCGCGCGCGGGGTGGACGTCGACGAGATCGACATCACGGATCTCGAGTCGGTGCAGCGGGTGCTGCTCACCCTGAAGCCGTCTGTCGTGGTAAACGCCGCGGCCTACACCGACGTTGACGGCTGCCAGACGCAGGTGGAGCTGGCACTGCAGGTGAATGGTGAGGGGGTTGCCCATCTAGCCTTGATCAGCAAGGAGATCGGCGCCAAGCTGGTGCAGGTGAGTACCGATTACGTCTTCGACGGCGGCAAAGGCTCTCCCTACCAGGAAGACGACGCCCCTGCACCGCTCAGCATCTACGGCGAGTCGAAACTCGCCGGAGAGATGAACGCGAAGTTCAACCCCGATCACCTGATCGTCCGGACCCAGTGGCTCTACGGGCACGCCGGGAAAAACTTCGTCGAGACCATGATCAAGCTGGCGAGTGAGAGGAGCGAGTTGACCGTGGTTGACGATCAGATCGGGTCGCCCACCTGGACCTACGACCTGGCGCTAGCCATCAAGGCGCTGATTGACAAGGGATGCAGCGGTACCTACCACGCAGCGAACGCAGGCTTCGTGTCGTGGAACGGTTTTGCCAGGGAGATCTTCCGCCTGGCAGGGCTCGATGTCGCCGTCAAGCCGATGAGCACGGCGGAGCTGGGTCGCCCGGCGCCTCGGCCGCTCTACTCGACGCTCGACTGCGGCAAGCTGGTTCAGGACACCGGGTTCACGCCACAGCCTTGGCAGGACGCCCTGAAGCGCTACCTGGAACTGCGCCCGGCGAAATAACATCAGACAATCCTGGAGGTAATCATGGAGCGCGGAGAGCGTCCCTGGGGAACCTATACGGTCCTCGACGAGAATAGCGGCTACAAGATCAAACGCATCGAAGTCATGCCCGGCCAGCGCCTGTCTCTGCAGATGCACCACCACAGGAGCGAGCACTGGATCGTCGTTTCCGGAACGGCCAAAGTGACCTGCGGTGATAACGTCTGCATCGTCAATATCAACGAGTCCACCTTCATCCCGATCGGCTCGAACCACCGCCTGGAGAACCCCGGCGTGATACCGCTGGTCATCATCGAGGTGCAAAGCGGCGAATACCTGGGCGAGGACGACATCGTCCGGTTCCAGGATGACTACCATCGCGTCGAGCCCAACCCGGAGCCTGTCGTATAAATTCTGAATAGAAGAAAGCACCCGGGGGGGAATCATGTACATCGTCATCCTGGCCGGCGGGTCCGGCACGAGGTTCTGGCCTCTTTCCAGAAAGAGCACGCCCAAGCAACTGATGTCGGTCTTCGGCGGCAAGTCGATGCTGCAAAGGACCGTGGAGCGGGTAGTCCCGATGCAGCCCAAGCGGGTCATGGTGATCACCAACGCGCTTCAGGCGGCTGAGACCCGCAGCCAGCTCGCCTACATCAAAGGCGTGCCGGTGGACGTCATCGAGGAGCCGGTAGGGCGCAACACCGCGCCTGCCATAGGGCTTGCCGCCTCCATCATCGCCCGCTTCGATGCCGACGGCATCATGGCGGTCCTGCCGGCCGACCATTACATCCTCGACGAGGAGACCTTCCGCGACACCCTGAGAAAAGCGCGCTCCGTTGCCGAGAGCGGCACCCTGGTGACGCTCGGCATCACGCCGACCCGGCCCGAGACCGGCTACGGATATATAGAGGCGGCCTCCGATGCCGGCGGGGCTGCCGCGCCGGTGCTCCGTTTCGTGGAAAAACCCGCGCTGGAGCGAGCCATGGAGTTTGTGGCCACCGGGCGCTTCTACTGGAACAGCGGCATGTTCGTCTGGGGTGCCTGCGCGATACTGGACCAGATAGCGCGCTTCATGCCCGAACTCTCCGGCGCCCTGGCAAAGCTCACCTTCGACTCCGACATGTGGGAACTCTCCGACCTGAAGCCGCAGATAACCGAGATCTACAGCGGCATCAAGGGTGAGTCGATCGACTTCGGCGTCATGGAAAAGGCGGAGGATGTGCAGGTCATCCCGGCATCGTTTGGCTGGAGCGACGTCGGTTCCTGGAGCGCGCTTCCCGAGGTGATGGAGGCGGACGGCGACGGCCATGTGGTGATCAATGCCAAGGGGTCGGTCTCCGTCGGGGCCGAGGGTTGTCTCGCCTACGGTAACGGCAAGGTGGTCGCTTTCGTGGGGGTGCAGGACCTGATCGTGGTCGACACCCCCGATGCGCTGCTCGTCTGCGCCAAGTCCGCGGCACAGGACGTGAAAAAGGTCGTGGAGGAGCTGGAGAGAAGAGGCGCCAACGAGCTTCTGTGATCGGACCGATCAGACCGATCCGACCGATCAGTCTGATCAAGAGGTGTTATGTACGGTTGGACCGGTAAAATATTGCACGTCGACCTGACCAACGGATGCTGCCGTCGGGAGGAGATCCCGACGGAGCTGCTGCACGCCTACCTGGGCGGGCGCGGACTCGGCGTCCGGCTGATGCGCGACTTCTTCCATCTCGACCCGTTCGACCCGGAGCTGCCGCTCATCTTCGCCGTCGGTCCCTTGTGCGGCACGACTTCTCCCACCTCCGCCCGGCTTGCCTGCGTCTCACGCTCGCCGCTCACCGGGACCATCTATGACTGCTCCGCAGGGGGACGCTTCGCCTACCGGCTGAAGGGTGCCGGACTCGACGTCATCTTCATCACCGGCAAGAGCAAAGTGCCGGTTTTCCTGGCGGTCGAGGAGGCCGGCGCCGAAATCGTTCCGGCCGGCTCGCTTTGGGGCAAGGGGGTCAAGGAAACGGTCGCCTCTCTGGAGGAGCGCGGCAGCGTGGCTGCCATCGGCCCCGCCGGCGAGAACGGCGTGCTGTTCGCCAACATCATGATGGGGGAGGGGAACTCCATCGGCCGCGGGGGACTGGGCGCGGTGATGGGCGCCAAAGGGCTGAAGGCGGTGACGGTGAACGGCACGGGGGTGACCGGTATCGCTGACCGGGAGCGCTTCGACGCTGCCCGCGCGGATGTCATGCGCCTTTTCCGGGCTTCTCCGGTCATCTTCGGTGAACTCGGCATAGCGGAGTACGGCACACCGGCCCTGGTTGACCTGATGGCCCAGCGGCGCATGGCGCCGACGGAAAATTTCCGCTCCACCTTCTTCGCCGATTCGGGAAACTACTCCGGTCCCTCGATCCGCAGGGAGTGCGGCGCCAAGAAGGATGGCTGCTACGGCTGCCCCATCCAGTGCAAAAAGAGCAGCGCCCAAGGTGAGCCGCTTCCGGAGTACGAGACGGTGAACCATTTCGGCGCGCTGAACGGCATTTCCGATTTGCACGCCATCGTGCGAGCCAACACGCTTTGCAACGAACTCGGCATGGACACCATCTCGGCCGCCGCGACGCTCTCGGCTTTCGGAGAGGCGAGGGGACGTTTCCCCGGCGCCGAAGAAGTAGCTACTCTGCTCTCCGACATCGCCTACCGGCGCGATCAGGGCGCACTCCTGAGCCTCGGGTCGCGCAGGGTCGCCGAGCAACTGGGGCAGCAGGGGCTCTCCATGAGCGTCAAATCGCTGGAGCTGCCAGCCTACGACCCGCGCGGCGCCTACGGCATGGCGCTTGCCTACGTTACCTCCAACCGGGGTGGCTGCCACCTGCGCGCCTACCCGATCTCGCACGAGATCCTGAGAAAACCGGTGCCGACCGACCGGTTCTCCTTCTCCGGCAAGGCGCGCATCATCAAGATCGCCGAGGACGTGAACGCCGCCGTCGACTCCCTGGTCGCCTGCAAATTCGCCTTCTTCGGGGCGACACTGGAGGAATACGGGGAACTGCTATCCGCGGTGACCGGAGTCGAGTACACGCCGGAATCGCTCAAGGCGATCGGCGAGCGGATCTATCTCACCGAGCGTTTCTACAACTGCGAAAACGGCTTCAATTTCAAGGATGACACGCTACCGGAGAGGTTCTTCAGCGAACCAGGCTCGGCAGGGGAAGGGATCGAGATCTCTCCCATTGACCGCGCCCGCTTTGAGGAGGAGTTGCAGAAGTATTACCGGATCCGGGGGCTGGCGCCGGATGGGACCTTTGTGGAAGGTCTTCTCGACAAGCTGCCGTGAGCTGAAGGCACCTCGCCTGTGGCACCCCCCCCC
>Ga0209212_1004386_pt1 | contig 17492 bp, 15 predicted proteins | sample RifGroC2_FD_183996 | JGI IMG/M metagenome (GOLD analysis project Ga0209212, IMG submission 183996) | Groundwater microbial communities from Rifle, Colorado, USA - Groundwater C2 (SPAdes) (version 2) | ecosystem: Environmental > Aquatic > Deep subsurface > Groundwater | place: Rifle, Colorado...
GCTAAATGCGCAATACGACCTGAAGGAAAACGGCCGCTTCCCGGTCCTCATCCTTATCGCCGGCGTCGAGGGCGCGGGCAAGGGCGAAACCGTGAACCTGCTCAACGAGTGGATGGACCCGCGCCATATCGTGACGCACGCCTTCTTCGAGCCCTCGGATGAGGAGTGCGAGCGGCCCCCTCTGTGGCGCTTCTGGCGCGCGTTGCCGCCCAAAGGGAAGATCGGTATCTTCTTCGGCGCCTGGCACACGATGCCGATCATCCAGCGCGTCACGGGCCGGATCGGGGAAGCTGAGTTCGCGCAGCAGATCGGCGAGATCGTGCGCCTCGAGAAAATGCTGTGCGACGAGAGAGTGCTGCTGCTCAAGTACTGGTTCCACCTCTCCAAGCCGCAGCAGAAGAAGCGCCTGAAGTCGCTCGAGAAGGATCCGGACACGCGCTGGCGCGTGACCGACCTTGAGTGGGAATACTTCGAGCTCTACAAGAAGTTCATAAAAGTTTGTGAACCGTTTCTCCGCAGGACCTCGACCAGCGAGGCGCCGTGGTTCGTGGTCCCCGGCGCCGATTCGCGCTACCGCTCGCTCACTATGGGCCGGCATCTCCTGGCTGCGATGCGGGAGCGTCTCGACGAGAAACCGGTCCAACTTCTGCCGGACAAGAACCCGCCGCTGCTCGAGCAGACCGACAGGTTGAACGTGCTGCGCGCCCTGCCGCTTGACCAAGAGATGACCAAGCCCGACTACCAGAAGCAGCTCCAGAAATGGCAGGGACGGCTCAATCTCGCCTCGCGCGATCCCCGCTTCAAACAAATCACCGTGGTCGGCGTTTTTGAGGGCAACGATGCCGCCGGCAAGGGCGGTGCGATCCGGCGCGTGACGAGCGCGCTCGACGCGCGCTATTATCACAACGTGCCGGTCGCGGCGCCCAGTGAGGAGGAGCGCGCCCAGCCCTACCTGTGGCGGTTCTGGCGCCACATTCCGCGGCGCGGCCGGTTCACCATCTTCGACCGCTCGTGGTACGGGCGGGTGCTTGTCGAGCGCGTCGAGGGTTTCTGCAAGGAGGCCGACTGGATGCGCGCCTACACCGAGATCAACGATTTCGAGCAGGCGCTGGTGCGCCACAACGTGGTGGTGGTCAAATTCTGGCTTGCGATCAGCAAGGACGAGCAGTTTAAGCGCTTCAAGCTGCGTGAGAAGGTCTCGTTCAAGCGCTTCAAGATCACCGAGGAGGATTGGCGCAACCGCGAGAAGTGGGATGCCTACGAGCTCGCGGTGTGCGATATGGTCGACCGGACGTCGACGGCGATCGCGCCCTGGACTTTGGTCGAGGCTAACAACAAGTACCACGCGCGCCTCAAGGTGCTCAGGACGCTGTGCCGTGCGGTAGAGGATGCTCTCGAGCGCGTCGCGCGCGAAGGCAATAGGCGCAAGGACAAGAAGGCGAAAAAGAGCGGGGAGAAGTAGCGCCCGCTATGCGGAAAAGTGTTTAGCTTTCAAATTAAACCATATAAAAGCGAGCAATCAGCGTCCTTCCTGTATGGCTGACTGGAGCCTCTTTTGGTAGGCTTCTCCCTCTTCGCTGGTAAACAACCAACGCATCAGCTTCCAGGTTTCCTCGCTGTCTGTCCAGCTAACCGCCTTGGCGCCGGTATCATCAAGTAACTTCTTGAATTCAGTAGCACCGGACTGCTGTGGGTAAGAGAAATTCATCCACTTTATTTCTTTTTCCCATATACGCTGAGCCTCTGGTCCGGTATTGTACAGTGCCCATAGCTTGGCTGCATTGGCATTGGGAGCATTCATCCGCACCGTCGTATAGATCGAAATCCAAGAGGCCAGATCCTGGATGACCGTCATACCGACAGGATCGCCGGCCTCTTTGCGGCGATAGTAAACGTAATCGGTCGTGAAGGGGACCATCCAAAGTTCTCCCAGAACCAACCGGTCGACTCCCTGGCTGAAAGACATGATCTTCGGTTCGTTTTTGCCCCAGCTGCGGTAAATATCCAGGACTTTCTCCTTGTCATACATAGAGAGCGCCAAGCCCTGCGCGGCTACTGCCGACAAGACCGAAAACTTTCCCTTATACTTGGGATTCCCGAAGTCTGCCAGTTTCTTGGGAAGGTCGGCTTTAGAGATGAGCTTGGTGTTGTAAACTAAGAAATGAGGGCTGTCCGCGACTTTAAAGGCGGTATTTTTCAGCACCGGTGGGGAAATGGTCTGGTCATTAAGCGGGGTGCCCTTTGGAGCAAGTTCTTTCCAGTTCTGAATGGACTCAAAGGCGCCGGCGTCCATGCCGGAAATTATATTGACGGCCTGGCCGACTACGGCGTCAAAGGTTGGCTTAGTTCCTGTCTTGTGTTCGGTCATGAGTTTTGAGAATGTCTTGGCGTAACTCTCAGCGGCGGTGTAGCTGACCTTGAGGTTGAGGCCGTAGTGTTTGTTTATCGCTGCCTCAAGACCTCTAACCAATTCAGGCGTTGGCGGTGAGCGTGACATTTAGCTGGCCTTCCTTACGGGCGCCCTCGACCAGCTCTTTTAGACTTGCCGCTTCAGAAACGGCAAGCCGGCTTCCGCCGGTCAAAAGAGACACAATGATTCCTACAAGTAGCAAGAGTCTTATTCTCGTCATTTTTGATTCCCCTTTATCGCCAAACTGAACTGTATTGGATGAGCGTATTGGACACGTGAGAATATAATGCTGACTTCCAGATCGTTCCAAAAAGCCGGCAACAGGCCAGGTGGCTGGCGCCGCTGTTCAGTGGGTATCTTTTCCCTCAGACCGGATAGCCATAGATGCCTACCCGCAGAATGTTGTCCCGGAGCAGAAAACCCCCAACCTGGATGGCTGCACAGCTCACAACGAGAAGCGACGTTGCAGCCGCATCCGTCCCCAACTGCCCGCCCGCAGCAAAGGCCACCACTACTGTCGGCAGCGCCAACCCAATCCCCACCGTCCCAACCCAAAAACTTAAACTATGTTCCCCACGCACCAAACGGCGCGCCGATTCACGAGCCGGCAAGGTCGCTGTGGACATCCCCGAAACATAGACCAAAAGCATGAATCCATTCCACAAAAGCAAGGCTAAAAGGTACGGCCAAAGCACCGGCCCCAACATCCCCAAACCTTCCCTCCCTCCAGCGATTAGCTCTACCAGAGGCAAAGCCGCCATGCCACACAAAAACGAGTAGCCCACATATAATGTCGGCAATAGCGGCGTGTTCCAGAAGGCAATGCTGTTCCAGGAAGAAAGAACCAGACCGCTGTAGGCCATGAACGCTACCGCGAAAAGCAAAATAGCCCCCCGTAGAATAGTCCCGCTCGCTGTGCCTTCCTCCCACGCCAACCCCTCAAATCCTTGCACCGAAGGAAGCAGAACCAGAATGCGAAGAAACACAAGCACCGTCACAATAATGGCCCCGCACGCAATCCAACTGGTGCGCGGCCTCCTGAATACGTAGAGAAAACCCCAGCGACTGCCAGGTCCCAGATGATTGAACAGGAAGGCTAAAGAAGCCAGCACTAAAGCCAGCCCTATCCACATCCCCCAAAGCGCCGTTGTCTCATTAACAACATCCATTGCCCGCAGCACCACTTCGAGAAAAATAAGCCCGGCGCTGGTGCCCGCCCCATAAAGGTAGAACGCTATCTTCCAGTTCCAATGGCGCTGGGCATGTAAATCAATAGTGAATTTCGTATCGCTAAAACCTTGAACTCCGATCATGATCGTCCTCCTCTCGCTTCTACTATTGCCGTACTTCCTTTAGTTTCCCTCAACCTTGGTGATCTTTACCCGCAGGCAGCAATCCACCGCAGCGCTGACAAAATCCATATGCTCGTCATCTATAGTGAGCAGGGAATTAAAATGGATGCCTCTGTTTTCTCCCCCCTGTGTAGCCGCCTTAGCCCATCTCCCGGCCGAGCCCCAGACCATCGTGACCTCCGGATGGATATTGGTAGTGACCTTAACCCGCCCCCGGTCCTTCTTTCCAGAGTCGGTCTCGACCTCCACCCAATCGCCGTCCTTAAGCCCCTTCCGTTCGGCGGCATCGCGATGTATCGCCAGACAGTCGTAGCCCAGGCGGTCGCTGACCTCATTGAGCAAAGGGTTGCTCCCTGTGGCGGTGAAGGCGTGATAGGGAGCTTTCGCCGTGATCAGGTAGAGATCGAACTCCGGCGATTTGGGAGTGTAGGCCGGGCAGGGACGCCATTCGGCCAGGGGGATATAGTCCGAGGTGTCCCACGGAATATCCAACTTTTTGGTCATCGCCTCCACCTGTCGCCCGGCATCGATCATGAATTCGTGGTAAAGGTGAATTCTGGGTTTGGGGTAGGCGCCAGGGTAGCGTTCTTTCACGCTTCTTTCCTTCACAATAAGTCCATCTTTCAGGTACCAATCAACGCCTTTGTCCGGTCCATGTATGTTCTTGAGCAGCCGGTCCATAAGCTCGTGATAGGAGTACTGTTTGCCCGGCTCCAGGACATACTCAGGACGGAGATTCCATGTCGTGTTGCAGGCGGCATAGACATCCTCCAGGAACCCGGCACGCTTGGCCAGCTCCAACAGGATCTCACCGTCGTTTACCATCTGATCCCACGGCGGATCGAAGGGCGGCTTCACCACCGGCTTCTGGCCGTAGTAAACCCCTGTAAAGAAATTCAAGTTGGGCTGCAGTTCCTCCAGGTAGTGCAGCCCGGGGAGGACGACATCGGCAAACTCAGTCGTCTCCTCAATCTCATTGGCAATGGAGACGATAAAGGGAACCTTGCGCAAAATCTCGGTCATGATCTCCTTTCCAACGCCTGAAAACGCCATGTTGGAGCGGCGCTGGATGAGCATCTTGGGCTGCAAAGCGAGGTTCTTGTACCTTTCAGGCTCCATTATAGTCCTCGCTGCAAAGGGACGGCTGTAGCAGGCGACCGGGAAGAGCTCGAACAGGTGAAGGGATTGGGGTGGTGTTACGGTGCGTGGGGGATAAGGACTGGTCGCATATGTCATACCCGGGCGATCCGCAATGGCAAGCAGGCCATCCTCTGTGGCCCGGTGTGCGTAGTGGTAGTGCCCTGCCATCCCTCCCGGTACATCCATGCCGCCAACGATGGTCTGGAGCAGCATTATGGCCATGCCGTTCAGGTGGGCATGCTTGTGCGAGCTAAGGCCGCGGTGCCAGGCGACAGAGACAGGACGATAAGGCAGCACCTCCCCGTCAATGGTGATGGTGCTGCCGATGCTGGCAGCTTCCCCAAACTCCTTCGCTATCCTCCGCACCGTCACTGCCGGAATACTGGTGATGCTCGCGACCTCCTCCGGAGCATACTTCCGCATCTGCTCGGCCAGTACCTGAAAGGCCGGACGCACCTGCTGCTCTCGGACCCGGTAGCTCCCCAAAATGGCTGGATCGCCCAGTGAAGCGTCAAAGGGCTTGGCGACTCCCTCCGCCGTGTCCCATCCGCGCCGATAAGGTACGGAGCGTTGGTCAGGTTCTTCAGATAAGGAGCATCGTAGATACCGAGCTCGTTGATCAGAACGTTGACCAGGCCGAGGAGAAAGGCAAGGTCCGTTCCGGGACGAATGGGAATCCACTCATCAGCCATGCTGCCGCCGTGGCCGCAGGAGGGATCGACCGACACCACCTTGACCTTCTCCCGGTTGCGCCCCAATTCGAAGGTGGCGTGCATGGTGTCAGAGAAGACAGCCGTAGCGTACTGTCCTCCTTCCGCAAGAATGTAGCGGGTGAGAGGTATGTCAGGCGCCGATCCGAAGGCGGCTAGGTTCAGGTAACAAGGAGGGTGGACGGCGTTGCCACAGAAGCAGCCTGAGGAAAAAGGCTGCACATATGTCCCGAAACCCAGGGCCCACGGCGCCTCCATAGGGGAAACCCTGTCAAAGCTGACATACCATAGTTTCCTGCAATCCTCCTTCTGGACTTGCTTTAGTTTCTCCGCCACTAAATCCAGCGCCTCATCCCAACTGATCGGCACCCAACCCGGGTCAATCCCAGGACCCTTCTCCGGATTAGTCCGCTTGAGCGGCTTCGTAACACGATAGGGCGAATCCAAAGTGAAAAACCCTGCGCGCCCCTTAACACAGGCCTTCCCCAGGTTGTGAGGGTTGTCTGGATCGCCGTCGATGCGAACCACCATCCCATCCTCTACCGTGGCGATGATGCCGCAACGGTTCAGACACATCTGGCACAGGCTTCGTACCTGATACGACCCTTCTTGCTTCAACTGTTCCGCTGCCGCTTGAACCATTGATTCCCCTCCATTACCGGCCCATGCCGCCTACCTTGCCGCCACCCTTCCCGGTCAAATAAAACAGCCCCGGGTTGGTCCCCAACTCCGCCCTAGGCTGAAAATGCTTCTTCTGCTTCAACAGCGTGTTGATCGGGCTCTCCGCATCCTCTAAATCCCCGTAGCTCAACGCCTGCGTCGGACACGACTCCACACAAGCCGGAGGACGCCCTTGGTCTATACGGTGATAGCAAAAATGGCACTTCTGAGCCGTGCCCTTCTTGAACTTCTTTAGCTTCATCTCCTCGTAGCGCGTCAGCTTCCCCTTGTAATACCCTTCCGCACCATCCCAGCGCGAAGGCACGTAATAGGGACACGCCGTCATGCAAGCCATGGTCCCAATGCACACGTCCTGGTCTATATAAACGATCCCGTCGGCGCGCTTCACGATCGCCCCCGTCGGACACGAGGTCACGCAGGGCGCATTCTCACAATGGTTGCAGCGCACCGGCACAAAGGTGCGCTTGGCATAGGAATAGTCGTTCTCCTCTTTCTTCTCCAGAACCTTCATCCAGTGAATGTTCTGCGGCGTGCCGTTCTCCACCTTGCAGGCAATCACACAAGTCTGGCAGCCTACGCACCGCTCAAGGTCCACCGTAAATCCCCATCGTGCCATAGCTAATTCCCTCCTTTGTGAGTCCTACCCTGGCTCCCTCGCACAGTGTCATCTAGCCAGAAGCAAGATATATACTGGCGTGAGATCATTGAAAATGCACCGTCCGGATTCATCTGTCAAGATCTTGCCTTCTAGTGCAGGATCCTTGATTAAGTGTCGCAGTCTTACTGGCGTCTAAAACGGATTGAGTGATCTATTTTCCTGTTCTGTGCGCCTCGGCAAGTGCTTGTTGATACTTCCGCCCTTCTTCGCTTTTCAACCAGAGGAACATCTCGAGATTTTGTGCGTTGTCAAACCACCCCTTTTGCTTAATATTCCGCGCCTTTAATAACTGTGCTGTTTTTTTCGAGATGGGACCAGTCCCCAAGACAAGATTTGGATGAAAGGCGTATTTCTCGTAGAGGAGATTCGCCTCCGAACTGGTAGCCCAGAGAGTAAAGAGCTTTGCGGCATTGGCATGCCGTGCCCCTCTCCGCATAACATACATGACTTCGCTGGAGGGCGTGATATCCTCAAAGTAAGAGATCTCAATCGGGGCATTGGCATCCCTGGCCCTCTGCTCATAGTAATAATGATCATTGGCGTACAAGAATTTGAGATCTCCCAGTAACATCCGATCGACGCCCGCACTGTAGGTCAGGACGTCGCGTTTATTTCTCCCCCAACCCCTTACGATATCCAGCCATTCTTTTTTATCATACACCATAATCCCCATTACGGCATGGGATACCCATGGTGGAACCGAGAATGCGCCGGCATATTTTGGGTTTCCCATCTCCTTCCAGGTCCTGGGAATGTCCTGTTCCGGGAGGATTTTAGGATTATATAAGAGCACCACCGATCGAGTTCCCCGTAGAAATCCGTAGCCGCTTAGCACCGTGGGACCTACTTGGTCCTTGACTTTATGCGCTTCAGGGGCCATCTCGGCCAGGAGCGGTTCCCAGTTGTCGATCAGTTCAGCTCCCCCAGCTTCTTTCAAGAGGAGCACGTTTTCTGCCGTGCCTTCGAGGAGATCAAAAGTGGGCGGGATCTTGCTCTTTGTCTCCGCTATTGCCTGGTTGAACTTTTGAGATTCCTGGCCGGACAGATCGAAATTCATCTTGATATCTAGGCCGAAACGGCGCTTAAAGGCGTCTGTGAGTTCCCTCGCGCCCTTCTCGCCCTGCGACGAAGTGATCGTCAGATCCAATGTACCCTCTTTACGGGCGTCTTCTATAAGGCGTGTCAACAGTGGAGATGCCTTAGATTTCTGTGCTAAAGCCGGCGCCGATGCAAAGACCATCAACACCAAGAAAACGAACAGAATAACCTGAATGGTTCTTTTCATTTTTTTACCTCCGAGAATGAGCTGTTAGGAACTTTTTCGTAGAGCTTGCTATCTTTTCCTTAAACCGGATATCCATAGATGCCTAACTTTCTTTACTGCGTCTCAACCTTGGTGATCTTCACCCGCAGGCAGGAGTCCACCGCGGCGCTGACAAAATCCATATGCTCGTCATCCATCGTGAGCAGGGAATTAAAATGGATGCCTTTGGCTTCTCCCCCCTGTGTGGCCGCCTTAGCCCATCTCCCGGCCGAGCCCCAGACCACTGTGACCTCCGGATGGATATTGGTAGTGACCTTAACCCGCCCCCGGTCCTTCTTCCCAGAGTCGGTCTCGACCTCCACCCAGTCACCGTCTTTAATCCCTTTCCGTTCGGCGGCATCGCGATGTATCACCAGAGAGTCGTATCCCAACCGGCTGCTGACCTCATTGAGCAAGGGGTTGCTCCCAGTGGCGGTAAAGGCGTGATAGGGGGCCTTCGCCGTGATCAGATAGAGATCGAATTCCGGTGATTTGGGAGTGTAGGCGGGGCAGGGACGCCATTCGGCCAATGGGATATAGTCCGAGGTATCCCACGCAAGATCCAACTTCCTGGTCATCGCATCTACCTGTCGCCCGGCATCGATCATGTACTCGTGGTAAAGGTGGATTCTGGGCTTGGGATCGGCCCCCGGATAGCGTTCCTTCGCGCTTCTTTTCTTCACAATAATTCCATCTTTCAGGTACCAATCAACGCCTTTGTCCGGCCCATGCATGTTCTTGAGGTACCGATCCATCAGCTCGCGATAGGAGTATTGCTTGCCCGGCTCCAGGACGTATGGGGGACGAAGATTCCACGTCGCGTTGCAGGCGGCATAGACATCGTCGAGAAAGCCGGCACGCTTGGCCAGCTCCAACAGGATCTCACCATCGCTTACCATCTGATCCCACGGCGGATCGAAGGGTGGCTTCACTACAGGCTTCTGACCGTAAAAAACCGCCGGCTTGGCGCCGGTGTAGGCGCTGAAGCCCCTCCTAGGATGGAGTTCCTCCAGGTAGTGCAAACCGGGGAGGACGATATCGGCAAAGTCGGTGGTCTCTTCAAGCTCACTGTTGATGGTCACGATGAATGGGATCTTACGCAAAACCTCCGTCATGATCTCTTTCCCACCGCCCGTAAATGCCATGTTGGAGCGGCGCTGGAGGAGTATCTTGGGCTGCAAAGCGAGGTTCTTGTACTTTTCAGGCTCCGTTATAGTCCTTGCCGCAAAGGGACGGCTGTAGGTAGCCACCGGGAAGAGCTCGAACAGGTCGATGGACTGGATTGGTGTCACTGTGCGTGGGGGATAAGGATTGGTAGGATGTGTAATATGCGGGCGAATCGAAAGGGCAAGCAGGCCATCCTCAGTGGCCCGGTATGCGTGGCGGTCATGCCCTATCAGCCCTCCCGGCACATCCAGCCCGCCAATGATAGTCTGGAGCAGCATCACGGCCATGCCGTTCAGGTAGGCATGTTTGTGGGAGCTGAGACCACGGTACCAGGCGACAGAGGCAGGACGATAGGGCAGCTCCTCCCCGTCAATGGTGATGGTGCTGCCGATGCTGGCAGCCTCCCCAAACTCCTTCGCTATCCTCCGCACCGTCGCTGCCGGAATGCTCGTGATCCGTGCGACCTCTTCCGGAGCATACTTCCGCACCTGCTCTGCCAGTACCTGAAAAGCGGGGCGCACCTGCTGCTCTCGCACCCGGTAGCTCCCCAAAATGGCTGGATCGCCCAGTGAAGCGTCAAAGGGCTTGGCGACTCCCTCCGCCGTGTCCCAGATCAGTGGCTTACGTGTATCAGGGTCGCGGACATATTGACCATCCGCGCCGACAAGGTACGGAGCATTGGTCAGCTTCTTCAGGTAAGGAGCATCGTAGATACCCAGCTCGTTGATCAGAACGTTGACCAGGCCGAGGAGAAAAGCAAGGTCCGTTCCGGGACGAATAGGAATCCACTCATCAGCCATGCTGCCGCCGTGGCCGCAGGAGGGATCAACCGACACCACCTTGACCTTCTCCCGGTTGCGCCCCGTTTCGAAAGCGGAGACCATGGTATCACGGTAAACCACCGCACCGAACTGTCCTCCCTCTGCCAGGATATATCGGGTGAGAGGTATGTCGGGCACCGATCCGAGGGCGTACTGGTTCAGGTAACAGGGAGGGTGGACGGCGTTGCCGCAGAATAAGTCTGCGGAGAAGGGCTGCACGTATGTCCCAAAACCCAGGGCCCACGGCGCCTCCATAGGGCAAACTAAGTCAAAGCTGACAAACCATAGTTTCCTGCAGTCCTCCTTCTGAACCTGCTTTAGCTTCTCCGCTACCAGATCCAAAGCCTCATCCCAACTGATCGGCACCCAACCCGGGTCCACCCCGGGACCCTTCTCTGGATTAGTCCGCTTGAGCGGCTTTGTCACACGATGGGGAGAATCCAAAGTGAAAAACGCTGAGCGGCCCTTGGCACAGGCGTACCCCACATTACGGGGGTTGTCTGGATCGCCGTCGAGGCGAACCACCATCCCGTCTTCTACCGTGGCGATGATTCCGCAGTGGTTCAGACACATCTTGCACATTGTGTGCACCTGATGCGTACTTGCTTCCTTCACCCGTTCCGCTACTGCTTGAGCCATTGATCTCCCTCCATTACCGACCCATGTCGTCCACCTTGCAGGCAATCACATAAGTCTGGCAGCCTGCGCACCGCTCCAGGTCCACCGTAAATCCCCATCGTGGCATAGCTAATCCCCTCCTTTGTGAGTCCTACCCTAGCTCCCTCGCGCAGTGTCATCTAGCCGGAAGCAATATATATACTGGCGCGAGATCATTGAAAATGCCCTGTCCGGAGTCATCTGTCAAGATCTTGCCGGCTCTATTGCGAAAAGTGTGGTTCCTCTTAACAAAGCGTGTCTGATCGTCTGCTTGACCCTTGTCTCAAATCAGCGGGAATGCGACACTCCCCCTAGATTCCGTTTATTTCTCTGACCAGGGAAAGCGATGATTCATGGCTGAGAAGAAATTTTACGGCTGGAACATCCTTATAGGGAGTTTCTTAATCCTCCTTATAGATGGGGGGGTGAGATTTTCCTTCGGGATCCTTATCAAACCCCTGGTCTCGGACTTTGCCTGGGAAAGAGGCGCTATATCTCTAGCTTACACCCTTAACATGCTGGTCTTCGCCTGCTGCCAGCCTCTCTCGGGAAAGCTCCTCGACCGGTTCGGTCCAAAAATTCTTTTCTCTATCTCGGCCTTAATTACTACCGCCGGTCTCATGCTGACTTCCCAAACAACCTCCCTGTCGGAGCTCTATTTGTATTACGGAGTGATAACGGCGGCGGGTACATCGGGGATCAGCATCAGCGTTGTCTCGTCAACGCTTTCCCGGTGGTTTAAAAACCTGAGGGTTTTTGTCTCCGGATTAGCCATCTCGGGAACCGCGTTGGGTCAATTTCTCATCATCCCGCTGATAGCGCTGCTGACGGGAAAGTTCGGCTGGAGATGGACATGGTTCATCCTGGCCATTCTCCTCTCCTTGATCGTCATCCCGATTTCTTTGGTCGTGATGAAAAGAGAACCCTCCGAAGAGGGAGAAAAAGCTTCCGGTGCAATAGCCGGACAAACAGCCGGGGGGGAGGGGAATTTTCCCGGGGGCCGGTCTTCGGGCCTCTATCTTGTCCTTGTCTCAAGAAACTTTCTGCTGGTTGGGGCGACCTATTTCATCTGTGGCTTTCAGGATTTTTTCTTTGTCACCCAGCTGATCCCCTTCGCAACCGACCAGGGGTTGCCTGCCCAGGAGGCATCCAATCTCCAGGGTCTGGCGGGATTGCTCAGCATCCCCGGACTTCTCCTTTTCGCCGCAGTCTCGGAAAAGTTCGGCAGGAAGATTCCACTCGCCCTGACCTTTCTTCCCAGGTTGTTGTGTTTCGCCCTTCTGATTCTCTCCAACGGAAGAGCTAGGATATATACGGCCACCCTTTTATTCGGTTTTTCGCTTATGGCCTCGGCCCCTCTGACGGCAGCCCTTGTGGGCGATCTCTATGGTTTCCAAGACATCGGCACTCTCACGGGGACGATCTTCTGGATTCATCATTTAGGCGGCGCTCTAGGAGCCTACGCGGGCGGATTCATATACGATCTGACCCGGAGCTACACGGCGGCTTTTGTCCTCGCTCTTATCCTCGCATTGCTTGCGGCCCTGACCAGCTTCTCGATCCGTGAGAAGAGAGCAGAGAGCATCCATTCCCTCTGACTGCTTTCTATTTCCGATTGTTTGCCTACGGAGGCTATTTTGATGGGTTGCGCGCTTCCCGAACAAAAGAGAAATCCACCACATCAGAGAGGGAAATCTCCCGCTCGATCTTTTGGGCGCGCTTTACCTCATCCACTAGGATTCGAACGAGCCTTTCAGGGGCCTCGCCATCAGGACTGAAGGTTTTTACCATCAGATCATAACTGTTCTCGGCTACCTTGCGGCTTAGCTGCCACTGCTTGATGATAAAGTCCACGGTCTCTCCCCGACGGGAGCGGGTAAACTCAAGACTCCTGACGAAGAGCCGGGCCATTCGTTGTACCTTGGCCGGATTCTCGTTGATCTTCTTAACTGAAGTCGCCAGACCCGATTGAAGCCCTTCGATGAAATCGCCAGCGAAGACAAGCTTCTTAAGCCCCTGTTCTTCAGCTATGGAATCGCTGGGTAGCGTGACAATAGCCGCATCGACCGCCCCGCTTTTCACGGCTGCGATCTTATTGGCCTCGCTTCCCAACGGGAAAGTGACGATGTCCTTATCGGGATTGAGTCCGTAATGACGCAGGATATCACGAGCCACGAAATCTGTTGTCGTCCGTAGGGAAGAGACCGCAATCTTTCCCCCTTTGAGCGCCGTGACGCTGTTGATTCCGGGATTTGATACCAAAACCAGAGAGGAGCGGATACCGATGAAACCGATGGCCTTGAGAGGCATTCCAGAAATAGCCGCGCGGATCGTGGTCTCGGCCGATGTCGTAAAATCCAGTTCCCCGCTCATTAGGGCCGGGAGGGCTAGAGCCGTGCGTATTTGGATTACCTCCGCATCGAACCCTTCAGCCTGAAAAAGCTTATTCTGTTGAGCGATGAGAATCGGCAGTTGGCTCATCGCCACTACGGGAATCCCAATACGGAGCTTCTCAGCGGCCTGAGCCGGCGGTGAGAGAGAGCAGGACGCGCTCGGCGCCACTAACAGAATGATAGCAAGTGACAAAACACTGCTGGGTCTTGAAATCACGGCGCCCTCCTTTACGACCAGCCGCCTGCGCGCCTACTTTATCCACAGATCATTTAAATTGCCGATTTCCGGGAGCAGGCCCAAAGCGATTCCCTTTTGTAGGATCTTGTTTTGCGACTCGAAGAATTTCACATCGGTGCCGCCCTTCCTCAGGTTCAGCGCGGTGCTGGGCTGCATCGCGACTGCTGCCCGGCTATTTGATTGAGGGGGCATCCTTGGACCGAGGCGATGCTACAAAACCATAGATACCGTGTCAACTGGTTTCGGAACTGTGGAAGTAAAGATATGAAGAGGCTCTTTTCAAAAAGCGTTTCCTCGGCCTCGTAAAGAGCAGCTAGTTAGGACGATGATCAAATCTCATCACGTTGAGTTTGGTTTCAAGCCTTTCCTGCTGCGCTGGAATAGCCGCCGGGATAAGTAGCAACTTTTGCCACGGATCATCTTGAAACTCGTGAAAAGTGCCCCTTTTTGTTACTAATCTGAATTCAACCAATTCAAGGGGATTGTTCAAAGATCTAGTCTTAAAGGGGATCTTTTTTATCTGCTGTCTTTAACAATTTTATAAGGGTGGCAACCCCAATAATATGGTCCCCTTTTTGCATAGAGATGTAGATAACTCTCGATAAGCCAAAATCGCAATCAGGAGGGTGTGAAAAAATCAGCTTCTGAATACGATCTCCGTCCTAAAAAGAGAGTAGCTCATGAACAGATTAAGACTAAGGGCTGAAGCAGGTTTTACCCTCATCGAGTTGCTCGTGGTTATAGCAATCATCGGTATTTTGGCTGCCATCGCTTTGCCACAGATATCTAGTTACCGGCGCCGGGGTTACGACGCCGATGCAAAAGCGAGCGTGAAGAACGCCTATACGGCTCAGGAGGCCTATTTCGCGGACAAGTACACTTATGCAGCCGCTATTAGCGACTTGAAAGCCAAGGGCTTCAGACAGAGCCCCAATATCGGCATGGCAGATCCGGCGGCGACTGCGACCGATTTTGTCATTACGGCAACGGTGCTTGCGGGATGCTCAAGCGGTTTTGGAGTATGGACGTTCACCAACACGACAGGAGTGCTCACGGGAGCGCCGTGCGGGTAATCCGATCGGTTCGAGAGCCCGGAGAATTGGGAATCAAAATAGCTGAATCGGTTTATCCGAGCCCCCTTTCTACTTTAGCTTCAGGAGCCGTGCGGCCGTCCCGCCCAGGATTCCCTCCTTTGCTTCCTCTTTCAGGTCGAGTTTCCTCACGGTCTCTATATATTCTCGAATGGAGGCGAGCCCTTTTTTCGTATCGGTGCAGGCCCCGGTAAAGTCCTGCGGATAATCCGTGGCAAACACCAACTGCTCCGGGCGAATGCCAAGAAGGGCGCAGCGCAAAGCGATCAGCCCGCCTTCAAAGCCCGCCAGATCGAAGTAGAGCATATCAAAATAATCTTCGAATGGGCGCTTGAGAGTGCCAAAGCGGTAGCTCTTGGCCACAAGCCGATCCTTGATAGAAGAGATGCCGCCGCCAAAATGCGCCAGGACAAATTTAATATTGGGAAATCGTTCCAGCACTCCACCGGCGATGATCCGAGTAGCGGCGATGGCGAGATCCAATTCCCTTCCTATGATGCGCGCCAGATCATAATCCCTGATCAGCTCATATCCTTGAGGGATCAATGCCGGGTGAACAAAGATCGGGACATCGAGGTCACAGACTTTGGCGTAGAAGTCATTCAATCGGGGAGAGTCCAGAGGGACCCCGTGGATCTGAGATGTGATAGTAACCCCATGCAATCCAAGCCCCAGGATGGCTCGCTCTATTTCCTTGAGGGCCTCTTTTCCCTCTAAAACCGGAGCATGGGCCAGGCCGGCAAAGCGGCGGGGATACTTTTCCTGGAGTTCGGAATATTCGTCATTGATGATCCTGCAGTGCTCCAGCCGGGCATCCCACCCCACGACGCAGGAAAGCACCGCTACATCCAGACCCGCTTCGTCCATGTCCCGGATCTGGGCCTCCGGGTCGTAGAGCTTTGAGTGCATCGTCAGCTTGGGAATTCCACCCTCTTTTCCTAAGACGATCTCCTCCGAATAGAGCCCCATTTTTTTAGCGAGATCGATCGGCACCAGATGATGCTGAAAGTCGACAACCATGAAGTCTTTCCTTTCGCGGCGTTATTTTCCGAACCCGCCTCTCTCTTCTGAGCCTGGACATCTCCCCGGGCGTTGGAAACGCATCCTAATACAGGAGTCCGCAGGCCTGCAACGGATGGCCGGGTTTTTCGGTGAATTTTCTCTCACAGAGTTGACCTTGAGCTTCATTTCCGCTTTCAAGGAACGCGTCCAACCCATGATGGGCGGCACCATTCAGCCAGAGAAAGGAGTGCGGGCGATTTTGGTGGGTTGCCGGCCTGCAGCCAGAAGGAAAGCGGCGGCGGCGATGGCGCAGACCAAAGCGCATGCCGTAAAGGTCCAGTCAATTCCGATAATCGATGCAGCGCCGCCTATGAACAGTCCTCCCAGGGACCATAACCCTCGATCCATAAAAAACAGACTCAGTACCCGTCCTAACAGATTGAACGGTGTCTCCATCTGAATGGCGGTATTGGAGGACGCGCGCGCCGCGATTTGACAAAAGCCGATCAGGGTCAGGAGCGCCAGGGAGAGCAGGAAAGCGTGAGAAAAAGCGAACAAGGCGAGGAAGAGCGCGAAGCCCAGCACACAGTAACAGATCCAGGGAATTCCCGGCTTAAGATTCCGTCGAGAGGCGAGGAATAAGGCTGCGCAGGTCGCGCCAAATCCCGGGGCGGACATCAGGAGACCGAAACCCGAAGGCCCAACGTGCAGGATATTCGTCGCAACCATAGGGATAAAGCGGTTATAAGGCGCTCCGGCCAGGGCGAAGATATAGGAGAGAGAGACAATGTAAAAAATGGTTCGACTGCTCCTCACATAGCTATAACCCTCCTTGATCTCGTTCCACAATTCCAACTTCCCGGTCCGCCCTTCCCAGGCAGGCAGCTCCATAAGGTGAAGATTGAAGAGCAGGGCCACAAAGCTCAAGGCATTGATAAAGAAGCAGCCGGCGATCCCGATGAGCGCGATGATAACCCCTCCTGCGGAGGGTCCTAAAATCTTTGTGAGATTGAACACGGAGGCTTGCAGACCAATCGCGTTGAGCAGTTCCTCTTTGGGGACCAGGCTGTTGACCAGCGACTGGCGCGCCGTTTGATTGATCGTATTCACCGCCCCCAGGAAAAAGGCCAGAACGGCGATATGCCAGAAGAGAATGACTTTGAAATAAACCGCAAGCCAATAAACAATCGCCTGAACCATGGCCAAACTCTGCGTAATCATCAGCACTCGTCTGCGGTCGAAACGATCCGCGATCGCTCCGCCCACGGCGCCGATCAACAGGCGCGGGATAGTGTCGAAGAATCCGATCACGCCGAGAAGAAAGGGGGAACGGGTGAGTTCCCACACAAGCCAGCTTTGAGCGACATTCTGCATGAAGTCGCCCGAGCCCGAAATCAGGGCGCCCTCCAACAGGAGGCGGAAATTGCGGTGCCGAAGGGAGCGAAGGGTTGTGATTGTTGAAAAGTGTCGCACGGGCCGCTGACTGCAACTTGGGAACTACAGACAGTGTTACGGTAAAAACTCCCGCACCCTGTCCTCATCCGCGCCGGGTTGGGAATGCAGGCGGCAAAATCTCTTCGACCGTCCTCCCGGCCCAGTCCCTTTTGGGCCAGTTGTCCCACGCGCGCTTTGCCGCCGCGTCCGCGCGCGCGTAGAGTTCGGCCTCATCGATCCGCGTTGAGCGCCCTTGGTCGATTACGACCTCCCCGTTGACCAGCACCGTATCGACGTCGGCGCCGCTTCCATACTCCACCAGAGCGGTGACCGGATCACGCACCGGCCCATAGCGGGTCGTGCGCAGGTCGACGATGACGACATCCGCCTTCGCCCCCGGTGCCAGCCGTCCCAGGTCGTCTCGCCCGAGGGCCT
>Ga0209212_1004387_pt1 | contig 17489 bp, 16 predicted proteins | sample RifGroC2_FD_183996 | JGI IMG/M metagenome (GOLD analysis project Ga0209212, IMG submission 183996) | Groundwater microbial communities from Rifle, Colorado, USA - Groundwater C2 (SPAdes) (version 2) | ecosystem: Environmental > Aquatic > Deep subsurface > Groundwater | place: Rifle, Colorado...
GCGCTCAGCATCGCCACGATGTGGCGCGTCTCAAAGTGTAGATAATGGTTGTTTTTACTTTTCAAGCGCACTTCGAGATTCGTAGTGGCGCGATTGTCGCTACGGCGCTCGGTAAAGGCGTATTGAGCCTGATCAACATCTTCATCATGGACAATGGTCGTGTATTTGCACCCGATCAGTTCGCCACGCGTATAGCCGAGCAGTGTCTCGACCCTGGAATTGATAAACATGAAACAACCGTTGGGGTCAAGCGTGTAGATCAGGTCCGGAGAATTTTCCACCAGGAACCGGTGCAGTCGCTCGGATTGTTCCAGACGTGCTGCCATCAGGGCATGACTGCGCTCCAGGCGGCTGCGGTGCAGGGCAATATCAACCTTGTGCCGGATCTCTTCAAACTCATACGGCTTACGTACAAATTCCACAACTCCGCTGCGCAGGGCACGTATGGCAGAATCGATGTTTTCATCCGCGCTGACCATGATCACACTGGTCGGGATCTTGAATTTTGTGATCCACTCCATCACATCCAGACCGGAAATATCCGGAAGATTGATGTCCAGCAGAACTAGAGCGATGTCCTGGACCTTGAGTGTGGCAATGGCATCGCCACCGGTTTCGCATTCCAGTATGTTCCTGCCTGCGTCAACCAGGAGCTGTTTCAAGCTGGAGCGCATCCTTGGCTCATCATCAACAATTAGTATGCGCTGGGGCTGATCAAGCCATTCAGGAGTGGGTTTGGACGTTGTCTGGGCGAAAAAACTCATATTTATCCCACCTTGGATTGCGGCAATGAAATAATGAAATCTGTCCCTTTTCCGGCCAGGCTCTGGCAGGTAATTTGACCGCCGAGACGCTCTACCAGAGATGCCACGATAGACAACCCGATTCCGGAATGGCCAGGGCGCCTGTTGGGGTCCAGGGGCTTAAACAGGCACTGCAGGACCTCGGGTGGAAGGCCGGGGCCTGAGTCGCTTAAGCGTATTTCGGTAAAACTCTTGTCGCCCTGAATGACATTGCCGTGAGTGGAGATAGTAAAGCTGCCACCTGCCGGCATCGCCTCGGACCCGTTCTTCCAGAGGTTGAACAGGATCTGTTTGAGGCTGTCCCGATCGCCTGTCATGGGGCCAAGATTGGGATCCAATGATTTTTCGAGGGTTATATTGCAACCGGAGAACAGGGATTCACCATATAATGTCAGCATTCCTTCGATTACGGCGTTGATCTCGAAGGTGTCAGCAACCGTTGAAATCTCGGTCAAGTCGCTTAATTGCCGCACGATGTGTGTTACTCGATCGATCTCCTCCCGGAGGATATTCAGTTCCTGTTGAACATCACTATCGTCCGGCAGCTTACGGCTGACAATCTTGAGATAGTTTTTTATGATGGCGAGCGGATTACCGGCCTCATGGACGGCTCTGCGTACATGCCGTTCAAAACGGCTGTTCAGGGTTGTCTCAAGTTTCTGCTCGCGACCCCGCAATTCTCGCCAGGTTTCGAGGCTGGACGCCGCCAGATTGGCGAAACTCGTCATCCAGTCAAGTCGGGTGTGAATCCGGGCATATTGAGCAGCGTTCAGCCCATAGACCATGACGCCGGTCTGATTTTCGCGGGCACACATGGGAACATACAACACGCCTTCGCAGCCCAGTGCGCGCGCAATCTGTGTATCGACAAGCGAGGCGGCCGTCGAGCGCTGCTCGTCGAACGTGGATAACGGCTGTTTTCTCAAGACTGCAGCCGCCGCAAGGCTGTGTTCAGAATCGAGTGTAATCTCGATCTGCTGCAGTAAATCCGGTTGTCCACAGATATCCGGTCCGGAAAGGATTTGTTTGTCCGGTTGTACAAGGAGGAAGGCGAGCCGCCCAATTCCAAACAGGATCCGGCCGGATTCGCGTACGGCCAGCAGGATTTCGGATTCACTGTAGAGCTCGGTCAGTCTCTGCTGCAAGGAATGCATCATGGCCATGTCCCGCACCACTGCTTCCATGCGAGAATAAGCCAGATCATTGTCGCTCGGTTTTGATTTGAAGCATTCGATGGGGGTAGAAGAACAGGGGAGGGTCTTGGAAACTTCGCTTTCCGCAATCTCGAGCGCTGTGGCCAGCAAGGTGACTCGCTCGGTACATAACTGCAAAATGGCCGACGCATCGGCCGGTTCGATCCCCAAGATGGATTTGATGGCCGCGATGTCAGAATTTGATTTGCTTTGTGAAAAGTCTGTTGATTTGTTTTTATCGATGATATGCGCAGACCAGACGATTTGACTCAGGAAATCAGCATGAGCAATCTCGTTGGCTGGTTTGTGGTGAAATAGGACCGCATCCGCCATGAATGACGAAAGCTTCCATTGATCGACCAGCCAGGAGCCAACCGCGGCATGGCCCGTACCGAGCAAAGGTTCCTCTATGCCATGAAGCGCGCTTTCATCACTGCTCCAGTCGAGCAGGACACCATAGCGCTCACTCATCCCTCCCAGCAGGAGCAGTTGGCCAATATCGTGCAACAGGCCGGCCAGATAGGCTTCTTCAATATCAGAGTAATTAACATGGGTTGCGATGGCACGAGCAATTTCGGCAACCCGCAGCGAATGCCCCCAAAAACCGGCCAAATTGTATCTCAGATCACCAGAGGTGCGAGCAAAAACGCTCTGAATGGCAAGGCAGGCAGCAAGGGTTCGCATGAGACGGGTGCCGAGTACGACCAGGCACTGATCAAGGCACTTGACCTCTGCCCCGCGCCGCAAGGCCGGCGAGTTAGAGATGGTGAGAACACGCGCGCACAATGCCGGATCCTGTCCGACCAGTGTCGCCAGCTCGGCCATTGAGGCGTGCTCATCATCCACCACGCTCAGAAACCGCAGCAATACCTGCGGCATAGGCGGCATTTGGATCGATTCGATTGCATCAAGAATCTCTCCTGGAATCTGCTGCAAGCACGCCTCCCTTTGACTGTACTGACAAACAACCTAAAGTACGTTCCGGCGCAATTAATAAATAAAAATTAATAAGATAATACTAATCATATATATGAGATTAAATATATCATCATTAATTATTTGCAGTCAAAGGGTTTTTTTGTGGGAGATATAATTAACTAGCAGATTTTGTGGATATTCTTGACAGGAAACCACCTTTGCGAAAGGTGAGGCTAAACTGTAACAACCTCATCCCCTGGCCGGATCATACCTCCCGTGATAACCTTGGCGAAGATCCCTTCCTTGGGCATGACGCAGTCGCCGGCCTGGTAGTAGATGGCGCAGCGCGTGTGACACTCCTTGCCGATCTGGGTTACCTCCAGCAGTGTCGGGCCAACCTGAAGCCGGGTGCCGATCGGCAGCGACACGAGCTCAATGCCTCTGGTGGTGAGGTTTTCGGCAAAATCGCCGGCATTGACATCCAAGCCCAGCTTGCGCATCTTGTCGATGCTCTCCTGGGCCAGCAGGCTTACCTGGCGGTGCCACTCGCCGGCATGGGCGTCGCCGACGATACCGTGATTTTCGCGCAGTTCCACCGCATCCACCGGTTTTTTGCGCTCTCCTTTGTTTTCGCTGATACAGACGGCAATGACATGTGCCATCTTAGCCTCCTATCTGTGACATGGTAAAATTTTTGTGAACATAACCATCCTGAGAGATGCCGTGCCGTTCCGGTTTGTTCGAAACGATAGTTCTCAGCACCGCTGCCAGCCCTTCGCGATCCGGTGGACGCAGCCAGGGGATCAGGTCGGTTTTTTCGTCGCTGAACAGGCATCCCTTGGCCTGGCCGGTGGAGGTGACCCGGATGCGATTGCATTCCCCGCAGAAATGCCCGGAAACGGCGGTAATAATGCCGATGCTGCCGCGGGCTCCGGTGATGCGGAAGTCCCGTGACGGACCGGAAAAAGGCCCTTTATCAACCTGTTCCAAGGTGTAGCGGGCAGCAATGCGCTGTAAAATTTCGTCTCCGGAGATGCAGTAGCGCTGCCAGCCATCTTCCTTGATCGCAGGCATGTACTCGATGAAACGGACCGAATTGCCGCGCAGCAGGGTCATGTTGGCGAAGTCCAGAATCTCGGCGTCATTGACCCCGCGCATGATGACTACGTTGATCTTAGGGGGCACGAAACCGGCTTGCTCGGCGGCATCCAGGCCTGCCAGCACCCTTTGCAGGTCGCCGCCACGGGTGATGCGGGCAAAAGTCTCCGTATTGAGGGAGTCGAGGCTGACATTCAGTCGCTGCACTCCGGCCTTGTGCAGATCGGCGGCCATATCTGCCAGCAGCAGGCCGTTGGTGGTGAGGGCCAGGTGCCGCAGACCGCTGATCCCGGCAAGTTTTCCCAGAAAGGGGACGATCCCGGATCGCACCAGCGGTTCGCCGCCGGTGATGCGGATTTTTTCTATCCCCAGCCCCACTGCTGCCTCGGCAATCAGTTGCAACTCCTCGTAAGTGAGGACAGCGTGGTGCCCTTTGCTTACAATGCCTTCCTTGGGCATGCAATAGAAGCAGCGCATGTTGCAGCGGTCGGTGACCGACAGGCGCAGATAGTTAATATTTCTCCCGAGGGAGTCAGTCAGTTGCATGAATGATGTGTTTCTCCACGAAATCGGCGACCTGACCAGGATTATTGAGATCCAGAACCGGCACGTCCAGTTCCAGCGGTTCATCGCTGGCAACCGCCAGCAGGGATGGATCGTGCTGCTCTCCCCGGCAAAGCAGGGTCGGGCTACGCTCCTTGCGATGCACCTCGATCTTGGGGAGACCGCTCTTTTTAAAGCCCTCGGTCAGGATCAGGTCTACGTCGCCAAAATAAGTGGCGATCAAATCTTCTATGGGGGGGGGCTCGGCATGCTGCTTCACCAGGGCCAGTTTTTCAGGTGACGAAATCAGCATGGTGTCGGCTCCGGCAGCGGTCAGGCGATGGCTATCCTTGCCGGGATGGTCGATATCGAAACGGTGGGCGTCATGTTTGATAACACCAATGCGATAGCCGCGTTGTTTTAATTCTGAAATGACTTTTTCCAGCAGGGTGGTCTTGCCAGTACCTGATTTGGCAACGAATGAAACGGCTTTAACAAGCATTTGAACCTCGTAAGTCAGAATATATGATAGTTAGAATGTATAGTAATTCGGTGAGGGTTGCAAAGAAAAAGGCGGGTTGGTCAGGTTTCGGGCTGTCCCTGCCAGAAGATTATGAGTTCAATAACAAATCAACCTTATTCTCGAACTCATTGACGGTAAAAGGTTTCTGAATGAAGTTGGCCGCTTCTGCCAGAACACCGTGATCAACAATGACGTTGCTGGTATATCCCGACATGTATAACGTTTTGAGATCCGGATAGAGTTTCAACAGGCGCTTGTTCAGTTCCATGCCGGTCAGAGCCGGCATGACAACATCCGTGATCAGCAGGTCTATGTTAACCCCTTTGACCATCTGTAACGCCTGCAGGGGACTTTCCGCCACAAGAACCGAGAACCCATGTTCCCTAAGGAGCTCATAGGCTAGATTCCGCGCCATTTCATTGTCTTCAACCAGCAGTATGGTATGTTTCTGCCTGGCGAACACGACCGGTTTTATTGAATTAATCTGCTCAACAGACGGCGTTTCATCTATCACGGGAAAATAGCACTTGAAGGTGGTCCCTCTCCCCGGTTCGCTGTAGACCCAGATATTTCCGCCATGCTGTTTGACCAGCCCATGTACGGTTGCAAGACCCAACCCTGTGCCGTGACCGATCTCTTTTGTGGTAAAAAAAGGTTCGAATACCTTGCTGAGAGTCTGCTTGTCCATGCCGCAGCCGTTATCAGTGACAGCCAGCATCATATGCCGCCCCGCAACTGCACCTTCATGCCGCAGGCAATATTCATCATCCAGCTGAACCAGTGCTGTTTCGAGTGTAATGACGCCATTGCCGCTGATCGCATCCTGGGCGTTGACGGCCAGGTTCATGATGATTTGCTCGATCTGATGCGCGTCTGCCATAATGCCGCAGCAGGTTGGAGCAAGATGAAGCCCGACCTCAATGTTCTCGCGGATGGTGCGCCTTAATATTTCAGAGAAAGCGTCAAGCACCCGGTTGAGATCGATGACCTTCATATCAAGGATCTGTTTACGGCTGAAGCTCAGCAACTGCTGTACCAGTATCCTGGCCTTGTCGGCCGCCTTCAGAATATGACCGGCCCTGGTTGCGGCCGGGCTGTCTTCAGAAAGATCGCGTTTCAGGAAGTCCGCATACCCGATGATCGGTGTCAGCAGGTTGTTGAAGTCATGGGCTATGCCGCCGGCCAGGCGTCCGATGGATTCGATCTTCTGGTTCTGCAGCAGTTGCTCCTCCAGTTGTCTCCGTTGACTGATGTCGATAAAGGTCACCACCGTACCGGTTATGCTGCCATCCTTGACCACCGGGTGCGCCCAGTATTCAACCGGGAACCGGGTGCCGTCCAAGCGCCAGAAAACCTCCTCGGTCTCATAGATCATTTTCCCTTCCCGATGGGCCGCGTATGCCTTGCATTCATGCTCCGGATAGGGTGTGCCATCGGCGCGGGTGTGGTGGATCAGCTCATGGATGTTTGCGCCCATAAGCTGGTCTTCGCGGGTATAACCCAACATCCGGAGACAGGATGGATTGCAGAAGGTACAGTTGCCGGACAGATCCACACCATAGATTCCCTCAGCTGTGAAATCCAGCAGCAAGCGGATATGTTCATCTTTTTCACGGATATCCCTCTCAACTCGTATCCGCTCATTAAGTTCTTTGTTCAGATCAGCAGTCTTATCTCCCAGGCGTCTGAGAGCCGAGTTAACCTCATCGCCGATGAAATCCAGTTCGGTAACGCCGGTTTTTCCGATAGTCTCACCCCTTTCAACGGCAGCGACCATCATCCTAATCGGTTGGTTGAATTTTTTTCTCAGAACCAGAAGCAATCCGGTTGCCATCAGCAGGCAGCCACCGGCGGCGATCGGAGCCAGCAGACCGATGCCGCTGCGCGTCATCAGTGATTGCGTGGTGCGGATGACGGTGACCACCTTCCAACCCCACAGAGGAAAGGTCTCCATATAGCAGTAGTAATCGGCGTCTTCGAGGGTCAGGCTGAAATAGCCTGCTGCGCTTCGGTCAAGTATGGCGCGGGTCTGGGGCGTGGAAAGTGTGCTGCTGAGCGATGTTCCGTCCGATAGGGCAATAATGCCGTGATGATTTGTGCGTGACCAAAGCAGGGTAAGTGCCTCACGGGTGTTTCCGCGCATGGCCTCGACGACCACTGGAGTTCCCATCAGTGTCGCAGTGGTGAGTTCCGAGGCTTTGGAGGAAAGTATCTTCTGGGTCTCCATCCCGGCCGCGGTGACGATGAAACGGGAATAATCATTTTGGACGAAAGCGGCAATCCTGCCGATCACCATCAACAGGATTGCAAACACAAGCATCACGACAAAAAAACTGGGAACAACGATCTTGAAACCGAGGCTGTTGCGGTCAATTTTCATTCTGAAGTTCCTTGAAAATTTCGAAGACCTTCATGACCGAGGGTAGGAAGTTTTTGCCGGGTACCATGAATCCGTTATTGATCTCGTCATCCCAGCCCTTCATGGCTTCAGCGTCCTTTTTATCGGCAAGCGGTTTGAGGCGGATAAGGGCCGAAATCATCTGCTGCCGGACTGCTGCGGGGAGCGAAGGTGATGCGCAGAGCGCAAAGTTGGGGAGCGGGGCAGAGATTGCCAGCACCCTGAGCTTTTGCTGACTGAATCTCTTTGCGAGAGTTTCCTTAACCCCTGCTGCTGCAACTTCGCCGGAAAGAAGGGCCGACATGATCCGGTCCTGGCTCTCCAGAAATATTGGCTGGATCGCGGACATGCTGATCCCGGAGTCCTTCAGTATCTTGGCCGGCACAATATGGGCAGCGGTCGAGCCCTTAAAAAAACCGATCTTTTTGCCTTTGAGCTTCCTTAAAGTCGTGACCGATGTGGTGTTCGTCAGTATAACGGAATGATAACTGGGCGTTCCGTCATCGCCCAGGGCTGCCAGCATAGGTGTTGCACCGCATTTGTTGTTGGCTCTGCCGAGCGGAACCGGCCCCATCAGGGCCGCTGAAACCCTGCCGTTGCAGAGCTCGTCGATGAGCTCATTATGGTTATGGTAAAGTTTCAGTTCCCACGACTGGCCGGGGTTTTTGTTGAGATAATCGATAAAAGGGGTGTAAAGAGCCCAGATTTTTTCCGGTGAATAAAATGGGATTACGGCGAAGGTATAGCGTCCGGGATCACTTAAATTTTTTTCGCCGGCAGCAGCGGCAGGAGCGGCGAAAGCGAAGTTGGCCAGCATGAGAAGGAACAGCAGGGAAGCTGTTCGGATATATGCTTTTAGTAAGTCAGAGGTTATTCTTTTTAGGAGGTTCAAGGTTGACATGGGTTATTCCTCTGTTCACATAAGCGATATTTATGTTGATGAGGATGCTTCTGATGATTAGAGAAATAACATACTCAGGCGGAATTTGGAAGCTTACAAAGTTGCCATGCAAGAAGCGCGATAAATTGACCTGCGTCATGTAAGAATAAACACGAACGAGGCATGATCACAACCATGGAAACAATGACTAAGCAGCAATTAAAGGACATCCGGCTGATCGGCAAGTTTGTCGAGGTGTTCTGCAGCGGTAAACATGCGGACACGGAAAAGCAGCCTTTCCTGCTTCCGCAAGTTCTTGGTGAACGACTGTTGTGTCCCGAGTGCACTGCTTTCATGGCGTACGCCATTGCCAAGCGAATGAAGTGCCCGCTGGAAGTGGAGAAGCCCAGTTGCAAGCATTGCCGCATCCATTGTTATGCTAAGGCCGAGCGGGAAAAGGTGCGGGAGATCATGGCTTACTCCGGCCGCAAGCTGATGCTGCGGGGCAGATTGGATTATGTATGGCATTACTTTTTTTGAAACTGACATCCTCAAATTTCACTGATCCATTAAATACAAGAAAAGGAGAACAACATGCTGAGAAAAATCGTAAAAATAGACCAGGACAAATGTGACGGCTGCGGACTGTGCGTCCCCTCCTGTGCCGAGGGCGCCATCAAGATGATCAACGGCAAGGCGGTGCTTTCGGCGGACAACCTGTGTGACGGCCTGGGGGCCTGCCTGGGCGAATGCCCGCGGGATGCCATCCAGATCGAGGAGCGCGATACCGACGAGTTTGACGAGGCTGCGGTGGAGAAGCATCTGGCTGCCCAGGGCAAACCGGCTCCGGCGCATCAGCACGTTGCCCCCGCTCATCACCAGCATGCAGGCGGCGGCTGCCCCGGCTCACGCGCCATGAGCTTTGTCCGCCCGCAGGAGGCTGCCGTATCTGCCCCAACCGGCAACCAGCAGAGCCAACTGGCTCAGTGGCCGGTACAACTGCACCTGGTTTCCACCACCGCCCCCTACTTTCAGGGCGCCGATCTGCTGATTACGGCTGATTGCGTGCCGGTGGCCTATGCCGGTTACCACGAGGACTTCCTCAAGGGTAAAGCTGTTGTCATGGGATGTCCCAAGCTGGACGACAACAATTTCTATACGCAGAAATTGACCGAGCTGTTCAGCAAGTCGGATGTGAAAAGCATCACCGTGCTGAAGATGGAAGTGCCCTGCTGCGGCGGCATCGCTGTGGCGGCGCGCCAGGCCCTGGCCGCCAGCGGCAAGCAGATCCCTTACAAAGAGGTTACCATTGGTATTCAGGGAACCATCAAGAGCTGACCGCTGATCAAGGAAGATGCACTAAAAAGGCCCCCTGTCGCACATGACGCGACAGGGGGCTGTTTTTCTTTTCGTTGCAAAATTCCGGAAACCTGTTATCAGAGAAACATGTCCGGCATCAATCCCGGCAGGTGAAACGCCGGCAGACATCCGGGCGCTGTTCATAAATACTGCAGCGCCCCTGCGCCAGGAATTCACAGCCGTAGTCGATCTCCAGGCGGTGCGGGCCGTAGAGCGAGAGCTGAAGCCGATGAGCCCCCAGGGATTGGAGCCGTTCGTATTCTTCCCAGGTGAGCTCGATTGCGGCAAAGGAGTTGCAGCAGACACCACCGCATGTTTTACAGCGTTCGTTTCCTTCCTCAGGCTGGTCGAGCAGGATTCCGTGAAGTTTTTTCCTGCGGAGAATCGGGAAGAACATCGTCAGCCTCCATCTCGCCGCAAACAGACGACAGGGTATCGACGCGGGAAGCTGGCGGGCAGGTGGAAGTCCCGGTCAGTCAATAGGGGAAAGCGCACTGATTATAACGCCATTTTAAAACGATGCAACTATTTGTTAACATGGAGGTCGTATGCCCGCAATCATCGAAGTCATTCAGGCTGACATCACAACACTGGCGGTGGATGCTATCGTCAACGCCGCCAACAATACCCTGCTGGGCGGCGGCGGAGTGGATGGCGCCATCCACCGGGTTGCCGGGCCGCAACTGGTACAGGAGTGCGCCGGTCTGGGGGGCTGCGAGACCGGGGATGCCAAGATCACCAAGGGCTACAAGCTTCCCGCCCGCTATGTGATCCACACCGTGGGGCCGGTCTGGAAAGACGGTAAGCATGGGGAACCGGCGTTATTGGAGTCCTCCTATAAGCGCTGCTTCGAGGTGGCGCACGAGCATGGCCTGAGGAGTATCGCCTTCCCCGCCATCAGCGCCGGAGTCTATGGTTACCCCATGCGCGCGGCAGCCATCATTGCCCTCTCGGCGGCCCAGGTTGCCCAGGCAGCCTATCCCGAGCTGGAGCGGATCATTTTCGTCCAGTTCAGCACCGGCGCCCAGCAGGTCTACCAGGAAGCTGCCGCCGTACTCGGCATAGGAGCCTGTCGGACTTAGGGAATCGTAGCGAGAAAAAGGTACGTCGAGGACAGATTTCTGAAAATTTGAGAGCAAATAGTGGACCTATTTGTCGAAAATTTACTGGAATATGGACCGACTTACCGTTTTCACAGTAGATTCATTCCTAAGTCCGTCAGGTTCCTGACTTGCCGATAATGCCCCTTTCATGCTACAACGCTAGCCATGCTCCAACTCATACGCCTCTCCAAAGACTTTGCCGGTAATCCGCTCTTCACCAACATCTCCTGGCACCTGAAAAAGGGTGAACGGGTGGCGCTGGTCGGTGAAAACGGCGCCGGCAAATCCACCCTGATGAAGATCATCGCCGGCCTGGCCGAGCCGTCCGACGGCGAGATCCAGTTTGCCCGCGGCGCCCGGGCCGCCTATCTGCCCCAGGACGGCATCATCACCTCCGGCTGCCTGCTGTTCCACGAGGCGCGCTCCGCCTTCGGCGAACTGCTGGCCATGGAGGAAGAACTGCACCGCCTGGGCCAGGAACTGGAACGGCTGCCCCACGACTCCCCCGAACATGAACAGCTATTGCACCGCTATGGTGAGTTGCAGGAGCAGTTCCGTCACCGGGGTGGTTACACCATGGAGTCCGAAATCGGCACGGTGCTGAAGGGACTCGGCTTTACCCAGGATGACTGGTACCGCGACTGCGGCGAATTTTCCGGTGGCTGGCAGATGCGCATTGCCCTGGCGCGCCTGCTGTTGCAAAAGCCGGATGTGCTGCTGCTGGACGAACCGACCAACCACCTGGACATCGAGGCCCGCAACTGGCTGGAGGAATATCTCTGCTCCTATCCCGGCTCGGTGATCCTGGTTTCTCACGACCGCTTCTTCATGGACCAGGTCTGCAGCCGCATCGCCGAGGTCTGGAATCATGCCATCTCGGATTACCACTGCAGCTACTCGCGCTATCTGGTCCAGCGCGAGGAACGGGTTTCGGCCCTGCGGGAGGCCAAGCGGATTCAGGATGAAGAGGTGGAGAAGACCGAGGATTTCATCCGCCGTTTCCGCTACCAGGCCAACAAGGCCTCGCTGGTCCAGTCGCGCATCAAGCAGCTGGAGAAGGTCGAGCGCATCGTCATTCCGCCGGATCGCAAGCGGATCCGCTTCCACTTCCCGGATGCCCCCAAGAGCGGCAAGATCGTCATGGAGCTTAAAGGGCTGACCAAGGCCTACGACAGCCACACCGTGCTGAACAGCATTGATTTCGTAGCTGAAAAGGGGGAGCGCATCGCCCTGGTCGGGCATAACGGCGCCGGAAAATCAACGCTGATGTCCGTGCTGGCCGGGGCCGCTTTCCAGGTGGGCGAACGGATCATCGGCCATAATGTGGCCATGGATTACTTTGCCCAGGATCAGGCCAATGTGCTGGATACCAGTCGTAGCGCCTGGGACGAGCTCTACGCCGACGCCCCCTACGACATGGTGCCCAGGCTGCGGGATATCCTGGGCGCCTTCCTGTTCTCCGGCGACGACATCCATAAAAAAGTAGGCGTGCTGTCCGGCGGCGAGCGCAACCGCCTGGCCCTGGCCAAGATGCTGCTGCGCCCCTCCAACCTGCTGCTGATGGACGAGCCCACCAACCACCTGGACCTGTTCAGCAAGGAGGTCCTGCTGGACGCGCTCAAGTCCTTCGACGGCACAGTGGTGTTCGTTTCCCACGACCGTTACTTCGTCAATGGTCTGGCCACCCGCATCGTGGAGGTAGAGGGGGGCGGCCTGACCAATTATTTCGGTGATTACGAGTATTATCTGGAGAAAAAGGAAAAGGACCTTGCCGGGGCAGCTCCAGCGGGTGCCCAAAAGGGACGGCAAAACTTTCTCCAGCCTGACGATGTCGGTGAAATTGCACGGACGAAAACATACTCGCCGTCAGCGTTGCCCGAATTGCCCAAGGAGGAGCGCAAGAAAGGGCGCGAGGAGGAGAAGCAGCGCAAGCGGGAGGATCAGGCCCGCCAGAAAAAAATGGGGGAGATTGAGGCCGAGATCAGCCGCACGGAGAAGGAGATTGCCCGGCTGGAGCAGGAGATGAATGCACCGGGATTCTTCGATGATCCTGAACGCGGCGTTGAGGCCGGTGAGCGCCATGCTGCTCTTAATGAGCGGTTGGAGGGGTTGTACGGGGAGTGGGAGGGGTTGTCCGGGTAACGCTATAAGGATGACCGGCCTCATGGCCGGTCTTGCCGCTAGTTGGCACAACTTCAATTAACTCCCTAGCTATTGTGCTTTACGCGAATAAACGAGGTCCAGCTTGTAATTCATTCACTATTGCATGGTTCGCCGAACAAATTGCCCGAAATTCTTCAGAAATACGGATGTCAGATGTTGTTTGGTTCCAGAATTGGCCGGCACTTTCAAGTGCAGAGGACCATTCGTTGGGGGCGCCAGAAACAACCGCAGGAACCGTGAGAGGACGGGATGTGACAGCGCCATCTACTGGTCTATATACCATTGGAAGCACATCATAGGCTGTAGCAAGCGTGTAAAGCCTGCTGCCATCAAGCATAATCAAAGAGACATTGCCAAAGTGCTGATCATTGTTGCCGATCAGGCTGCCAAAAACCGAGAGCCACCTGAGAGAACCGGCATCCTGAGTTGACAACCTTCCATCGCTTGCCATTCTGTTTGCGGCATTAACCCAGTTGTCCTGAAAGCCGTAAAATTCATTATCAATTGCTCGCAATGAAATAATGGGCAGGCGCCCCATTAATCCGGTTCTGTCGAAACGAACTACCTCCAGAAACACCCGACCTCCTGCTTCGATTATGGTGCTTCGAGCCGCGCTAATACCGGAGTTATTCACAATTTCCAGAGCATGATGCTCGCAGATAAGGAGATCAGCCCATCGCCTTCCTTCGTCTGTGCTGACAGGCGGAGAAAATTTAACCAATACATTCCGAACCGCTCCTGAACGCTCGATAATGGCGGTAAATTTTGGATGCTCTCCACCCGCGGATGATCCTACCGGTTGGCCGTCCATGGCCTCTTGGGCAAACCTCGAATAGGTATCGGCAATTGCTTGTTCCCGAATCGGCGCGGGTAACTCACGAGCCATGCGAAAATATCTCTCAATTGATTCTTGGCCAATGACCAGATTCCCCATGGTATCCTCGCCTCTACGTGCCAATGCGGACAACACGTGATCTTCATTCCAGTCAAGACTGCGAGGAGGAAGGCCGAATTCCACGTGTAATTGACGAACGAAAGCGCGGCCGACAAAGCCTTCCGGGTGGAGGTCGGCAATGAACCATGGGAGGCTTCGGAATAGTTGCTCACGAGCATTCAGGGGGGACCAGAGAAAATGATCCTGCGCAACAGCGTATAATGTTCCGATCTGGTGGGCATTGCCTTTGGTGTCAATTTTGAAAATGGGAAATTCTCCGCCAAGACCCCGCACATCACGTATTCTCGTGTAACGACGTGCCCGTGCGCTCCCGATAGCGATTATCCTGTCGCCCAGTTGCGCAAGTAGGCGAGAAACCGTCGGTTGACTGAGGCGAAAGCGTTGCTGAATTTCCGGTGAGGAATATACACCTGTGCCCAGGTATGATAGTAACCGGTCTGGATTGTCGAGGTTGCTGACCCGCATGACGGAGTCCCTTTCCGAATAGATACTGAATAGATAAAATACAATAAAAAAACTGTATTTTCAACTAATTATTATCTATACGGTAAGGATATATGAATAATATTAAGAATTGATATTGAGGGGGTTATGCTATTTTGGTTTTGACAATGGCTAAGCGCAGCGGCGGGCTTTACCGGCCCGCTGCCGCGACTTGTTATGGTAGCGAATCTATTCTGTTGGCAGGTTTTTGACTTTACGAGGGCGTAAACTAAAGGGGACAGGCTACTTTTCCGTCTCGGTTTCACGCGTTTGCTCTTGAAAAGTAGCCTGTTTAAATGCATAAGTAGGACTTCACGAAGAGAGCCTCCCCTTTTCCTCTTGCGCTAAGTTGGACATTGTTATTCTCTGTGGGGCTGAATGAGGATTTAAGCGGCTTGCAGTTTTTTTGCGCGTCCGGTTGAGCGAGTTGTGCGATCTGCTCTTTTGGGTTGCTCGCTTCCAATATCCAGAAGGGCCTCCGGGTGACGGGAGGCAACCCGCAAAAGCACACGTGCAGGGCCTTCCGGTTTACGTCGGCCTTGTTCCCAGTTCCTCAATGTTCCTACGCTGATTCCCACAAGGTCTGCAAACTTAACTTGTGAAAGACCGAATTGCTCACGTAGAGCGCGAACCTCGGTTTCTGGGAATTCAAATGACCGAGAGGGCTGCATTGTTCCTTTCATTATCGCCGCGCCTTGTTTCACGCTTGCCAATAGTTCCTGAAAAAGTTCATCCTTCATGATATTCCTCCTCAATAATCCTCTTGAGTTGTTTGAGTTGGTCTTGGGTAAGATTTTCCTGCACGCTTTTCGGATACATGAACAGAAGCAGAATGGTTCCCCTCGCCGTAAACCAATAGTAGATTACTCGTGCTCCGCCGCTCTTGCCTCGCCCCTCCAATCCCCATCGCACTTTACGAAGTCCCCCACCACCGGGAATGACCTTTCCGGCATCTGGCCGTTCCAGCAGGGTTACCTGAAACAGACGATATTCCTCGTCGGATAGAGTGGATAAAAGCTGCTTGGTAAATATTGGGGTTTCGATGATGACCATGAATTTATTATGCGTCATTGGCGTAGTAGAGTCAAGTAGAAGTCCAGGGGGTTATCCAAAAAATTCGATTAATTTCTCACCCAATCTCGGGAAAAAGAAGCCAGTCAATCCGCCAATGGATGTGCCAAACAAAGCACCAGGCAATACGGATTGATATTTCATTTCAAAGACAGACACAATCAAGCCGACAATTATCAAGCTTACGATGCCCCCACCAAAAAATCCTACAATGGCTCCGACAAATTTTTTCATATTTGTTCCATTCATTTTTGACGTCCAACGCTAGGCTGACCTAGCTTGACCGGGTCCTGCCGGCTGGTTGGCGCACGCTGTTCCCCAACTCTTCTTGGCTCATTTCGCCCCTTCAATCCACTTCCTGCGACTTGATCTACTCTCACCCGCTGCAGCACGCTCAGTTTGGGTGACGTTTTTGCAGGTTATCAAGTTATCAGGGCCTGGCCCCACTGCCCCTTTTTGCCGCCATTCTTTTTGCTCAAGTCCGAGCGTGAGAGTGCCGATGAATAAGTCATGACGTTGAGAAGAGGAGGCAGTCTATGCAGGTATCTACCAGTTACAGCGCAACATCCCTTTCCTTTGCCAGTGAGACTATGAAGGCAACTCTAGCCGTTCCTGCCACTCCAACAGCCACTCCGGCCGCCACCGATCGCGTCGAGCTGTCACAAGTGGCTCTGAAGTTTCAGTCAGCTTCCCTCTCCTTGAGCGGATCCACCTCCGGGAAAAGGGGGACAGACATCGGTTTCAGCTTGTACCTTGATTATCAACGTGCATCTTTTGCGGCAGAGTCGACCCAGATCGAAACCGACTCTACCGGCGGTTCAATAGCTTTCCAGAGAAGCGAGGGTGAAGTCCATAGCTCGGACTTCGATTTCTCCATGGAGTCAGCGTCGGAAGGATCGGACCACCTAAACGACGAAGTGAGCAAGGTGAGCAAAGAGCTCAAACCCGCGGTAAAGGAATTCCTCTCGGCCGCCGGAGTCAAGGGAGGATGGGGCCAAGTGAACCGCCTGCTGCGCTCCGTCGCCTGATTGAAACCGGTCTCTACGAACCCGATCGAGGAGCACAGGGGCACAGGGGCAGGTCTTGAAATATCACTTTTGCCTGCTATAGCCACAAAAACTAACTTTTCAAGACCTGACCCCAATCCTCTCCGGTTTCACCGGCAGCACCCGTTGTTGGACCTGGTGTTACTTCAAGGACGGGGCAAACAGTCTTGCGGATCAAACTTGCTGGCAAAACGCCACCCCGTCATGTGTCTTGTTCTTTTATCAACTTCAAAAACATAAACACAGCGCTCCCCCGCTCCTACCCAGTTCCGTTGGGTTCCATCCTGTAGATCTTCATATCCGAGCCAAACCTCAGTCCAAGCGTGTGGAGGGAGTACATTAGGAGAATGTATCTTGCTCAGGTTGTTTCTGAAACTCTCATAAGGAGCAGTCCGAGGCATGTAGAAATTTGTGCATCCATTAATAAGTAAAGTCGTGCAACATATTAAAGTTATTAGAGTTCCTGTTTTCACGGATTACCTCGTAGGTTAAGGAACAATTTCGCAACCACTGTCATCACCCTCAGTACGCCACGCAACGATTCTGCCGGTTTTGGCATCTACCTCTCTTACTAAAACGCATCGACCGCGGTTTGACCCCTCACGAGTATATTCGACGTTTCCATTCTCAAGAGTCCGCGATTTCGTACCGAGGTTATCTCCTACTATCAGTTGGCTAACGTGCCTTCCAATATCGCAGTTTCTAAAATTTACGAAATTCTCTCGCGGCGTCACATTCGAGCATCCGGTCGAGCATAAAATTGTGAATATTACTAGGAGCCAAAAGCGGTTCATGCGGTTTTGATCCTTTACCTTTAATGTAGTAGATGCCCACCGGGTAGGTCAGGAGCCTTTCGGCTCCTTTCCCCCCTCAGAACCGTACGTGACAGTTTCCCGTCATACGGCTCAAGCACTCCAAAGTTATCTCCCTTTCGGGATACCCGGATATCTGTT
>Ga0209212_1004388_pt1 | contig 17484 bp, 15 predicted proteins | sample RifGroC2_FD_183996 | JGI IMG/M metagenome (GOLD analysis project Ga0209212, IMG submission 183996) | Groundwater microbial communities from Rifle, Colorado, USA - Groundwater C2 (SPAdes) (version 2) | ecosystem: Environmental > Aquatic > Deep subsurface > Groundwater | place: Rifle, Colorado...
GACCTCGTCCACAAACGCGTCAGCCATGGATTTGGGTATCACGTCGGCGGGTGAAAGGACCGCAAATCTCCGGCTGCCCCTGGAAAAAGCGTACCGGGCCATTGTACGTCCCCGCACTTCAAAATCCGGATTCAATTGAAACACGTAAGGACCGATGGAAGCAATACCGTTGGCGGTCGCCGTGGGCGTGAGAAGCGGGACACCCTTGGCACTTGCAATGCCCGCACACGCGAATGCTTCGTTGCTGAAAACCGGCCCGAGAATCGCCACAACACCGTCATCACTGCACAACTCCGTCACGGTACGCGCCGCAATTCCGGGATCGCGCTCTGAGTCGCGCACTTCGAGATTCACTTTGGGCAAATTGACCTGGTTGTACTCCTCCACAGCCATTCTCATTCCGTCGAGAAGATCAACTCCCAACTCCCTCATGGTTGCCTGCTGAGCCTTCAGCATGAGCGGGAGGACCGCGCCGATCTTGATGCTGCCGCTAAATTGGATTCGCTGGAGGAGCTCTATCGCCTTGTTGACATTCGGAGTAGACGGCGGCAGCATCGCGATCGGTTGCAGGAGGTCCTGAGCGGACTTCACATCGCCGCTCCGGTAGATTCGTTCGGCAAGATGGATCGTGAGTGTTGCTTTGACCGCGTCCGAGGCGGTGGACGGAAGAAGAAGCTGCAGGTCGGCAAGGCTCAGATAGTTCATTGCCAGTTCATCGAGCAATCGAAGAGAACGGTCGCGTGTGAGGTCATCAGGCGCGGTCTCAAACGCTATCGAAAGCTCCGATGCGGCATCTTCGTACCGAAGCATCCTGAAATAATCCAACCCCAGTGTGTAATGAGCATCGGGGAGGTAGGTCGACTTGGGATACAGGTCGAGGAAGTTCTTCAGAAGCCTGACCGATTCGCGATAATTCCCGAGCCGATAATAAGCCTTCCCGGCCATGACCATGGCACCTGTCGTGCGATGATTGTAGGGAAAGTCTCTCATGCATCTCACGAATTGTGCCGCCGCACTATCAAATCGTGCGCCGGAGAAATGCCTCATCGCAGCAACAAACACGCGCTCGACGTCGGGGCGGAACAGGAGGCTGTCATCCTGAGCGGAAGAGACCCCCGTCAGTACGATAGAAAGAAGGAGGGTGAGAGAGAAAAGGCGCAAAGGTCGAATGCGAAACTCCATGAAGAAAGATCAGGACAGGGTTTTGGGGCCGGCTTGAACCTTCAGCTTCCCCTGAAGCGCTTTGGGATTCTGCGGCTCAAGAGCCAGGGCCCGGTCAAAGCATTCCGAAGCGGTCTGGGGATCCCCTCGATGGAGATACAGGAATCCGACGTTGGCAATTGCATCTGTGAGACGGGGATTGAGCTCCAGAGCTTTCTGCAAATATCGTTCGGCTTCGTCGAATCGCTCAAGTGAGAGTAGGACGTCTCCGCACATTTGCCAGCCATTCGGCTCATTCGGGTCCATCTCGACCGCCGCAACAAATTCTTCGTAGGCAGTGGTCCAGGATTTTGTTCTCTGATACGCGAGCCCGAGCAGGTAGTGGCCGATCCAACTGTACGGATCCGCCGTAATTGCCTGCTTCAGGACAACGATGGCCTCGGAAAAAGCCTCCCGCCGCAAGAGGAGTTCCCCCAGGGATTCGTTGATCTTCGGGAACATTGGATCAACCTTCTTGGTCTTGCGGAAATGAGATTCGGCCTGTTTGTAATTCCCCCGGTAGAAATGACAGAGCCCCATGTTGAACTGCATATGCGCCCCGAGAGTCCTGGAGAGCAGTTTTTCATGAAGGGCAAGCTGTCTGTAGTAGACAAGAGCCCGGCCATAGTCCCCCGTCTTCAGATAGAGATTGCCGAGGAGGAAGATAATCTTATTCGGGTCCTTGCTCGACGACGCGGCCTGCCTGAGCACGTTCTCGGCGGCCTGGTATTGCCGAAGTTCCGCGTAGACATGCGACAGTTCGACCCATGCCTGTTCGACCGAGGGTGCGACACTCGTGATGCGGGCGTAAAGCTGCGCTGCGTGGAGAAATTTTCTTTCCTCCACAAAATTCCTCGCCTGCTCCAGCATTTGATGAAGCGTCGCTTCGTCAATCATACGTGGAGAAGATAGCGATTGACCCACTGAATTGCAATCAGAAATCCCTTTTGAGCGAGCGGCGACCGACGACGATTCCCACTGTCACGAGAATTGCCGAGAGGCTGCTGAACACGATGAGCGAGGGGACGATGACCGTTTCGTCAAACGGTCTGCGGTAGAAGATCGCGTCGAAATGGCCCTTCAGGGGAATAGCAAAGAGCGCGACAAGTATCACAAGATAGACAAGCGTCAGCAGAAATGTCAGCGTCGCCCCCTGAGACGATGCAATGCGGATGGGATTCCGTTCCTGGTAGTTCACAAAATACCCTCCGAATCCCAGGTTGAGAGCGGTCATGGTGAGGGAAATCACAAAAGAGCTGTACAAACCAAACCAGAGAAGCATTCGGTTGGCCGGAGTGAGGCGAACAAACGGCTTGTTGGAGAAATACGAAATGAGGAGCCCCAGCGTCAGAACGAGCAGGAATCCGATAATGAACTTTGTCCAGTAGACCTTGCTGATCCGAACAGGCATGCTCCGAAGCGCCCAGAACGATCTTCCTTCGAGGCTCATCATGGGAAATGCAAACCGCAGTGCAAGGGATGCAGAAAGAAAACCTCCGAATGAATAGAGGACTATATAGACGATTGCGGGAAGCTCTGCCACCTGGAGAATGAAATTCAGCCCCCTGATGCTGCTCACGAAGACGGATATCAGCACGATCATGACCGCAAGGTGAATCCACTGGCTCGGATCCCTGAAGAACGTGAAGTATTCCTTCTTCAGAAGGGACTCCATGACGGGCGAAAAGATCGATTCGTTCCTGAAATCGAAGAATTTCTTCCGGGTGTGCATTTTCGGTTGGTTCGATTCGGCCTGCACCTGAAAAGTCACAAGCCAACTGCGGTAGTAGAACCTGTTGGCAATCAGCAAACAGAGAACAAACATGCCGGCGGCGACAAGCAGAAGAAGAAGGGCCATCGGCAGGCCCCGCACGAACTCTCCCCGCGAGACGAAGAAGAGGAATTCCGCAACCCAGTGACTCGGAAGGAACTTTGCAAATACCGGGTCAAGCTGGGCGAGGTTGATATCAATATTGGGGTAATACTTCCCTGTCTCCTCGATCAGTTTGATCGGGTTCGAGAAGCGGAAAAACATGTAGACCATGACAAGATACAGGCCGCTGAGAATGGCCATGACGCGCCGGAAACCGATTCGTCCCGCGATCTTCATGATGGTCATCAAGATGATCACCGCCAGACATGCCGACAGAAACATGAAGGGAATGAGGACAAAGCCCAGGAGGCCGACAATCCCCCACCAGGGATACCCGAAGTACGAGCCGTATCCCACAAGAACCATGAACGCAACAAGGAACAATGTCGTTGAACTGTAAAGAAAATTGTCCAGAAACTTCAAGACAAAGATCGTGGAGTAGGAGACAGGTTTTGTGAGAAGATAGGCGACTTCCGGAGATCGATAGAGTGTCGCATAGGAAACGATGATGTTGCCAAGATTCACCGAAACGAAGAACACGAACAACATCATTGAGATGAAACGGTGAAAAAGGAACAAGCCGATTCTCGGAACTTCAAGAACGTACTGGGTGATCTCGTGTGAAAGGATGTAAGCGCCGGAAGCGAACCCGCCGAAGACGAGAAGCGAACCGACGCCCCGGATGATCGGAACGGCGCGGACATCGAACGTCGTCTTAACAAAGGAGATGATCTTGTACTTCAAAATATGGAGGAACATTCCCATTATTTCGTCAGCTCGAGGAATACCGACTCGAATTTTCCGCCGTACTGCTGCTTGTAGGCCTGAAGCTTCTGCTGGGTGTCGACAAAGACGAGTTTCCCGTCTTTGATGATGCCGATCCTGTCGCACAGCTCTTCAGCAACCTGGAGACTGTGGGTGGACATGAACACGGAAACACCATCCTGCGCTTTCTTTTTGAGGGCTTCTTTCACAATCTTTGCGCTTCTCGGGTCCAGTCCGATCATAGGCTCATCAATGACAATGACTTTCGGGTCATGGATGAGACCTGCAGTGATCGTGATCCTCTGCCTCATTCCCTGAGAATAGTCTTCGGTCCGCTTGTCCACCCAATCGCCGATTTCAAAATGCGCGACCAGAGCATCGATCTTGTCGGCAAGCCATTTCTTTTCCAGCTTGTAGAGGCCTCCGACGAAGAAAAGAAATTCGCGTCCCGTCAGCTTGTCGTACAGGAACGGCTGATCCGGAACATACGCGAGATCGCGTTTCGCCTCGATCGGCTGGGTGACCGTGTCAAAACCATTGATGAGAATTTTCCCGCTCGAAGGCGTGAACAGCCCGGCGATCATCTTGATCGTTGTTGTTTTCCCTGCGCCGTTGGGGCCCAGGAATCCGAAGAATTCTCCCGGCTTCACAATCAGAGATAGCTCGTCGACTGCCGCGAAATTGCCGAATTTCTTCGTAACGCTTTGGAGTTCAATCATGAGGCTGGAATGGATGTACGGTGTGGAACGTTATTCCCACTCGATGGTAGCGGGAGGTTTTGAACTGATGTCGTATACAACCCGGTTGACTCCCCTGAGTTCATTAATGATTCTGTTCGAAGCAGAAGCGAGGACCTCAGGCGGAATCCGGGCCCAATCTGCGGTCATGCCATCAACGCTGGTAACGGCGCGCAAGGCAATCGTAGATTCGTACGTTCTTCCGTCTCCCATCACTCCCACCGACCGCACCGGGAGCAATACAGCAAACGCTTGCCAGATCTCATCGTAGAGTCCCGCTTTTCTGATCTCTTCGATGAAGATCTCGTCTGCCTCACGAAGCAGCTCGAGTTTCGGCTTCTCAACCGATCCAAGCAGCCGAACCGCGAGTCCCGGCCCCGGAAACGGGTGCCGACCGATCAATTCCTCCGGCAACCCCAGTCTTCGTCCGACCTCACGTACCTCGTCCTTAAAGAGCTCCCGAAACGGTTCCACAAGCCTGAAATTCATCCTCTTGGGGAGGCCGCCGACATTGTGGTGAGTTTTGATCGTGACCGAGGGCCCTTTGAAAGAGACCGATTCGATAACGTCAGGATAGAGTGTCCCCTGGGCAAGATATTCAAAACCCCCGTGATGCGAGGACTTCGATTGCCGTTCGAGTTTCTTCGCGTGCCGTTCGAAAACGTCGATGAACGTTTTCCCGATAACCTTCCGCTTCTTCTCAGGATCCGTAACATTTTTCAGCCGGCGAAGAAAAATCTTCGATGCATCGACATATGTGAGACCGATCTTGAATCTCTTCTGAAACGCATCGACCACCACTTCGCTCTCGTTCTTCCGCATCAGTCCTGTATTGATATGAATGCAATGGAGCTGGCTTCCTATCGCCTTATGAATGAGAACCGCAGCAACGGCCGAATCGACTCCGCCGCTCAGGGCACAGAGAACTCCCGACTTCCCCACCCTTTTCCTGATTTCCGCCGCTTCCCGTTCAATGAACGCCGCCGGAGTCCAGTCCCCTTTGGCTCTGCAGACCTGAAAAACAAAATTTGAGAGGATCTGTTTCCCCTTTGGTGTGTGAACAACCTCAGGATGAAACTGTACGCCGAAGATCTTCTTCTGCGAATTTCGGATTGCGCAGATAGGGGCGTTGGAAGTGTGGGCAATGGGCTCGAAACCGGGCGGCAGCTTCTTCAACGCGTCGCCATGACTCATCCAGACCGTCGCTGTTCCATCAAGCCCCGAAAACAAATCGTCCCGCCGGTCTATGAGAAGCTCGGCTTTTCCGTATTCCCTCCGCGCTGAGGCATCGACTTTTCCCCCGAGTTGATGGGCAATCAACTGGAGTCCGTAGCAGATTCCGAGAATCGGCACACCAAGATCATAGATACGATCGGACGAATGCGGTGCGTTCTTATCGTAGACGCTGTGGGGACTTCCCGAAAGGATGATCCCGAGGGGATTGAGCTGCTTTATTTTTTCGAGGGGAAAATCATAAGGATGAATCTCGGAATAAACCCCCAAATCCCTGATTCGGCGCGCGATCAGCTGGGTATACTGCCCTCCGAAATCCAGAACGAGGAGCAATTCTTTGTGTTCCATAGCAAAAATATAGCAAAAAATCACCTCTTTCCAAAGAACCACATGACCTCTGTGACCTCCGTGCCCCCTCAGTGATCTCTGTGGTGAAACTTCTACCACAGAGGGCACCCCGTAGAGAACACGGGGCAAGCAAAGAAGGCACAGAGAGGCACGGAGATTACCGAATGGAAACACTGATTTCGGATCGGGAGTCGGAAAATGAAACGAATACTTCATGATTCACTTCATCAAAATACCATCCTTCTATCTTCCCGACCTCATCTTTTGAGATCACACTCAATCTCGCAGATCCTTTCATAACGGAAGCGGGTTTCGATGCTACATCCACCATCTTGACAATCACCGATCGTTGTCCAGGTTTGAATGTCCCCTCCGCTTTTCCCAAAACAACCTCACGACTTGCACCATCTTCCTTGTAGACGACGGATCGCTTCATGTAGGCTCCTTTCTCATATGCGAACGAAAGCCCGTCATCCTCATAATAGAGAGAGGTCGACTGTTTCCCCGGAAATACGACGAAGGTAAGCGAATCAAGAGGCTTCTCGCCCACGTATTGCACAACGGGCTGCATGGGAATAACTGCTCCGGCTCTGACAAAGAGGGGGATCCTGTCAATTGCGGCATCCACAGTGACCCGCGTTGCACCCTTGTACTTCTTTCCTGTCCAGAAGTCATACCATGACCCTTCCGGAAGGCGAAGCGATCGCTTTGTCGCCCCCTCCCACAGCACAGGCGCCACGAGAATCTGATCGCCAAACATGAACTCCGTCTCGTTCCAGTAACTCTCGGGATCCTCTGGATATTCAAACACCAGCGGACGCATGGCGGGAATCCCCGTTTGCGAGGCCTGATGCATCGTGTTGTAGATGTAAGGAAGAAGCCGATAGCGAAGCTCGATGGTAGTCCGGTTCACTGCCTCGATCTCAGGTCCGAATTCCCATGGTTCCTTGTTGCGCTCATTGATGACAGAATGGGCGCGCATGAGCGGAGTAAAGACGCCAAGCTGAAGCCATCGTGCAAAGAGCTCACCCGACGGATAGCCGATAAACCCACCGATGTCGGATCCTACAAACGGCTGGCCTGAGATGCTGAGGTTGAGGCACATTGGTACGGCCATTTGAAGGTGCTCCCACGATGCCACGTTGTCGCCCGTCCAGGCGGCCGAATAGCGTTGACCGCCGGCGTACGAAGCCCGCGTGAGGACGAACGGTCGTTCATTCGGGACCAAACGACGCACACCATCATAGGTCGCCTGGGTCATCAACATTCCGTACGTGTTGTGATTCTTCTCGTGCGTCGTCATTCTCCCGTCGTCATTATGGATGACAGAGAGGTCGACGGTTTTCGTCGGGACGTCGAAGACCGAGGGCTCATTCATGTCGTTCCACCATCCCCTGACACCGGCATCGGTAAGAACCTTGAATTGCGCCCCCCACCATGAACGCGCGGCAGAACTTGAAAAATCGGGAAAGGCACATTCCCCCGGCCACACTTTTCCGATAAACAGTTTGCCGTCAGGGTATTTCAGAAAATGATCGCCAGCGGATCCCGATTGAAATGCAGCATACGAAGGGTCGTGTTTGATCCCGGGATCGACGATGACGGCAATCCTGAATCCATCCTTCGAGAGATCTTTGACCATTCCGGCAGGATCGGGAAATCGCTCGTTGTTCCACGTAAAGATACGATATCCTTCCATATAGTCGATGTCGAGATAAATGACGTCAGCGGGAATTCTCCGATCGCGGAAATTCCTGGCTATCTCGCGGACTCTTTTGTCAGGAGTATAGCTCCACCGGCATTGCTGGTAGCCGAGGGACCAAAGCGGAGGAAGAGGCATGCGTCCCACAAGCTCGGTGAATCGCGAAAGAATGTCTTTCGGGGAGGGGCCGAAAAAGAAATAGTAATTCAGCTCTCCGCCCGCGGCGCCGAATGAATACCGGGTGTCCGATTCTTTTCCCATGTCGAAAGAAGATCGGTACGAATTGTCGAAGAAGATTCCGTATGCTTTGCCGCTTCGGATTCCGTAGAAGAAGGGGATGGATTCATACAAAGGATCGGTGTCGGCCTTGTATGCGGGGATGTCCGTATTCCACATGGTGAGGTGCGTTTCGCGTTTGTTGAGCCGTCCCGATTTCTCTCCGAATCCGAAGTAGGACTCTCCCTGGGGCATCTCCTTCCATACCCTCACTTCTTTTCCGTCCCAGGCCATTCCTTTGTTATCGTCGCGACTGATGACGGCACCGGATCGATCAAGAAAGGAAACTCGGACAGGGTTTTTCGCAACCCGAATTGTTCCTTTTTCCGTTCTGATATCAACAGAAGAAGGTGAATTGCTCATGTCGAACCGTACCGGAGCCCAACTTGACTTGATGACGGCGGGAGTGGCAGGTGTTTCCGTTTCGCCGATACGCGACAGGCGAATACGGACCAAGTCGGGCGAGAGGAGACGAATGGTCAGCACACGACCTGTTGAGAAAACCAGAAGAGCGTTCCCCTCCACCCTGCTCGAATCGAGGTTCCCGAGCGAGGTCCATTGCGCAGGGGAGAGAGAAAAGGAAAAAAGGAAGACAAGGAAGCTCAATCGTACTCGACTCATGATTGACCTGGGCTAAAATTTGGAAAAAAGATGAGAAAAGAGCTCAGTTCGGGAGAGCCGGTATCAGGCCTTTTGCTTTTTCATCACTGACTTGATTTCCGTGATGATCTTTTCAATAAGCCGGCGACGTTCATTTTCATTTCTGATCTGGAGAAGATAGTCTCGCCGCTCATCGAGAAACTTCTTCACTTCGTCGTTCGCCTTGGGCCAGATTTCTTTCTTGAACCAATCGAATGTATCCAATGCGGGCATGTATGTTGTCCTGAAAGTGAGTAGTGTCAACTTCGAGATTTTTGCGTACTGAATCAAATCTCTGTGTCCTCCGTGCCCTTTGTGGTTAACCACGGAGGACACAAAGGAGGCACAGAGGTCACAGGGAGATGTTTGTCCTTTTATTGGCACTCACTGACGTTTTCTCGCTACAGAGGCCGAGATTGTGTGCGAAAAACGGCTGAATTGGGGCAAAATAGGCCCTGGCACGGCTCTTGACTCAGAATTGGAAGGGATTCACAGGATTTGGAGGTCAGCTATGAAACGCATATTGATCATACTCGGTTGCCTTGCAGTTCTGCCGATGCTTCAGTTCTCGGAAAAAGAACTTCGGGCGCACACTCAATCATTTGCGGTCGGTTTCCGCGTGGGCCACGCGGGCTTCTTCTATTCGTCTCTTCGCCCTTACGGCGAATGGATTGAAATGGAGCCCGGATTCTACGCGTGGCGGCCAATTCGCGTCAGGGCCGGCTGGAGACCGTATTTGCACGGCCGATGGGTGTGGACGGACTACGGATGGTACTGGACCTCCTATGAGCCGTTTGGCTGGGCAGTATTTCACTATGGCCGCTGGTACCTTGACGATTATTACGGTTGGATCTGGGTTCCCGACGACGTGTGGGGCCCTGCGTGGGTCGAGTGGAGATACGACAACGATTACATCGGATGGGCTCCGTTGCCTCCGTATGCCAGCTTCAGCATCTCCGTCGGAATCCGATTCACCACACGGTGGCATGCTCATCACGGATACTGGAGCTTCGTTCGGTACCGGCATTTTGGATCGACACGCATCAACAACTACGTTCTGGATGAGAGCTACTCAAGAAGACTGATTCGGACGACACGCAGCGCGGTCGGATACGAAGTTGACCGTGAACGCGTGGTGAATCGCGGGGTCGACCGCGAACTCATCGAGCGGAGAGGCAACCTCAGAATTCAAAGGACGGAAGTGGGCGAAACACGCGAGCGCCGTGAAGGGATCGTGCGAGATGGAGAGCGGGAGCGTATCGAAGTGTATCGCCCCTCCCGGTCCGACATGGAACAACGTGAGGAGAGAATTGAAGCGCGAAAGGCCGACCGCCGAACGAGCCTTGACGTCAATCGCATCGACCGTAACCGAAGCACAGAGTCGATTCAACGAAGAGAGAGCAAGGATCAACCCGATCAACGCAAGGGAACGGAGCAGAACCTTCCTGACAGCCGCAGACGGAGCGGCGACACACGGCAGGATCAAGCCCAGCCGCAGGAGAGGATCGATCGGAGAGAACAGACTCCATCGACTCAACGAAGAGTTGTTCCGGATACGCGCGAGTTTCGAAGCGTACAGCCGCAGCGGCCCCGCAACGAAAGTCCCCAGCGAAGAGAGTCCACGGTGAAACCGGCACCAAGGCGAGAGAGCGCACCTGCAGCCAGAACACCGCAAGGGAGCTCAAGGAAACGCAGGAAAGACTAAGACGATTTTCCTACCAACAACGGGCCATCGCGTGATGAACCTCTGGGTCATGCGATGGTCCCCGTCTTTGAGGCCCACCTTTCTACATTTTGCATTGGACATTGAGTATTGGATATTGTTGTCGCTATTTTCAAAAAACAATGTCGAATATCCAACTCTCAACTTTCAATGTCCAAGCCGAGCTTGTGTCGGCGTAAGCGCCGACCTCCCGCTATTCCTCCAGCTTCAGCTTCTTCAACTTCGGCCTGATCACAAACGTGCAGTAGGCGGCGTTGGGATTATTCTTGTAGTAATCCTGATGGTAGTTTTCCGCTTTGTAGAATTCCTTCAGCGGTTGGACCTCGGTGACAATGGGGTCTTCGAAATACCTTTGAGCTTCTTTCTTTGACCTTTCTGCAGCAAGTTTCTGTTTTTCTCCGTCATAGAAAACCGCCGAACGGTACTGTGTCCCCACATCGGCACCCTGGCGGTTCATCGTTGTGGGGTCATGCGCCTTCCAGTAGACCTCAAGGATCTTTTCAAAACTGACGATAGAGGGATCAAAGGTGATTTGGGCAACTTCGGCGTGTCCGGTGTTTCCGTTGCAGACTTCCTCGTACGTTGGATTCGGCTTCGATCCGCCTGCATAGCCCGCAACGACGGATTGCACTCCGGGGATCCTTTCGAAAACGGCTTCAACACACCAGAAACAACCCGCACCCAGTGTGGCTTTTTCCTGAGCCATGGAGTTTCCTTTCTGAGCAAGAGAAACGGATGAAGCAACGATAATAAAGAGAAAGAGTTTCATTTGGTTCTCATGCTTAAACTAAGCCTCCTTTTGAAAAGGGGGCAAGACGACCCTGTGAAAAACTCTGCTGCCGTAAATCAAATCCCCCTTGCGTCTCCCTTTACGAAAGGGGGAGAATGAAACCGGCCTTCGCGAACTCTACCTCGCCTTCTCTTTCCTGTATAGACTGGAGAGATCTGGGGGATGAGATCGCCTCGGACCTCTGGGCCAAGTCGGAATATCATTCCGACCTACAAGGCCCTTCTGGGTCAACCTCGGGGCCAAGTCGGAATATCATTCCGACCTACAAGGCCCTTCTGGGTCAACCTCTGGGCCAAGTCGGAATATCATTCCGACCTACAAGGCCCTTCTGGGTCAACCTCGGGGCCAAGTCGGAATATCATTCCGACCTACAAGGCCCTTCTGGGTCAACCTCTGGACCAAGTCGGAATATCATTCCGACCTACAAGGCCCTTCTGGCCTCCGTCCTGGTTCCGGGTTCTCCAAGAACAACGGGAGAATCCGGAAGGTTTCACTTGCCCGCGGATAATTCGGCCAGGAGCCGCTTGATATCGGCCGGAAGCTCGGAGTCGAACCTGATAATCTTGTTGGTCGATGGATGGACAAATCCGAGGGTCTTCGCGTGCAGAGCCTGACGATTAATAATCCCAAGAAAGCGCGCTGCTTGGCGGGATTTTTTTCCGGTTAGCCCGCCCCATGTTTCAGAGCGGCCGCCGTAGGTCGGATCCCCGAAGACCGGATGCCCGATGTGCGCCAGGTGTACCCTGATCTGATGCGTTCGTCCTGTTTTGAGCCTGAGCCGCACGAGCGAAAGATATACGAAGGACTCAAGGACCTCGTACTCCGTTACGGCGTGTTTCCCCTCAGCGGTCACCGTCACTTTTTTCCGATCTCGCTTGCTCCTTCCCAGGCTTGCTTCGATGGTCCCCTTTTTCTTCTTCATGACTCCCCAGATGACCGCCCAGTATTCTCTGTCGATCGTTCGTTTCGAGAATTGCTTTGCCAGTACATGGTGTGCCTGGTCGGTCTTGGCCACCACCATCAAACCGCTGGTGTCCTTGTCAAGCCGATGGACGATCCCCGGACGCTGGGCCGAGTTAATTCCGGAAAGCAAGCGGGAATGATGAAGGAGAGCATTGACGAGGGTTCCGGAATAGTTGGCATACGCGGGGTGGGTGACCATTCCTGCGCCCTTGTTGACAATGAGGAGGGCCTCGTCTTCATACACAATATCGAGGGGGATATCTTCGGCAATTGCCTCGGATGGCGGAGGGTTCGGGAGAATCACCTGGATGACTTCACCCGGCGAAATCAGATGGCTGGGCCTGACGGTCTTCCCGTCGACAAGAACGAGTCCATCATGGATTGCCTGCTGGACCTTATTGCGCGTGGCATTCTGCACCTGATGAGTGAGATACACATCGAGACGCACTTTGGACTGCTTGGCGGGAATGATGAGGCGGAGAGTTCCGGCCGGATTCGAATCCGGCGTCTCGTCAGGATTGCGCTTGGGAGGATTGGTTCGTACCGGCATCGATCTTGCCTGGTCCGTCGCTGATTCCGCCGGACTCACCCATGGCCGTTGGAGATCCAATCAGAGAGACGGCGGGCTCTTCCTCTCTTGAGAATTTCCGATGAAAGACCAGGAGAATGATAACACCCAGCGAAACGGCAGCGTCGGCGACGTTGAAAACCGGCCAACGTGTGATATGGAAACCGAGAAAATCTATGTTGAAGAAGTCGATGTCGACAAAGTCCACGACCTTCCCGTAGAACAGAGGTGCCTCGCCGAATATTACGCCGTAGAAGACCCGATCGATCAGGTTGCCGATGGCGCCCCCAAGGATCATCGAAAGAGAAAGGCGGATGACAAACGGTTCGTCTTTGATCCGGAACAAATAGACGAGGATGCCGACACTCGCAAAGAGGGAGAAGATGGTGAGAAAGAGTTTTCCGCCGAGGTCGATCCCGAAGGCCATCCCCGGATTTTCGATGAACGTCAACCGCACAAAATCGCCGAACACCGCCGTGCTGCTTCCAAGCGGAACGCCGGGGTGGTAGAAATCCAGAAATGAAATAGAGAAACCTTTGACAAGGAGTTTTGCTACCTGGTCAAAGACAACGATCGCCCCGGTGACGTAGAGAATGCGCATGGTTTGCAGACCGATCGCTCCGGCGGATCGACCGATTACTTTCCTCTCTTCAGTTTGCACTCGACACACAATTGAGCATGGGGGACAGCTTCAAGGCGCTCTTTTTCTATCAGTCTTCCGCAATCATTGCAGAAACCGTAATCCCCTTTTTCAATCCTCTTGAGCGCATCGTCCAGATGATTCAGGAATTTTCCTTCCCTCGAAGCAAACAGGAATGTCTTCTCCCGTTCCATGGTGTCTGTCCCCTGTTCCATGTGCAGGGAATAGGCCGAATTCTCGGATGTGTACTCACCCGTGGTGGAATCCATCATATTGGATTTCAGCGTTTCAAGCTCCTCAAGTATCTCTTTCCTCTTCTCCATGATGATGGTGCGGAAATGCTCGAGATCTGCCTTGCTGTACCCTTTTCCCCGGACCGGCGCCTTTTCGGGCGCAGCCTTTGCCTTCACCGCAACCGGTTTCACTCTGCTCGCCGCCGGCCTCTTGGCCTTCGCGACAACCTTCTTCTGTCTTCTTACGACTTTTTTCGCCATTCGTTTCTCCTTAAACCCAAAAAAACGACCATCCATCAATATGCCAAAAATTTCCCGCAGAAACTACGAAATTAATTCGCTTTTTCCAAACCGAGTTCGGCAGATTCTCCGTTCACATCGTCCTGAACCAAATCAACTGAAACATGATCGGCTTTGGTCACAATACGGAACTCCACTGCCAGGGTTTCCTGCTTCACATATGAGGCTTGCTTTTCCAGCGCCCGCGCAAGCGTTTCGGAACAACGGACGTAGAGTCGAATTCGGTCTGTAACTTCGAGCCCGGAGTCTTTTCTGCGGTTCTGCACCCGGTTCACAAATTCTCTTGCGAATCCCTCATCGACAAGATCCTGATTCAATTCCGTGTCAAGCGCCACAGTGACGGGCCCCTCGGATTCAACGAGCCACCCCTTGACATCCTCATGGAGAATCTCCACATCGTCAGTCGCCACAACGAACTCGGACCCATCAAGCTTGAAAGTCAATGAACCGTCCGCAAGGAGCCGATTGACCTCAGAGCCCGTCATCGACCGTATCTTCGTTGCAACAACCTGTACGGTTTTCCCGAATTTCGGCCCAAGCGTCTTGAAGTTCGGTTTTGCCTTTCGCTTGACAATGCCGGAATCCTCGGTGACATACTCGATGGATTTGACATTGATTTCCTCGAGGATCACGTCCTGCACCTGAGAAATCAGATTCTTTTCCTTCTCGCCGGAAACGGGAATGATGATTTTCATCAACGGCTGCCGGACCTTCAAATTCGCTTTCATGCGCATGGCCCGTACAAGGCTTACGATCTTGATAGCGCGCTCCATACGCTCTTCCAGAGCCGGATCGGTCAATGATTTCTTCACTTCCGGGAACCGGGAAAGATGGACGGACTCCACATCTTCCAGTTTTGCCACATGGTTCAGACTACGAAAGATCTCGTCGGCCAGGAACGGAGCAAACGGCGCCGTCAGCTTGCAGACAACAACCAGGCATTCGTACAGGGTCTGGTAAGCGGCAGTCTTGTCCTTCCCCATCTCGCTCTTCCAGAACCGGCGTCGGTTCCGCCGAACGTACCAGTTCGAAAGCTGATCCATCGTGAACTCGCTCACAGCCCTGGCAGCCCGGGTGACGTCATATGCGTCCATAGACTCCTGATAACGGCTCACCAGGGAATTCATCTCAGAGAGTATCCACCGGTCGATTTCCGGGCGCTCTATGACGTCAATGATGGGTTCCTTGAATTCGAACTTGTCGACGTTTGCATAGAGCGTAAAGAACGAGTACGTGTTGACCAGCGTACTGAAGAATCGGCGCTGAACATCCGCCACACCTTCTTCATCGAAGAGGGTCGAACGCCAAACAGGGCTGTTCGCAATGAGATACCACCGGGTCGCATCCGCTCCGTATTTGCGGATGAGCGTGAACGGATCGACCGTGTTCTTCTTGGACTTGGACATCTTCTGTCCCTGCTTGTCCAGGATATGCTCATTGACCAGCACATTCTTGTACGCCGGCTTGTCAAAGAGGAACGTCCCGATGGAATGGAGAGTGTAGAACCACCCTCTTGTCTGGTCTATTCCCTCCGAGATGTAATCGGCGGGATAGGACCTTTCGAAGACCTCCTTGTTTTCGAACGGATAGTGCCACTGGGCGAAGGGCATGGACCCGGAATCGAACCATACGTCGATAAGCTCAGGTGTCCGTTTCATGCTCCCTTTGCACGAGTCACAAACGAACGTTACATCGTCGACAAATGGTTTGTGGAGATCGAGCGGATCGGGAACATTCTTTCCCCGGTTCAGCTCCTCGATGCTTCCGACACAGCGCTGGTGCCCGCATTTTTCGCAAATCCAGATTGGAAGCGGCGTTCCCCAGAATCTGTCCCTCGAGAGCGCCCAGTCCTTGTTCTCCTCAAGCCAGTTGCCGAAACGCCTCTCACCCACCTCCCGGGGAATCCAGTTGATGGTCTTGTTCAACTCTATCATTCTCTGGGCGTAGTCGGTGGTCTTGATATACCAGGACTCCCTGGCATAATAAAGAAGGGGCGATGTACAGCGCCAGCAGTGCGGATAGCTGTGCAGGTACTGTTCTTTCTTGAAGAGAATTCCCCGCTGTCGCAGGTTCGTAATGATATCGGCGTCGGCGTCCTTCACGAACTTCCCGGCAAAGTCGGTGACTTCGGACCCAAACTCTCCCGATTTGTTGACGGGGTGAATCGTTGGAAGCCCAAACTTTCGTCCTGCCTGGTAATCGTCCTCGCCGTATGCCGGAGCCATATGGACAATACCCGAGCCGTCCTCCGTCGTCACGAAATCGGTCCCCACGACGTACCATCCCTTTTCCTTCACCGGGTGGTAGGAGAAGATCCTCTCGTATTCCTTCCCGACAAGTTCTTTCCCCTTGAATTTCGAAACCACATTGTACCCCTCACCCAACACGGAGAGTCTTGCCTCGGCAACAATCAGATTCTCTCCCTTGAATTCCGCCTTGACATAGTCAACCTTTGGATGGACAGCCAGTGCGACGTTCGAGATGAGCGTCCATGGCGTTGTCGTCCAGACGAGGAAGAAGGTATTCTCCTCCCCTTTGACCTTCAGCTTGATATAGATCGACGGGTCTTTGACATCCTTGTATCCAAGCGACACTTCGTGGGAGGAAAGCGGGGTCTCGCATCGGGGACAGTACGGTTGGATCTTGTATCCCCGATAGATCATCTTCTTCTCGAAGTACTGTTTCAGCGCCCGATATAGTTGTTTTCAAACGTAACATACGGATGAGCGAGGTCCACCCAGTAGCCCATCAACCTCGTCATCTCCTCCCATTCTGTTTTGTACTTCCAGACCGATTTTCTGCACTCTTCGTTGAACCGGGCGACTCCGTAACCGACAATCTCGTCCTTGTGCTTGATCCCCAGCATCTTTTCAACTTCGATCTCCACCGGGAGGCCGTGAGTATCCCAACCCGCTTTGCGCGGCACCCGAAATCCCTGCATGGTCTTGTAACGGCAGATCAGGTCCTTGAGCGTTCTTGCCATGACATGATGGATTCCCGGGCGGCCGTTGGCCGTGGGCGGCCCCTCGAAAAAGGTGAACTGAGGCTTTCCCGCTCGGAGAGAGACGCTCTTTTCGAAGATCCTGTTCTCCTCCCAAAACTTCAGGAGAACCTGTTCCATATCGTGATAGTTGATCTTATCGGTGAGTTGTTTGAACAAGGACGAGGGTTGAACGATTTAGAGGATTGATGGAATAGTGGACTAGTGATTCCTTGAGTTAGACGTCCGACTTTTTGCGGAAGAAGAAGGTTACATTCTACTAAGCCAAACCTCAGATGAAGGTAACCTTCTGCCAAGGCAGAAGTCGGACCTCTTGCTTGCTCATTCTTCCTGAATAACCTGTCCGGCAACGACGAACGAGATTCCCTGATTCGATCTCGTCCCGCTCATGACGCACTCGATGATGGGAACGTTTATCGGTTCCCTTGATTTCCACCGTACAATGAAATTCGCGCCCATGCCTCCCTTTTCGCTTTCCCCGGGGATGTAGACG
>Ga0209212_1004389_pt1 | contig 17481 bp, 18 predicted proteins | sample RifGroC2_FD_183996 | JGI IMG/M metagenome (GOLD analysis project Ga0209212, IMG submission 183996) | Groundwater microbial communities from Rifle, Colorado, USA - Groundwater C2 (SPAdes) (version 2) | ecosystem: Environmental > Aquatic > Deep subsurface > Groundwater | place: Rifle, Colorado...
ACCACCCGCTTAAAGTACTTTTGGGAATGCCTAATCGCGCTAAAATTTTGTTATAAGACAATCCTTGTTTGCGTAATTTAATGGCTAAAATTTTATCTTTTCTCATAAATTGAACTGTTGATAACTGACTATTACTTCATTGTATCATAAGTACGATTAAAAAAACAGTTGTTGTGGACAACGCAGTAGTCAATTTGACGCTTTACCTTAATTTTGCTATACTTAACGCTTATACGCGCCACAAACTATGCTCAACATCCGCAATGTCGCCATTATCGCTCATGTAGACCACGGCAAAACCACGCTGGTGGATGCTTTATTGCGCCAATCAAACACCACAATGCGCAAGGACTCAGCCAGTGAATTGATCATGGACAGCAATGAATTGGAGCGTGAACGCGGCATCACCATCTTTTCCAAAAATGCTTCTGTGGAATGGAACGATACCAAAATCAATATCATTGACACGCCTGGCCACGCTGACTTTGGCGGCGAGGTGGAGCGCGTTTTAAAAATGGCTGATGGCTGTTTACTTTTGGTAGATGCTAAAGAAGGGCCAATGCCTCAAACCAGATTTGTTTTAAAAAAGGCATTGGAAATGAATTTAAAAATAATCGTGGTGATTAATAAAATTGACAAGCCGGAAGCGCGCGTTAATTATGCTTTGGATAAAACATTTGATCTGTTTGTGGAATTGGGAGCGAGCGACGAAGCCACTGACTTTCCTATTGTGTATGCCTCTGCTAAAAAAGGACTGGCCGGATTGGAGTCGGATTTGGCAAAAATGAAAGATATCAATCCAATTTTTGAAACTATTCTCAAACATGTGCCTGCTCCTTCAGGCGATCCTGACGCGCCTTTGCAAATGCTGGTCACTTCTATTTTTTATGATGATTTTAAAGGGCGGATTGCCACCGGACGCATTTACAACGGCCACTTGTCTGCTAAACAAGAAGTAATGCACATCAATCGCGAAGGAAAAATGAAAAAAGCTCGATTGACAGCCGCCATGATTTTTCAAGGTCTTGGACGAGTTGAAACAGATGATGTACAGTGCGGAGATATTTTAGCTATTGCCGGTTTGCCCGACATCAATATCGGAGAAACAATTGCTGATGTGGAGTCGCCAGTGGCCTTGCCACTTTTAAACATTGAAGAGCCAACAGTAAAAATGACTTTTGCCGTGAACGATTCACCATTTGCCGGAAAAGAAGGCGAATACAGCACTTCGCGCCAATTGCAGGAACGATTGCAAAAAGAATTGGAAACTGACATGGCTTTGGCTGTGGAAGAAAATCCGACCGGCGGCTGGACGGTGTCGGGCCGCGGTGAATTACATTTGGCTATTTTGATTGAAAGAATGCGCCGCGAGGGCTATGAAATGCAGGTCTCTCGTCCGCAGGTAATCATGAAAGAAGTTGACGGAAAAAAATTAACACCTTATGAACGAGTGTTTATTGAGGTGCCCGAGGCCTCGTCCGGCATTGTGATTCAAAAATTGGGCAGCCGCAAAGGCGAAATGCAAGAAATGCGCGCGGAAAATGGCATTGTTTTTATGGAATTTATTATCCCCACTCGCGGTCTTTTTGGCTATCGCTCGGAATTTATGACAGACAGCCGCGGCATGGGAATTATCAATACAAATTTTCACGCCTTCCAACAGGATCCTGGCAATTGGCGCGAACGCGATCAGGGGTCGCTCGTGGCGCACGAAACCGGCACCACCAATCTTTACGGCATGGTGAATGTGCAAGACCGCGGAGTGTTATTCATTGGTCCGGGAGTGGAGGTATACAAAGGCCAAGTGGTGGGGCAAAACGCTCGCACTGGCGATTTGCGCATCAATGTTTGCAAAGCCAAAGAATTATCCAATATGCGCTCCAAAGGCGATGGCCCGATGCAACATTTCAATACTCCCAAAACAATGGATTTGGAAGATTCTTTAGAATATATTGGCGATGACGAGCTGGTGGAAATCACGCCAAAATCCGTGCGTATTAGAAAAATCATTTTGGATGAAAACGAGAAAAAAAGGATTGAAAAAAGCGGGAAATAATTTAATAAACAGAGGCGGGCTCAATGCCCGTCTCTGTTGTTTTTATTGCCTAAAAATGCTAAAATAGGCCTATATGAACGAGCAAATTGCCAAAATTTTCAATGCCATGGCCTTTATTCTGGAAGGACTGAATGTGCCATTTAAACCACGCGCCTATGCCAAAGCAGCCGAAGCGATTTTGGCTTTGGATAAAAATGTTGAAGAAATTTTCAAAACGGAGGGGCTTGTCGGATTAAAACAAATTTCAAGCATTGGCCAAAATCTTGCCGAGCACATTGAAGAAATTATTAAAACCGGCCGACTAAAAGAATACGAAATACTTAAAAAGAAACTGCCGGTGGATATTGAAGAATTATCATCCATTGAAGGATTGGGACCGAAAAAAGTGAAAATATTGTATGATAAATTGAAAATTAAAAACAGAGCTGGTTTGACCAAAGCAATCTCTGGCCACAAAATAGCCAAACTAGAACATTTTGGCGCGCAGAGCGAGGCCAACATACAGCGCGGATTAAAATTTTTAAAAACAAATACCAGTCGTGTTCCTTTGGGATATATTTTGCCTTTGGCTCGCGAGATTGAACAAAAATTAAGCCAAGTAAGTGGAGTAAAAAAAGTAGTAATTGCCGGCTCTATCAGGCGCTGGCAAGAAACCATCGGAGACATTGACATTCTGGCAATTTCAGATCAACCAAAAAAAATAATGGCGACCTTTGTTAATTTGCCCGAAGTACAAAGTGTCTTGAATTATGGATCAACTCGCTCGTCCGTGCGTTTGAAAATCAATATGGACGCGGATCTGCGCGTGGTGGAACCAAAATCATTTGGCGCGGCTTTGCAATATTTTACCGGCGACAAAAATCACAATGTTATCATTCGTGAAATCGCCATAAAAAAAGGGCTAAAATTAAATGAATATGGACTATGGCGCGGCGCAAAAAATATCGCCTGCCAAACCGAGGAAGAAATTTATACCTCGCTCGGCTTGAATTACATTGAACCGGAACTGCGTACTGATTCCGGCGAGATTGAAGCAGCGCAAAAACATCAATTGCCAAAACTAATCCCCTACGGCTCGCTCAAATGTGATTTGCAAACGCAAACCAATTGGACTGACGGGGAATACTCAATTGAAGCCATGTCGCGCGCGGCTCAAAAAGCGGGATTGAAATACATTGCCATTACCGACCACACTAAAACACTGGGCATAGCGCATGGACTGGATGAAAAACAACTGCTGAAACAGTGTCAAGAAATTGACGCGCTTAATGCCAAATTTATCAAAGAAAAAATAAATTTCAAAATTCTAAAAAGCGCGGAAATAAACATCAATAAAGACGGTTCGCTAGATATCGCCGACGCGGCATTGAAAAAATTGGACATCGTAAGCGTGGCTGTGCACTCGGCTTTTCGTTTAAGCAAAGAAGAACAGACCAAAAGAATCATCCGCGCGATTGAACACCCACTCGTGAACATCCTATTTCACCCAACCGGCCGCTTAATCAACCGCCGCGAGCCGTATGAACTGGATATGAAAGCCGTTATCAAATCTGCGGCCGCGAACAGGGTGGCTCTTGAATTAGATTGTTTTCCTGATAGAATGGATTTAAAAGATACTTATGTGCGCGAGGCCATTGCCCAAGGCGTTAAAATCGCGATTGACACTGATGCCCACCACCCAGATCACTTTAAATTTCTGGAATTGGGTATTGGCACGGCGCGCCGCGGCTGGGCGACTAAAAAAGATGTAATCAATACTTGGCCAATTGAAAAATTATTATCATGGGCTAAAAAATAACTATGAATAATGGAGAAAAAAGCCGGGCGGACTTGAGAGATATTAAATCTCGTGTTATTGAATACGCGGCCTTAAGCGAAGCCAAACCGGAAAAAAGCGCCAGAGTGAATCAAGACAGCCATTTGGAATATCAAAAAGGTGATTTATTCGCGGCAGTAGTGGCTGACGGCATTGGCGGAGCGCCCGGTGGAGAAATTGCTTCGCAATTAATGATTGCCGCAAGCAAAGAAGTGGCGGACAGAGAAGCAGAGGCCGAGACGCAACCAAAAAAATCATTGCCAAAAATTCTGGATGAAATGACAGAGACCGGCGACACTGACATCCGCGATGTCTGGAATCGCGACCCGCAATATAGCGGCATGGGAACGACTTTTGCCGGCTTGATTATCCGCGGCAATGAATTTGCCTGCGCCAATGTCGGTGATACCAGAATTTACCGCAAACGAGGATCAATTTGGGGGCAACTTTCCGAAGACCACACGAAAGAAGCTGAATTGCTCAAAAAGGGCGTGTCGCCTGAAGAAGCGATGAAAGAAAGCCACATCATCACCCATGAAATCGGTTATGGACCAGATAGAATAAAGCCGTGCCATCATCAACTGCCCATAAAATCCGGAGAAATTTTTTTACTTACAAGCGACGGCATCCACACCAGATTGACTGACCAAGAATTATTTGATTTAATCAATGAGCAAGATTCAGCCGAAACCATCGCACAAAAAATAATGGCCGCGACTAAAATAAAAGGATTGTATGACGACGCGACAGTGGTGGTGGTGAAAGTGAAATAACAAAAAGGTCCAGTGGTGGAACTGGTATACACGACAGACTTAAAATCTGTTGAGCGAAAGCTCATGTGGGTTCGATTCCCACCTGGACCAAATAATTTTCTATGACAGAAGGCGAACCAAAAATTCTAGATGGTTTGACTGATGAGCGACGAAAATTGATTGATGCCCACTTTACCAGCGGCGTCGGTCTTTATCGCGATGTGATTAACATTTGGACGCCGCTACCCATGGTTTTAGATGGTGATTCAATAGACGGCGCTTTTCTCGTTGACCTCAAACCTTTGCCGCATTACGCGGAATATTTAGATGCAAGACAATATACACCTTCTGAAATTAAATATATTGCCCAAAAAAGCTCCTCGGAAGCCATTACCAAATTTGATGCCTTGATAGACGAATATAATGCTGATAGGGAGAGAATAAAAAAACAGAAAGACGGCAAAAAAATTAAGAAATTTGTCAGCCGGGCAGAAGCATTGTTTAAAAAATCAATACCAGACGACCTCTGAATCTTATGAATCGCCTCATCTCCCCTCAAATCAAAAATGAAGAAACAAAACTTGACCTGACTTTGCGGCCGCAATGTCTGGGTGAATTTATCGGCCAAGAAAAAATTAAAAACAATCTGCGGATTTTTTTGGACGCGGCCAAAAAACGCTCTGAATCATTGGAGCATGTCCTGCTGTATGGAAATCCGGGGCTTGGTAAAACTACTTTGGCTAATATAATTGCCAAAGAAATGGGAGCGAATATCAAAATTACTTCCGGCCCGGCTTTGGAGCGAGTGGGCGACTTGGCCGCCATTCTCACCAGTTTGGAAACCGGCGATGTTTTGTTTGTTGATGAAATTCACAGGATGAACAAAACCATAGAAGAGGTACTCTATCCAGCTTTGGAGGACTATGCTTTAGACATTATCATTGGCAAAGGCCCGGGCGCGCGCACTCTGCGCGTCGACTTGAACCATTTCACACTTATCGGCGCCACTACCAAAATGAGTCTGCTATCAGGCCCCTTGCGCGACCGTTTTGGCGCGATTTATCACCTTAATTTTTATGAAGAGCCGGAAATTGAACAAATTGTGCGGCGAAGCGCCGGCATTTTAGATATTGGCACTGATAATGGCGCGGCCAGATTGATTGCCGTCTCTGCCCGCCGCACTCCGCGCGTGGCCAATCGCCTGCTCAAACGAGTGCGCGATTTCGCGCAAGTAAAAGGAAATGGTATAATTACAACTGATTTGGCCAAAGAGGCGCTAAAAATGCTGGAAATTGACCATGTCGGCCTTGACCACATTGACCGCCTGATGCTAAAAGTAATGATTGAAAAATTCAACGGCGGGCCGGTCGGTTTGCAAACGCTTTCCGCGGCCACAGCTGAAGAAATTGAAACCATTGAAACAATTTACGAACCGTTTTTGCTCCAATGCGGCTTAATCAATCGCACGCCCCGCGGCCGCGTAGCCACCTCCTTGGCTTACAAACATTTAGGTATGGAGCCGCCTAAACAAGAAAATCTCCTTTAATATGTCTTTTCCACTATATTATTTCCTCTTTCCTATCGCGCTTTTCGCGCTCGTGTATGTCATCTTTATTTTAATGGATGTCTATCATTTGATTTCTTTTGCCGAAGTCCACTTTATGAGTTTTTTTATGACTTTTATTTTTCTCGCCGGAGTTATCTATATTTCTTTTTGGGCGTGGACACTCGTCCAGCCGATTGATTGGAATGAACCAATAACATTTTTCCAATCAATTTCTTTTACTCCAAAACCTGAAAGTTTCTAATATGCAATACGGCAATATCATCAAACAAAAACAATACGAAAAAATAATTTATCTTTTGCGGCGCGACACCGTTACTTTTGTTTCGCGTATTTTTTTACTGGTAGTTCTGGCTGGTGTCGGATATGGACTATATTTTCTTTTGAAATTATTATTCCCCGCACTTTTTATCAATAATATATCTTTTGCGATTTTGATTCTTTTGGGAAGCGTCTATGCCCTTTCCATCTGGCTGTTTTTCTACACCGCTTTTGTCAATTATTTTCTGGATATCTGGATTGTCACCAACGATCGCATCATTGATATTCGCCAGCAGGGATTATTTGCGCGCACTGTGGCTGAACTGGATTTGTTCCGCGTGCAAGATGTGACTTCCGAATGCCACGGTTTGTTCGCCACTATCTTTGATTTTGGCAATGTCTATATTCAAACCGCCGGTGAAAAAGAAAGGTTCACTTTTTTCAATGTGCCCGAGCCGCACAAAATCCGCGAGGCCATTATTCAGCTGGCTGACGAAGACAGAAAATTCCACGGCTCGCAACCGACATAAATTTAAAGGCGGCCTATAACGGGCCGCTTTTTTAGCTTTCTAAAATTTGCGTGATTTGACCGAATATTTTTCTTAACTCCGACATAGACTTGGTCAGAAGATCCCGCTTCTCATAGTCAATTCGTTTTTCTCTTGAAAGAACCGCATCTTGTCGTATCTTAGTCCTTAATTCCCCGCTTTCTTTAATCAATCTTCTACCAACATCTTCTTTCAAATCATTCAATTTTTCCAATAATCCTTCTAGTTCGCTTCCTTTTTTAGGTTTAATTTTTCTTTCTTCTTGCAAAAACTTTAACATCCCTTCTGCTGCCTCTAATCTTTTTTGCGTAATTTCATCTGATATACCTGGCCGCCCCAATCGATTACTCCAAAAATCGATCGCGGCCTCTAAACGGCCACGCTCCGACAATGGAACATACTCAAGACCTTGACTTCGTTGCCAATGGCCTGCATTGGGATCATTATCAATTAATAAATCGGCTGCTAATCCTTTTTTTGACTTTTCATAAAACAACCGTTTGGTTTGTTGCCATTCCGTATCATTGTCATTGGGCAAAGCGCCGCGTGGCTGTGGAGGCAAATTTTTAATTTTTTCATTATAATTATGAATCAAAGCGGTTTTTTCCGGCATCAATTGTATTTGTTTCAATTCTTTAAAAAAAATATCCAAACGTTTCTGTTCTTCGGGGCTAAGTGGTCGCTGAATTTCCATTTCTATAGAATCCTGCTCCGCGGTTTCAGCCTGTTCAGCGACGACTTCTTCTCTGAATTCGGTCGTTTTCTCATCTGATATTTTTCCCGTCTCATCAGTCACATCTTTCAATTCCACGTCTATTTCCTTCTTTTTTTCGGTCAATTCGGCGATTTTTCCGCGCAAATTATCCATTTCTTCTTTGACTCCAACAATTTCCGCTTCAATCCCAGCGCGCGATTCAGTATCCAACGCCGATAAATCCATAGCATTTATTTCAGCCAAACCAGCTTCATTTTTTTGTAATTCTTCGGTTGTCAACGCTAACTCGCCCTCCACCTGCACTTTTTCTTGCTCTAATCCGGTTCTTTTTTCAGCCGACTCTTTTGCTGTTTTTTCTTTTTCCGCCGTCTTTTTGGCTTCTGCTTCCGCCTTGATTGCATTAATTTTTGCTAATTTATCTTCAATTCCCGCCATAAATTTAGGTTATATTTTTTAATATACACACTTAAATTATAGCTCATTCGTTGTTTTTTTGTCAATTTTTTGATACCATAAAATTAAAATAATAAATAAAGCTATGAAAAAACAATCACAAAATAAGGCGATCACCATTTTTGAGGGCGCGCAAATCCGTCGTCATTGGGATGAAAAAAAAGAGCTTTGGTATTTTGCGATTATGGATGTTATCCAAGTTTTAACAAAAACCGATAGGCCAAGAAAATACTGGAACGATCTCAAAATGAAGCTAAAAAAGGAAGGAAGTGAGTTGTCCGAAAAAATCGGACAACTGAAAATGCAAGCATCTGACGGAAAATATTACCTTACTGACGCGGCTGACACCGAAGCAATGCTCCGCCTTATTCAATCTATTCCCTCGCCAAATGCCGAGCCGTTCAAGCTCTGGCTGGCTCGCGTGGGATATGAGCGATTGGAAGAAACAGCCGACCCTGAACTGGCAATAAACCGCGCACTTAAAACCTATCTACAAAAAGGATACAGTCCAAATTGGATAAATCAACGATTGAAAAGTATTGAAATTCGCAAGGCGCTCACTGACGAATGGGAAAAGCGCAGAGTGAAAGAAGGCTTGGAGTTTGCCATTTTGACCGATGAAATTACCAAGGCGTGGACAGGTCTGACAACAAGAGAATACAAAAAATTAAAAGATATTAAAAAAGAAAATCTGCGCGACAACATGACCAATTTGGAATTGGTTTTAAATATGCTGGCGGAGACCGCTACAACGGAAATTTCTGAAAAACGCGAACCGAAAAATTTAGAGGAAAATAAAACAGCGGCGCGCGAAGGCGGAACAGTAGCCGGTAATGCGCGTAAAGAAATAGAAATTAAAACCGAAAAAAGAGTTGTTACGAATAAAAACGCAAAAATGTTGCGTGGAAATAATAATCAAAAATTGAAATAATATGAAAGAAAACAATTACGGTTCTATTTTGCTGGCGTTGCGTGAAGTAAGCAGAGAACTGGCGGCCATGCGGAAAAAAATATTTAATTTGCGCAAACGAATTGTTGCGGAACGCGACCTATCCAAGATGAAAAAAGTCCGCAACAAATTGGGATTAAAATAAAATTCAGTACACGCTTTTTATCTCTACTCCGCTGTAATAATATTTTAAAATCTCGTCATAGAGCGCGCCTTTTTTAGCGCGAGTAAGAGCATCGTGCAAAGACATGCCTACTCCATGGCCTAAACGCGAATAACCGCGGTCATACGGCGTTTTTACCGACTTAATCCACGGTTTGTCCATTCCACCCCAGGCCTCTCGCCATGTGCGGGTACGGCCGGATGAACAGGCAAAATATGGAGTTGTCGCCACTTCATTTTTGTAAGTGACGACAATCCCGCGCGTAGCATCAATGGCATTGCTCCAAAAAGGCATCTGTTCCTCAAAAGCGTAACCGCGATACACTTGATCAATGTCCGCGTCCACATCAAATCCCTTGCCATTATGTTTCACTGGATTTGATAAATTATTCAAACCGTATGTCCGCACAGCCACAGCCAATGCCTTTAAAAATTCCTGATTTTTATTATCCGATGATTCAGCAATGCCTTTGATATATGACTCAAAAGGAATTTCATTGATTACCCAAAGATAGCCATTGTCTTTGCTAAAATTAATTTCAATTACTCCGCGAAATTTATTATTATTCACCTTGGGCAGCCAGCGCAAATATTTTTCATAATTTTTCAATTCCATAAAACTGATTATTTCTGTTGGCTCAACGCGCACAGGCGAAGCAGAAGTAAAATCAGTCGTCGGACACTTGATATGGTAAATCCTACTGGCCTCAACATAACTCACTGACGCTTCTTCATTAAGATTTAAAACGCAAAAAAATTCGCCTTGGGTATTTTTAATTTCGTAAGTATATGGCGAGGTGAAAATAATCGGCTCTTCGGTGGTAAAAAGCCCGACTCGCACAGTTGGCTCTTGGCCGTCAATAATTTTTAACGCAGTTGGCGCAGTTTCCTCAACTGTCGCTGTTACAACTGTTTCTCCAGCTGATGCCTCTTGCGGAACACTATCGGCAATTTCATCTTTCACAGTAATCACCAACTCAAATTGCCCGCCTGGAATCCACAATTTATTTTCCGCTGCCAAAGCAAACTTTTCAGCATAAACGCCCTGCTTATCAGGCGCTTGCAAATAAAATTCAAAATATCCCAATTGCGTCGGCCCGACTAAAGGGTCTTTTAGTTTTGCCGGCTGGTCGGCGCCCAACCACAATTCATCCTCAAAAACACTCTGGCGATATTTCGGTCCGAAAGTATAGACGGAAACAAAATTTTTACCCGTACTGCGCCAATTATATCGTCCAACATTTTTAAACCCAATTTTAATTTTTTGCCGTTCCCCCGCCTGTATTTCAATCTCCTTAATTTTGGAATACTGTTCGGCGGCGTAATCCGACTCTTTGGCTTCTACTAACTGCCCTACAACAAAAAAGGCCACAATTAAAGTGACAGCTAAAATCCATATTTTTCGCGTGATTTTACTCAACATCATCTCCATTATATTTCAAATTCCAGCCATTTGTCAATCGCGCTTAAATAACATATACTAATGGCATGTCCTTCCCTCTTATTGCCAAAAACACACTTATCCAAATAATCGGCCGCGGATTTTCCACCTTGTTCGGCTTGATTGCTTTGGCCGCTGTCACACGCTACCTTGGCCAAGAACAGTTTGGCTGGTACACCACCGTGGCCACTTTTTTGCAATTTTTCGCTGTGTTTGCCGATTTCGGTCTCACGCTCATTGGCGCTCAAATGATTGCCGAGCCGGGCGCTGACGAAGATCGGATTATTTCCAATCTTTTTTCTTTTCGCCTAATGCTCTCCACTTTGTTTTTCGGTTCAGCCATGATAGCAATTTTCTTTTTTCCCTATCCCCTGATAATCAAACAGGGCGTGTTGGTTTTGACCGGCTCGCTTTTTGCCGCCACCCTCCAAAACATTTTCATGGGCGTTTTTCAAAAACATCTGCGCATGGGTATTGCGGCTTGCGGCGACGCTATGGGACGATTTATTATTCTGATTGGATATTTTTTATGTATTTTTTTCCAATGGGGATTATTGCCGATTCTGGCAATCAGCGCGGTGGCCAATGCAACACAATTCGCGTTCTTTTTTGCCGCTACTAAAAAAATTGTCAAAATCACCTGGCTGACAGAATGGGTGATTTACAAAAAAATATTTTCCAAAAGCTGGCCCATCGCAATGTCCATGGGTTTCAATCTAATTTATCTGCGAGCTGACATCATCATTTTATCTTTAGTGCGATCGCAAGCCGAAGTGGGATTGTATGGCGCGGCTTATCGGGTGATTGATGTGGCCGCTTCAATTCCGGTGATGTTTATGGGCATAATTCTTCCGCATTTGACCTCTGCTTGGCACGCGGATCGCGCCAAATTCAATCACTATTTTCGCCGCGCTTTTGATTTTATGAGTATAATCGCCCTGCCTTTTGTTTTGGGAGGAATTTATCTGGCCAAGCCAGCTATGGCCTTTTTAGCCGGAGCGGAATTTGCCGAGTCTGGACGATATTTGCAAATTTTACTCATCGCGCTTTTGGCGATTTTCTTTGGCGCCTTGAGCGGACACGCGATTGTCTCACTTAATAAACAGCGAATGATGATTTGGGGGTACATCATCACCGCCGCGCTTACTTTAATCGGCTATTTTATCTTTATCCCGCGCTATGGAGCTATTGGCGCCGGCTGGATGACGGTATTTTCCGAGATATTGATATTGATCTTAACTTTTATCATGGTGGAAAAAACCGTTCGTGTTTGGCCGTCTTTTACAATTTTCAACAAAAGTTTAATCGGTTCAATCGCCATGCTAGCCGCCATCTACTTTATTACTCTGCCACATTTTATTTATTCTCTGATATTAGCCGTCTTTGTTTATTGCGCGGCGTTATTTTTACTAAAAGGGATTACTAAAAAAATGATTATGGAATTAATTAAATGACATGTTTGAATTGTTGCTCATATTTTTTTTCATTCTCTTTGCTTGGCTCACGACCTGTCGCACTCTAAACGGCCTGCTTTTGATTGTCGCTTTTTTGCCAAGTTATCTTTTGCGATTCAAAATTTTTAATATCCCAATGACAGTGCTGGAAGGAATGATTTTAATTACCACTCTGATTTGGGTAATTAAACATCGCAGTGATTGGAAAACGCTCGGCGCGTCAGCTGTCAAAGGCAAGCTGCCTCCCGCGCCATATCTTCGTTGGTTCGCGGCCATGATGCTCCTGCTCATAGCCGCCACTGTTTCCATTTTTGTATCCACTGACACTCGCACGGCCATGGGAATTTGGAAAGCCTACTTTGTTGAGCCGCTATTATTTTTCTCTGTTTTCATTTCCACTGTCAAAACCGAACAAGACAAAAAACAAATTATCTGGGCGCTGCTTTTAGGCACACTGCCAATAACAATTTTCGCCATTATTCAAAAATTTACCGGCTGGTTGATTCCTAATCCATTTTGGCAAGCCACGGCCACACGCCGCGTCACCAGCTTTTTCAATTATCCTAATGCCGTTGCGCTATATATAGCCCCGCTTTTACCCTTGACAATATATTTATGGAACCATCGCTGGACACAAAAAATATTGTTAATTTTAATTATTATCTCGGGACTTTTTGCCATTATCTTTGCTCAATCAACCGGTGCATTGATGGCGCTGGCCGGAACAACCGCGATATTTGGTTTGATCAATAAAAAAACACGCCCCTGGACTTTGGGCGTGATAATTATTGCCGCTATTATCTTTTTTGCCACGCCTTTGAAACAACCGTTTGCGAATGAGGTTCTTTTTCAAGGAGTTTCCGGACAATTGCGGCTAAATATGTGGGGCGAAACAGTGGAAATGCTCAAAACTCATCCGATTTTAGGCTTTGGATTGGCTAATTATCAAACCGCGGTGAAGTCGTGGCACATTTTAAAATGGGCAGAAATTTACCTGTACCCGCATAATTTATTCATTACTTTTTGGAGTGAAATCGGCCTGTTGGGCCTGATTGCTTTTATCTGGCTGATAGTACTTTTTTTCAAAAAAACAATTTTCAATCGCGCTACACTGGCACGCGCGCTCATCGCCTCAATGCTCATTATTCTCATTCACGGCCTGGTGGATGTACCGTATTTTAAAAATGACCTTGCGGTCATTTTCTGGACACTCTTTGGTTTAGCAGCACTGATTTAAATATGGAACAGCGGCTATAGCAATAGCCAAAGCATCGGCCGCGTCATCCGGCTTGGGAATCTCTTTTATTTTCAAAATCACCTGCACCATTTTTTGCATTTGCTTTTTATCAGCTCTGCCATAACTAGTCAAAGATTGCTTTACTTGCAAAGGAGTCAATTCCACCAAAGGCAATTTGCTTTCTTTAATTTGGAGCATCACCGCACCCCTGGCCTGCGCCACATTAATAGCGGTTTTTAAATTTTTGAAAAAAAATAATTCTTCCAAAGCCACGGCGGTCGGCCGATATTTTTTAATCAATTTGCGCAACAATTTAATCAAACAAAAAATCCGCTCGGAAAATTCTTCGCCTTTATGTGTTTCCCAACAGCCATAATTCACCATTTCCATTTTGCCACAGGCCACATCAATAATACCAAAACCCATTCTGCCAAACCCCGGATCAATGCCTAAAATTCTTTTAATACCGGCCATATTAGTATAGATACAGTAAAAATTTAAAATTACTCTTAGCTTTAATGGCGTGCAAAAGTTTTTCTGGCATATAAAAATAGTCGCCCGGGCCGAACTTGTGCCAGACATCGCCAAGCATAAAATCGCCCTTACCTTCCAAAATATGGACAATGACCTCTCGCGTTGTCGTGTGCGGAGAAAACTCTTGACCCGCGGCCATGGCAAAAAGAGTAAGATTTAATTTTTCGCTCTGCAATAAAACCTTGCTGATGATTGAGTCGGATTGATATTCAATTTCTTTAATAATTTGTTTGGGTACTAATGGAAGCAAATTTTTCATAGTAATTTCAGTTTAGCAGAAATTAAAAAAGCCGGCAACCGAGGTGTCGTTGACTTGCGTCTGACACACTCAAGGTTGCCGGGGTTGCACATTACTTCTCAGTGTCGTCCGCTTCCGTGGCGGAACCGAACTGATTGTATCGCGGGAATGTCCCGCAGAGTAGTATTATGTCGTTGAAAGATCCGTGTATTTCACGGATCTCGTGGGGCTGACGGAGTAGCTCTTCAACTGTTAGATTTGGGAAAAGCTCCCCGCGAAGCTCCTGTGCCACTTTCCCAAAAAGCATGAACTCTGCCGCGTCAAACGCCTCTCCCTCTGTTACACCAACATCATACCTGACAGGCACGCAGGAACAAACGAGGCCTTCCTCACATCCGGCCTCCACTGCACAGAACTTTCCACACCAGAAATGCGAGATAGTGGGCGAATATCCGCTCACCAGAGCAGCATTACTCACTGGCATATCCGGCAAGGCGGCGGTTGTCGCACAAGCACCGATGGACACAAACAGAACGACCGCCAAAGCGGCCAACAGGATGCGCAACATGGTTTCCTCCTTTTTGCGCGTTTTGTGGCTTGGGACACCTATCCCAAGCACTCAATTTAAGAGGCAATTATTGTCTTCTAAATTAAATGCTTGGATTGGATTAAGTTTAGATTAAAAAGAGCTGATTGACTATAAATATAGCCAACATAATAGTATAGCACATTTTAGTTGTTTTGTCAATACTCACCAATTTAAAACCTCATATTTTAACTAAAAAACCCAATTACCCGGGTTTTTCACGCTTCGCTGGTAAAATAATTTTGCACATCGTCGCTTTCATCCAAAGCCGCGTATAATTCATCCAATTGTATTCGAGTAGACGGATCGTTCACAGTCGCTGGCTCCTTAGCCACCCACTCCAAACCGGAATACTCCGGTGCCAGATTCAAACCGGCCAAACCATCTAATAATTTTTTAAAATTCTCTTGCTTAATGTAAATAGTGAGTCCGCCCTCTTCTTCTTTAATATCTTCGGCTCCCAAATCAATCAATTTCAATTCCAATTCGTCGTCTTTTGGTTTACTCAATCTCACCACACCCAATCGCTGAAACTGCCAAGCCACAGCGCCTGACTGTGCCAAAACTCCGCCGTGACTTTCCAATAATTTACGCAAATCATTAACTGTCCTATTTTTGTTATTGGTCACGGCCTCAATCATTATTCCAACTTTTCTCGGCCCAACACATTCGTATAACATTTCGGACAATTCTTTCTCTCCATCAGCTCCAGAACCGCGCGCCACCGCCCGTTCAATCGTGTCTTTGGGCACGCCGGCAACTTTGGCTGAATCCATGGCCATGCGCAGTTTGAAATTTTTTTCCGGATCTCCACCCGAACGAGCGGCCACGCTAATGGCGCGCGAATGTTTGGTAAACACCGCGCCTTTTTTAACATCAGCCGCGCCTTTGGCATTCTTGATTTTCGCCCATTTGGAATGTTTGGACATATCTTACATCCATTTCAGTTTAACAGAAATTAAAAAAGCCGGCAACCGAGGTGTCGTTGACTTGCGTCTGACACACTCAAGGTTGCCGGGTTGAGAATCGCCGACTAGCGGAGCTTTTTCTCCGTGTCTTCAAATTCGCGGTCAATTTTCTTCTCCATCTCCTCGAATTGGAGATCGATCTTCTTCTCCATTTCTTCTAATCCGGAGCCACTCGTCGACGATTCATCATCGCAATCTTCGCACACGACCTCCACTTCGGTCACTTTCACGCGACCGCAGAGTGGCTGGCCGATACTGTCAATCAAGTACTCAGGGGACATTCCCCTGACAAAAGCTGAACCCGATGGACATTTCAGCCCAACGAGTCCCCCCAAAAGTTCCATATTCAGCTTTCCCTTGCGGGCGTCTCCCGCAAAGATGCTGAACCCTGTCTGCGGAAGACAGATGACCAGGTAGCCATCGGGCCGGAAACCTATCGTCTCGGAACCCCACTGCTTGCGCAGTTGATCCTGAATCGTCCCATCAGAGGAAGTAACTGGCGCGGACACGGCAGAATCAGTCTTCGTTGTGGCACAAGCACCACCTATGAGCCCGAACAGAACTACCGCCAAAGCGGCCAACAAAATGCGCAACATGATTTTTCTCCTTTTTGCGCGTTATCTTGGCTCGGGACACCATATCCCAAGCACTCAATTTAAGAGGCAAAAGTTGTATCCTAAATTGAATGCTGGGATTGGGCTAGATTTAGATTAAAAAGAGCTTATTGAATATAAATATAGCCAATATAATAGTATATCATATTTTAGCTATTTTGTCAATACCCACCAATTTAAAACCTCATATTTTAACCAAAAACCCCGATTGCTCGGGGTTTTTACACATTTTCCTATTTACCGTGAAACCCTGTCCCGGCCGGAATCTGCCGGCCGATAATCACATTTTCTTTCAAGCCCTCTAATCGGTCAATCTTGCCGGTCACCGCCGCGTTAATCAACACTCGCGCAGTCTCTTGAAACGAAGCGGCTGACAAGAAACTCTGCGTGGTCAATGACACGCGAGTCACGCCCAACAGCAATTCCTCGGCCTCGGCCAATTTGCCTTTAGCTTTTTTCGCTTTTTCATTTTCCTCAATCAACTGCGCCTTTTCAATAATTTCACCAGGCAACAATTCCGTATCCCCGGCTTCATGCACATACACGCGCGAGAATAATTGCTTGATAATCAATTCCACATGCTTGTCATTCAATTTCTGGCCCTGCGAAGAATAAATGTGTTGAATCTCGCTCAAAATATATTTTTCCACTGCTTGTCGGCCTTGCAATTGATACAACATAGCCAAATCAAGATTGCCGTCTGTGAGCTGGCCTCCTGCCGCCACCAAATCTCCTGTTTTCACCCATAAAACATAGCCGGCCGGAATCACATATTCTTTCACTCCTTCCACATTGGCCAAAATTTTCACCTTGTTTTTTTCTTTCACCACCGAACCGCCGTGTACTGCTTTCACTTCCACGCCGCCCTTGCGAATAATAATTGTTTGTCCTTCAACAGCTGTCACGCCTTCTTCCACTCGCACCTCATCATTTTTGGAAAAGGCATAAATATCTTCTTTTATCGCCTGATATTTAATTTTAATCATCTTCTGTCCAAACCGGCCTTCCAAAATTGTTTTGCCCTCTGCTGATTCAATCACCCTTTGTTCCAAAGCAGTCACCTCAACAGTGCCCGCAACATCAGTCATAAAAGCGCGGCGTTTTGAGGTGACTGCTTTGGAACAAAGGGTGAT
>Ga0209212_1004390_pt1 | contig 17476 bp, 14 predicted proteins | sample RifGroC2_FD_183996 | JGI IMG/M metagenome (GOLD analysis project Ga0209212, IMG submission 183996) | Groundwater microbial communities from Rifle, Colorado, USA - Groundwater C2 (SPAdes) (version 2) | ecosystem: Environmental > Aquatic > Deep subsurface > Groundwater | place: Rifle, Colorado...
AGGCTCACTTCGTACGACCGCAGTCAAGGATGGTGACTTCTACATCCTCAATGGTACTAAACGTTTCATCACCAATGCCCAGCACGCCGCTATCTTCACAGTGATGGCCAGGACAGAAGCCGGTTCCCGTGGGGCAAAGGGAGTTACAGCATTCATCGTCGAGGCTGAAACCCATGGCTTAACACTTGGCAAGACAGACAAAAAGATGGGGCATAGAGGAGCTCATACCTGTGACGTAATATTCGACGATTGCCGCGTCCCTGCGACTAACATAATCGGCGGAGTTCCTGGAATGGGTTTTAAAACAGCTATGAAGGTTCTTGACCGTGGACGACTTACGATCGCTGGAGGTTGCGTCGGTAAATCAGAGCGAATCTTGGAAGATGCCATAAACTTCGCCGAGGGACTGAGGCAATCCGATTCTTCGCACGACGATTTCATAAAGGTCAAGGATATGCTGGCCGAAAGCAGAATAGATATCTACGCAGCCCAATGCATGGTACTTGACGCCGCACGCCGCTTCGACATGAAGAAGAATGTGGGGATGGAAGCAGCGTGCTGCAAACTATTCGCTACAGAAGTATGCGGCAAAGTTGCAGACAGATCGATTCAGATTCACGGAGAGGCCGGATACTTCAGCAGATACCCAGCGGAACGATTCTACCGTGACGTGCGGTTATACAGAATATACGAAGGCACAAGTCAGATTCAGCAGTTGGTAATAGCTAAAAGCCTTATCAAATCTATGCAGCAGTGATTTGACAGTCCAATAAATACATATCAAATCAGTCCTTAGTCAACTGGGGGAATTCAACATGATACGAGATGAAAGTACCTTAAATGTCATAGTCGGAACAGTAGCTCAATTCGTCAAGGAACGCCTGATTCCCATTGAAATGGAAGTTTCCGAAAACAACCATATCCCCGCGGAAATAATAGCGGAGATTGGTGACCTCGGACTATTCGGTTTAACAATTCCTGAGGAGTACGGCGGACTGGATCTGACCATCGAAGAAGAGACACGAGTCTACATGGAACTCTGCTACACCTCGCCAGTTTTCAGAAGCCTGATATCATCCAATGTGGGACCTGGCGCCAAAGTTATCGTCAATGACGGGACAAGCAGCCAGAAGGAACGCTACCTTCCACTTATTGCCTCAGGTGAAAAAATTCTTGCTTATGCATTAAACGAACATGGCATTGGCTCCAACCCCGGCAACATGATGACCAACGCCTGCCGCGTAGGAGACAATTATGTCATAAACGGCACCAAAAGCTTTGTCACCAATGCCCCGAACGCCGGACTCGTCATGGTGTTTGCCAGGACCGACGCAGAGGCATGTGGCACGAGCGGTATCAGCGCCTTTTTAATTGAAACCGGAACACCCGGAATGAATATCGGGAAACCAGAGAAGAAGATGGGAAACTGGGGCAGCCATGTGAGCGATGTAATCTTCACTGACTGTCGAGTGTCTGCTTCAGCTCTGATAGGCGGTTTGGAAGGAGTCGGATTTGAGACGGCAATGGCATGTCGGAACAGGAGCAGCATCATCATTGCAGCTGCTGCCGTAGCAGCCTCCAATCGGATCATAGACGACACTGTCCGTTACTCCTTGGAAAGAAAACAGTTCGGCCAAGCCATTGCTGAGTTTCAGATGATCCAGAGCCTCCTGGCGTACAGCAAAACCGAATCGTATGCCGCCAAGTGCATGACGCTGGACGCCGCAAACAAATTTGATGATGGGAACGACACAAACATGGTGGCTGCCAGTTGCAAGTATTTTGCAACCGAGATGGTTGGTACTGTAGTGGATCGTGCGGTCCAGATTTTCGGTGGCTACGGATACATCAGAGAATCCTCGGTCGAGAGATTTTACCGCGATGTTCGTCTACTCCGGTTATGCGACGGCACCAGCCAAACGCAAAAACAGTTAGTTGTCCAGTCCATATTTGCCGCATGACATATGCGTCTCAAATACCATGTATGCAAGACAGAAGCACCAAGGCAACTTTTAAGCGTATTCAGCAAGTTTTCTAGATTAGTTGGTAGTGGGAGAAAAAGAGATGAGGGAAATTGGCTGCATCGAAGACTTGCATCAACTAGTTGGCCAAGAACTTGGCGTCTCCGACTGGCTCGTCATTGATCAGGAACGCATCAACAAGTTTGCCGATGCAACGGGTGACCACCAATGGATTCACCTAGATACGGAACGTGCTTATAAGGAGCTATCCGGCGGAACGACTATAGCACATGGCTATCTAATTGTATCCCTTATCCCAATGCTAACTTCCCAGATATTCACAGTCAAGAACAACCGTAAACGTATAAATTATGGTAGCAACCGTGTCAGATTTACCAATTCAGTATATACCGGTTCTCGGATTCGTGCACGGCTGTTCCTCAAAGCGCTGGAACCATTCAAAGAAAACGGAGTACAGGCTACGCTTGAGATCAAGATGGAAATAGATGGAGATAGTCGTCCCGCGTGTGTGGCGGAAACTATAACTGTCCTTTTTTCAGCCACCACTTGACAGCTTGAGAGATCCCTGTAGAAACAAGTTCAGGAGTTCTTCACATGAAAATAGCGATCATAGGGGCCGGAGCCATTGGCCTCTACTATGGAGCAATGTTACAGCGCGCAGGTCACGAGGTGATGTTTCTACTTCGAGGTGACTATGAAGCTATAATGACCACGGGACTAACCGTCTTCTCTTACAATGGAGACTTCCACTTGGATCAAGTCCGTGGTTTTCGAGACACCGAGTCTATGGGATCGGTGGACCTAGTGTTGGTATGCCTCAAAACTTTCGATAATAGATTTATGGTTGATTTAGTCCGACCGCTCTTCTCCGACAAGACAGCTGTACTCACCCTACAAAACGGTCTTGGGAACGAAGAGCTTCTGTCTAAGGCTTTTAGTTCCGAGAGGGTTTTGGGTGGCATTGCCCAGATCGGCTGTAACCGCGGCAAATCAGGCACGGTTCACCATCTAGCTCATGGCACAATCCGCATAGGAGAATTTAACGGCGGACTGTCTGACAGGCTGGAGAAGATCTCTGAAATGTTTAATGCTTCCGGGGTTAAGTCTGTACCAGAAGCAGACATCAAACATATCCGTTGGGAAAAGTTAGTTTGGAACATCCCCTTCAACGGTCTCTGTGCATTATCTGGAGCAACACCGGGAGAGCTTCTTGCCCATCCCCTCTCTCTCCAGATGGTAAAATCTCTCATGATCGAGGTTATTGAGGCGGCCGCTACCCAAGGATTGCAGATAACACCTGATAAGGAACAATATATCGAGGCGCTACTGACTCGCACCAAAAAGATGGGAGATTACAGACCCAGCATGATGATTGACCGCCTGGAGGGACGTCCACTAGAGCTCGATTCAATTTATGGTACTCCAATCAGACATGCTAAGTTAAATGGGTTCGAGATGACAAGAGTAGAAATGCTTTACGCTCTTCTAGAGCTGGGGAATCGCTCTGGCCCTGCTTTGCAAAATTGAATTTCATTTTTTGTTTGACTAAGAAATCAATTTAATTATAGACTGTCATGATGATAACTATCGAAACGCTGGGGGAGTAGCCGTGTCTAACGAAATTGATGAGCAGGCAGGTGAAATTGGGGAGTTAAACGACTCCACACTTGAGAAAGATCGACATTTTGTCACTGCTTTAGCCAGAGGTCTGGATGTTCTCAGCTGCTTCAAGCCTAGTGAAAGATTTCTTGGTAACCAACAGATTTCTCAACGCACTAATTTGCCTAAACCAACGGTTTCCCGCCTCACCTTCACCCTGACCAAGCTAGGATTCCTCAGCTATTCCGAAGCGTTAGGGAAATATTCTCTGGGCACAGCAATTCTCTCCATCGGCAATGCCTTTCTCTCAAGCGTAAGTGTCAGGCGGCTTGCTCGTCCTTTCATGCAGGAACTGGCAGACAATGTCAGTGCCTCGGTATCACTCGGTGCACCTGACCGTCTTGACATGGTCTACATTGAGAATTGCAGGAGCATTGCCAGTACATTTTCTCTAAATTTGGACGTAGGCTCACGACTTCCTATTGCCACTTCATCTATGGGTAGAGCATACTTATGCGCCCTACCTGACATTCAACGAGACCGACTATTGGACATACTCAGAAAAGAACAAGGGGACGAGTGGCCAAAAATAAAACTAGGCATTGAGCAGGCACAGAAGGAGTATGAAGCACACGGTTTCTGCCTTTCTATCGGTGAATGGAAAAGTGACGTGAATGCTGTAGCGGTACCTTTCATTCCGGCAGACGGCTCTGAAGTTCTCTCATTCAACTGCGGTGGGCCTGCCTTCACTCTGCGTCGACACACCCTTGAAGACCATATTGGCCCTCAACTGGTGGCCCTTGTTAACAACATTCAATCCGTCCTGAACCGTTCTCAGTCATAGTTGTGCAGCCCCATACATTGAGTATACAAATAGGGCCGACATTGAAAAATGTGTCGGCCCTTTTGTATACTCTGATGACCAACGAAAGTGATCCTCGTATCCACTGCCAATCTACTTAGCTATGCGCATCAATCCCTCTTGGGTCACTGAAGCCACCAGCAAACCATCCTGTGTAAAAATGCTTCCCTGCACAAAACCACGGGAGCCGGAAGCACTCGGACTCTCCATGACATACAATAACCAGTCATCAACTCGAAATGGACGATGAAACCATATGGCGTGGTCGATACTGGCCATATGAACATTTTTTTGTCCAAATGACATTCCATGCGGAAGCGTTGCCGCATTAAGAAGACCGAAATCAGAGGCGTAGACAAGCACACATTGGTGAAGGGCATTATCTCCGGGTAGTGCTTCGCAAGAGCGGAACCAGACTTTCTGCTGCTGGAAGCTTTGCAGCTTAGGATCAGAACAAATTTCCTGCACAATCCGAAATTCAATTGGAAGGTCAACATCTTTTTTCTTCAGATATTGTTCAGGATTCTGTGCGATCTGGGCATTCTTAACATCAGCAAGGGATGGCAGCTCCTCGGGAGCAGGAACATCAGGCATAACGTTTTGATGTTCAAGTCCCACTTCGTCAATCTGATACGAGACAGCCATCTGAAATATCCGAGAGTTCTTTTGCCACGCCACAATGTTGCGTGTGGCAAAGCTGCGGCCGTCTCGAACACGCTCCACTACGTAGTCTATGGGCAGTTCCATATCACCTGGCAAGAGAAAGTAGGCATGGAGAGAATGGGCACGGCGACCCGATATGGTGCGGTTTGCTGCTGCCAGAGCCTGTCCCAGAACCTGCCCCCCAAAGACACTCCTTCCCCCAACATCACGGCTCAATCCTCGGTAACGGTTTTCATCTATCTCTTCAAGACCCAACAGTTCGCATATGGATTGTAGCGACGTTTTCATGCCCGCCTCCTTATAGTGCAGCTTTCCAGACAGTTCTCATGTATGGTTAGTACCAGACGAACTACAGTTTCAACCATTTTGAAGAAATTCAACCCAGTTACCATCAGGATCTTCGACCATCGCAATGACAACTCCCGGCCGAATCTCTCGAGCGGAGAATACGATAATCGAGCCAGCTTCTCTACATAACGCAACAAGCTCGTGTAGGTTAGTTACTGTGATAGTAAAGTATCTGTATCCGGTAGCATTTGGAATGCAACCGGGAATGGCGTTGACTACAGGATGTTTGCCATTTACAACAATTTTTATCAAACTGGTACCACAGGCCAGCTGGTACATGTGACCACCGTGTGGCAGAGTTATTTCAACTATCTTTGCAAAACCGAGAATTTCACTATAAAATGTCAACATACGCTCCGGCTGCGTAGTAACTATGCCGAGATCTATCGATTCTTTTGCAAGCAGGACTGCCATTTAACGCTCCTTTTTCGTAGTGATACCTGCAGTTCCCCGTTACCACGAGATCTATGGTTTAAGAAATCATGGCCCGGCAGGCGCACTTTCACCCTGTTGCCAGGTTATTAGGGGTTTGTTGCGAAGCGGCAGTCTCTTATAGAGATATTGAGGGTAGCCAACGAGGACACCGCCGAATACAATATGTTTGTCCGGAAGACCGAGAGCTACCTGCAAAGGAGGCCAACTCCTCGCCGCGGCAGTGAAGTATCCCGCCCAGCATGAGCCGAGTCCAAAAGAGGGTGCGGCCAGTTCCAGATAAGATAGTGCAATGGGGCAGGAATTGAAAGCGAAGCGATCATCCATCGCACTGTGAGCCAGAATCATATGTGGTGCAGAACGGCAGATCCGGTCGCTCCCTTTTTCCCACGCTGCAACGACCCGGTCCATATTCATCCCTTTGGCCGTCTGTGGGGTTTCCAGAATAGTATGGCGCATCCAGTCGACCACGAGTCCGGCCAGCTTTCTGACATCATCTGCCTCATAGACTATATGCCAATTGACTGTTTGGGAATTATGGCCTGTAGGTGCGTACTTTGCCAATTCAATCAACCGTGTTAAGAGGTCGCGATCCGCGTTCTGCTTTGTAAAGACACGCGTAGAACGTCTGGAACGAAGAACATGTTCTGCCTGAGCCGGGGAAAGCAACCACTCCGGTTGCATTGAAGGACACTGGTCGGGGGACATACTACGGTGAGTCAGAGCTCCCTGCGGACAAACAGCTACACAGTGACCACAGTTTATACAAAAGCTCTCAGCCCCTTCATAAGAACCAGGGACCGAGTCCTTCTCCTGAAATTTGATTATATGAGCAGGACAGACCACCACACATCTGCCGCAACGAGTACAGGCTTCGTCTGAAATTGAAAGCAATTGACTCATATGGTAAACCTTCTTTCATTGAAATGGTTCCTGTCTAAAATTGTTCTAATATCAATAATCAATGTACTGAGAGAATATAAAGCCGGCTCGGGAACTGGAATTGAATAAAACTCAATCTGCTCCATCTGACACCAATCACGGACAACCTAACCTTTCATCATTTCCTTGTTAATTTATCTTTTTTCCTCGCCTTAGACAGGATGAGAATCAGTTAAAACTACTATAATCTGGTTGTCTTCGTTCTGAAAAAGCCTGTAGTGCCTCAGCCGCTTCCGGAGACCGCAACCTCTCGTTGAAGTGAACAAGTTCCTCTTCCATTACACCAAGAACAGCACTTTCTCTCGCTCGTTTCATCAGCATTTTGGTGAGACGTACAGATGCTGGAGGCTGGGCGGCTAATTTACGAGCATTGGCAAGCGCTGTGTCTAGTAAGGCTTCATCGGCACATACGGTATTGACCAGTCCAACCTCCCTGGCCGTCTCAGCGCCGAACGGCTCTCCCAGAAGCAACATTTCAGCTGCCCGCTGATGTCCCATCAGCAACGGGAGCAGTGCGCTAGAGCCGAGTTCTGGGCAGAGACCCAGGTTTACAAATGGTAGTCGAAACCGAGCATTAGTACCGGCGTATACCAAGTCACAATGGAGCAGCATTGTTGTGCCGATTCCCACCGCAACCCCCGCCACTGCCGCAACTATAGGTTTAGTCGTCCGAATGATGGCCTGGAGAAACGGATTAAGTGGACGCTCGTCACAATCGGTACCGGCAAGCCTGAAATCGGCCAAATCGTTACCTGCAGTGAAGCAACCTTCGCTCCCAGAAATTAAAACAACACGAACCTCATCGTCCTGGTTTGAGGCGTCTAGAGCATCGGCCATTGCGCGATACATGACTCTGGTGAGAGCATTTAATTTATCCGGACGATTCAACCTGATATGCAGGATTCCTTCACACACTTCAACTTTTACAAATTCAGTACAACTTGATATGGACATTATTTAACTCCTTATAAGGATTTCTGCGATAATAATACATAAACACTAATTATATAATTTTAGATATTTATCATGCCGATAGTGTCGTCGATTTCTAATTCATAAATGATTTTTGTCAGATGACATCGCATTGCTCAAACAAACCCATTCCTGAAGAAAACTATATGCTTGTTCTGCCGCCGTCCACAGCGATAATCTGTCCCGTAATGAACGCAGAAGCATCTGACGCAAGTAGCACTGCAACTCCTTTAAGATCTTCATCGCCGCCGACGCGGCCCAGAGGATTCCGTTTTATGATTTTATCAAGTGATTGCTCTAGTGTGCCCCGGGTCATTTTGGACGGGAAAAAACCAGGTGCGAGGGCATTGACCGTAATCTGGTGAGGGGCCCATTCAGCGGCAAGCGCACGCGTCATATTGATCATCCCTCCCTTGGTGGTATTGTAGGCGAGAGTAAACATACCTTCATGCGGATCATTACCTTTGAGTCCGGCTATGGAGGCCACATTGATGACGCGTCCATGACGGCGCGGCAACATGGCAAGCCTCCCTACCGCCTGGGTTACAAGAAAAGTCCCCGTCAAATTCAGATCGATCACTTTCTGCCAGGCAGACAGTGGATGCTCTGCAGCGGCAGCCCCCCAGGTGGCACCTGCGTTATTAACAAGGATGTCGATCTGCCCCCACTCAGCCAGCGCCCTTTCAACCATCGGGGTTATTGCGGAAGTGTCAGACAGATCACACACAAGCGGCAGCACCTCAATCCCTTGGCTGCGCAAGTGCACTGCCGCTTCTTCCAGCTCTGCCATCTTTCTGGCAGTAATTACCAGTCGTGCACCCATTTCACCCAAAGCGTCGGCAATTTGTAGACCAAGACCGCGCGACCCGCCGGTAATCAAAGCTACCTGCCCACTCAACTCAAAAAGCTGACGCACACCCATTATCGCCTCCTCCGACCAAATACATTACTAGAACCAAGTGTCCTGCATATCGTAGCAGGTCGGATCAAGATCTTTAAGAATCCGGCTCTGATACTGAATTTTTGGAAGTTCCCACCGCATGAAGAAACGACATGCATGAATTTTACCTTGATAAAAGTCGCGATCAGCCGTTGCCGCTTCGGGCAACTTGGCCGCGGCAACAAGCGCCTGGCGCAACCACATCCAAGCAATTACGGTGTGACCCATCATGCCAAGATAAATCGTTGCATTGGCTAAAAATTTCACGATGCCAGCTGCATCCTTATTTTCAAGAAGCAAAGCAGTGGTTTCTCCGACAGTCACAACAGCCTGGTTTAATAGTTTGGCAAATTCGCTAAGAGATTCCACCAGGGCAGCCGCGTCTATCGTAGAACGAATCTCTCTCATCAACAGCTTGAAAGCTACACCGTTCTGCATCGACACTTTTCGCCCGAGCAAATCAATCCCATGGATGGCGACAGTCCCTTCGTGAATCGGATTCAAGCGATTGTTGCGATAGTAATGCTCCACCGGATATTCCCGAGTATATCCATAACCGCCAAGCACCTGAATGGCTTGATCGTTAGCCGCCACGCAATACTCTGCCGACCATGACTTGATGATTGGCGTGAGAATTTCAAGCAGCAGTCCCGCTTCACTCCGGAGCGCTTCGTCGGATGAAGTCTTCTGGTTGTCAAGAAGCCAGGATGCATAAAATCCGAGTGAAAAAGCTCCTTCTACATATGCTTTCTGCATCAGCAGCATTCTTCTGACATCGGCATGTTCAATGAGCATGACTTGCCCGGTTGCCGGATCGTTGTTTCCTGGCAGCCGCCCCTGCGGTCTGTTGCGCGCATAATCCAGTGAGTAGAGATAGCCGGCATAGCCAAGCATGATGGCACCCATGCCCACGTTGATGCGGGCCTCGTTCATCATGTGGAACATGTAATTCAAACCCTTGTGCGGTTCACCGATAAGGTAGCCGTGGCAAGCATCGTTCTCACCGAAATTAAGCATGGTAGAGGTGGTGCCGCGGTACCCCATCTTGTGAATAAGCCCTGCCAGGTTTACATCGTTACCGGTGCCGAGAGTGCTGTCAGGATTGACTCGATAGCGCGGCACGATAAACAGGGAGATTCCCTTAATTCCGACCGGACCACCCTTGATTCGGGCCAGCACCAGATGGACGATATTCTCTGATAGCTCATGTTCGCCGCCAGAGATAAAAATCTTGTTCCCCTTGATCAGGTAATGTCCTTCTTCCGTCGGTTCCGCGCTGGTGATAATGTCGGCCAGCGATGACCCGGCCTGCGATTCTGTTAAAACCATTGTGCCGAAGAAGCGCCCATCCAGCATTGGCTGAAGAAATCTGGCCTGTTGCTGCTCACTGCCAAAAGCAGCAATGACATTGGCCGCAGCCTTGGTAAGACCCACATAAGCAGTAGTTGAAATATTAGCCGCAGAAAACCACACTTGGCTTGCCAGCGCAATCATGCGCGGCAGTTGGATACCGCCCAACTCCATGCTGTGGTGTGCCGAGAGGAACCCTGATTCACAATAGGCTACCAACGCATCCTTTACTTCCGGCAGTAATTTCACTTTGCCGTCCACCACTACCGGTTCGTTAGCATCAAGAGCTGCGTTATGTGGGGAAAATTTTTCCCTGGCAATCTGAGCCGCTACGTCGATAATTGCGTCAAAGGTCTCCCGGGAGTGTTCTGAATAATAGTCATGCATCGTCAACTGTTCTGCGTCTAGTAGTTCGTAGAGCACAAAATTAAGGTTACGCCGATCCATAAATTCAACTGTCATGATTATTTATCCACCTCAAAATGAGTAGCCGGGCGAGGAGAGTCCCTCCACCCGGCGTCATTCAATTACTAGGCTATCTCGAACAGCCCTGCCCCACCCATACCGCCACCGATACACATGCTAACTACGACATATTTTACACCGCGACGTTTACCTTCAATGAGAGCATGACCAACCAAACGGGCACCACTCATCCCGAATGGGTGACCAATGGAAATCGCACCGCCGTTTACATTTAAGCGATCCATAGGAATTCCCAAGCGGTCGCGACAGTATACTGTCTGGACTGCGAAGGCTTCGTTCAGTTCCCACAGGCCAATATCATCCATCTTGAGGCCGTGACGCTGCAGTAATTTAGGTATGGCAAAAACCGGACCGATACCCATTTCATCAGGCTCACAACCGGCAACAACCAGACCGCGATAAATGCCCAAGGGTTCAATTCCGCGCTTTTCCGCCAACTTTGAATCCATGACAACACACGCTGATGCACCATCAGAAAGTTGGCTGGCATTGCCGGCAGTAATGCATTTTCCCGGACCCATGACCGGCTGCAACTTGGCCAACCCCTCCAGCGTGGTGTCACCGCGATTACCTTCATCCTTGGTCAGTCTGCACTCCTCCAGCCATGTTTTCCCGGACTCTTTGTCAGACATCTGTTTCATGGTAGTAAGCGGCACGATTTCATCATCCAGCTTGCCTGCCAGTTGAGCAGCGTGCGTCCTCAGCTGGCTGATGAGTGCATACTCATCCTGAGCTTCACGACTGATACCGTAGCGCTTGGCAACTACCTCTGCGGTATCAATCATTGTCATATAGACCTCAGGTTTGTGCTCCATGAGCCAGTCGTCGGTACGGCGATATTTATTGGTGTGCTCATTGGCCACCAAGCTGACTGAATCCAGACCACCGGCTACCATTATAGGGACTTTATCAACAAGGACTCGCTGCGCGGCCATGGCGATCGCCTGAAGACCGGAACTGCAGAAACGGTTAACCGTCACGCCCGCTGTTGTAACCGGAAGCCCTGCACGTAGAGCGATCTGCCGGGCAATATTGCCGCCAGTAGCTCCTTCCGGTAATCCGCACCCCATGATGATATCTTCAACTTCGGCCGGGTCGATGCAGACCCGTGAAACGGCGTGCTGTACCGCATGCCCACCCAGTGTGGCGCCATGCGTTGCGTTGAAAGCGCCCCGATAAGCACGCCCGATGGGAGTCCGGGCTGTTGAAACTATGACTGCATCACTCATTGCTATTTCTCCTTTAGAGCGCATCTGGCATATTATATTCAATGATTACAGGTCGCGAAAACTTTTGCCCTGTTCAACTAGTCGTTTCAGCAATGTCGCCGGCTTCCAGTAATCGCCATGAATCTCTGCATACCTGCACATGGAGTCATAGATGTTCTTCAACCCGATTGTATCGGCGTAAAACATGGGGCCGCCACGATACACAGGGAACCCGTAGCCGTTAATATAGATCAGGTCAATGTCACTGGCGCGAAGCGCAATCCCTTCATCGAGAATTTTAGCACCCTCATTGATGAGCGGATAAAGGCAGCGCTCAAGAATTTCCTGGTCACTGATTACACGACGGGTAATACCATTTTTTTCGGAGGTTTTGATGATGATCTCATCGACAATCGGATCGGGCATTGGCGTCCGACTTCCTTCTTCATACCGATAGAATCCAGCTCCGGTTTTTTGGCCGAATCGGCCGAGTTCGCAAATTTGATCCGCAACTGTAGAGTAACGCTCATCCTTCGCCCGTGTGGCCGCACGTCGTTTGCGGATTGCCCATCCAATGTCCATTCCGGCCATATCCCCCATGGCAAATGGCCCCATAGGCATACCGAAGTCGAACATAACTCGATCTATCTGCTGAGGGAGCGCACCTTCTTCCATGACAAAATGTGCTTCGCGGGTATACTTTGCCAGCATCCGATTACCGACAAAACCATCACAGACACCTACAAGAACCCCAAGCTTTTTTATAGTCTTGGAAAGCTTCATTGATGTGGCAATAACTTCTTTCGAAGTTTTTTCAGCTCGAACAATTTCAAGAAGTCGCATAACATTTGCGGGACTGAAAAAGTGGAGACCGATAACACTTTCCGGTCGTTTAGTGGCATTAGCGATTTTGTTAATATCGAGAGTGGAGGTGTTAGTAGCAAGAATTGCCGTGGGCTTGCAAATCCGGTTAAGAGTCTGAAAAATTTCTTCTTTTACCGCCATATCCTCGAAAGCGGCTTCCACTACAACATCCACGTCACTGAAAACATCGTAGGATGTCGATCCTGATATGAGTGACAACCTATTGTCCATCTCATCTTGTGCAAGACTCCCTTTCTTAACCGAATTGGCATAATTTTTCGCGATGATCGCGAGCCCCTTGTCGACCAGATCCTGCGCCCTATCAACTATTCGTACAGGAATACCTGCGTTGGCGAAATTCATTGCAATTCCGCCCCCCATGGTTCCAGCGCCGATAACTCCGGCCAGATTAATCTGAATAAGTGGTGTATCTTTTGGTACATCAGGAATCTTGGCAGCTTCCCGTTCGGCAAAAAAAACGTGACGGAGTGCTTTGGACTGTGTCGATTCCATACATCTCATGAACAGCTCTCGCTCCTTGACGCTCCCTTCTTTAAACGGGAGGTTGACTGCAGCTTCGACACACTCAACAATCAGAAACGGCGCGAGAAGTCCACGGGCCTTCTTGGATAGGTTCTTTCTGGCCTCGTCAAAATAATATTGAACATTAGCAACCGACAGAGTAGCCGTCAACCGACTGACCAGTCGTACAGATGCACCCTGACTGACTAATCGCTCTGCGTAATAAATCGCCGACTCATGGAGATCTCCATCTAGAATTTCGTCAATGATTCCCAGCTGAAGAGCCTTAGCTGAATTTACATGAGTGCCGTTCAGTATCAGGTCAAGTGCAGGCTCCACACCGATAAGCCTCGGCAAACGCTGTGTGCCACCTCCTCCAGGCAAAAGGCCCAGTTTTACTTCCGGTAACCCAAACTTTGCATCTTTTGCTCCGCACCGGAAATGGCAGGCCAGGGCCACTTCCAGCCCGCCTCCCAACGCTGTTCCATGCACAGCCGCGACCACCGGCTTGACACTCCCCTCGAGTACCGGCAAGAGGTCTTGCAGGGTCGGAACGCCGGGCTGTTTCGGCTTGCCGAATTCTCGAATGTCAGCTCCGGCTATAAAGGTGGTACCACCTCCCATGAGAACAAACACTTTCACGGTTGGATCGCTTTCACCCTGACGAATGCATTCAATAATCCCTTGTGGGACACCAACGCTAAGAGCGTTCACAGGTGGATTGTTGACCGTTATGACGCCGACAGCGCCTCGCTTTGAATAATTAACTAAATCAGACATAAAACCTCCTCTTACTATCGTTGATTTATAGCGATCACAATTGTGTACCGCTGAAAAGCTACCTCGATAAATCTGGTTGAATGCTTTTAACCGTTGACCCAATTCACCTTCTACTAAGTTTGTGTATATGCCCGGAGTTCTCCGACGTTCACCGATGTATGTATTTGTACTGCAGGCTATATCAATCTACCAACATCTGTCAATATTTTTAAAATATTATTTTGCAATGCAAAACATGTAGCAATTTTTAGCACCCTTAGCGTTAAGCAAGAAAGATCACCCAAATTCGCAACATTCTGATCGTATTGACTATCATGGATTGAAATATATTTTACATTGACGCAAAAAATAGATTTACAAAACGAACACCCTGGTTTATTTTCGGATTATTATGGAATTTAATTTTGTATAGCGGAATATATTGATAGATATCAAGAGAGCCACGTGAGCAAACAAAACTTCACATGACACCACTATGTTAGACGAGGCACTTCGTTAGTAGTTGTGCAAGCTGGAAAAAAACGAAATAAAATCCATGCAGGAGGAAAATATGTCAGAATTACTGAAACGGATCAGGAGCAATAACCTACTTGCTAAAATAGTAGAGCCGGAGGAAACAGTCTCATTGTTTCGTGACGGGATGTATCTCGGTTTCTCAGGCTTTGCCGGCGGAAATCCTAAATTGATACCAATGGTACTGGCTGACTATGTAGAAAAAAACAACCTACAGGGTAAACTTCGCTTCAACATATTTACCGGAGCTTCTATCGGCAGGGATGTCGAGGACCGATGGTCTTCACTACAGATGACCAAGACCCGCTGGCCCTACCAGGCTGCCGACGATACCCGGGTTCGCATAAATATGGGTGAATTTTCCATGGGAGACAAACATCTCTCCATGTTTGCCCAGGATCTGGGATACGGCTTCTATACACTTAACAATGGCGGAAAACTCGATATCGCTATCATCGAAGCTAGTGGCATTACGGAAGATGGAGGAATCATCCCAACAGCTGCTGTCGGTGTTTGCCCGGAAATCGTTGGTTTGGCAGAAAAGATTATCATTGAAGTAAATACCGCCGTGCCGAATTTTGAAGGACTTCACGACATTGTCATGCCTCAGTTACCACCATATAAACAACCATATCTATTGACCAAAGTGGACGAACGGATCGGAAGCACAAGCATCCCTTGCGATCCGAACAAGATAGTTGCAATCGTAGAATCAAAAAAAATGGGGACAGGTCCCCAGTTTATGGAACCTGATGAAAACGAAAGACGAATCGCCGAACATATTCTGGATTTTTTCCGTTTTGAGGTAAAAGCTGGACGACTACCGAAGAATCTGCTTCCACTACAGTCGGGCGTTGGAACCATCGCCAACGCAGTACTGAGTGAACTGGCAAAAGGCCCATTCACTAATCTTACTGCTTGGACTGAGGTTATGCAGGACACCATCCTCGATTTATTTGACATTGGTAAGCTGGATTTTGCCTCCGGCGCCTCATTCGCACTTTCACCAGATGGTCTCCGCCGGTTTTATTCCGACTGGAAAAAATACACCACCAATATAGTGCTAAGACCGTCCCAAATCAGCAATCATCCCGAACTGATTCGCCGCCTTGGCGTTATCGCCATGAACACCCCAATTGAATTTGATATCTACGCCCATGCCAATTCAAGTCTGGTAAGCGGAAGCCGAATGATTAACGGCATTGGGGGTGCCGGCGACTTTCTCAGAAATGCTTACCTCTCCATCATGCACTCACCATCCACTCGACCGACCAAAACCGACCGCACCGGTATTACCTGTGTAGTGCCAATGTCACCACATGTGGACCAGACAGAGCATGACCTAGATGTTCTGGTCACCGAGCAGGGACTGGCTGACTTACGAGGACTCTGCCCACGAGACCGGGCCCAAGCGATCATTAGCAACTGCGTCCATCCCGAATACCGACCAATCATCCAAGAATACCTTGACAGGGCAACGCGGGAAGGCCTTGCGATTGGGTGTGGCCATGAACCACACATGCTGTTCAAAGCTTTCAGGATGCAGGAGAACCTAGCCACGAGTGGGACGATGAAAATATCCAGTTGGGACTAACTCGTGGCTATTACAGCCCGATTGCTGCCACGTACTAGTAACTTGACATTTTCTCAAATAAAAGAGATCGAAAGAGCCAAAATGGATAAGAAAAATAAAACTGATTATTGCATCAAATCTGTAGAGCATGCACTCGATATACTGGAGCAATTCCAAGGGAGTGAAACGGAACTCGGCATCTCTGAACTGAGTAAACGTCTGAATCTCCACAAAAATAAAATATTCAGGCTGCTTGCCACTCTGGTTTCTCACAACTACATCGAACAAAATGAAACCATGGGGAACTACTGTCTGGGGGCAAAAAATTTACAGCTTGGACTCGATTTCTCAAAAAATATGGGATTACTGCAACAAGCAAAACCTGTTCAGGAAGTGCTAGTAAGAAAGTGCACCGAAACGTCTTACATTTCGGTGCTAAAAAACTTTCAGACGGTGAATGTAAGCATGGTTGAATCAGATCATTCTTTGAGAGTCGTTCCTCAGATCGGAGTTAAACTGCCTCTGCATTGCACTGCTGCCGGCAAGGTACTTGCTATCAACATCAATGAAGAAAACCTTCGTAATCATTTTCAACTTAACGGGCTCAAGAAATACACAGATCAAACAATCGACAATCCTGATACGATCTGCAAACTTATCCGCAATACCGTTAAAACAGGTTATGCCATCGACAATGAAGAACTGGACGAAGGTGTCAAAAGCATAGGAGCGCCAATACGAGATTACACCAGACAGATTATCGGGGCATTGAGCATATCGGTACCAACCATGCGACTCACCAGCAAAAGAACTGATCTTGATCTAGTGCCGCTGGTTATGGCTGCGGCAAACGAAATTTCGTTCAAACTTGGCTTTTTGTAACTGAACATTACTGCCACCCGGTGTAATTCTCAGCTAAAGACAGCAACAATTGAGGCCTCATGCAGAAAGACAACTCCAAACAGACTTTATTTACCTTCGAATTCGTAGGCCTCTGCTTCATAGGTTTTCTCGCCTTCTGTAACATCACGGTTTTTTACGACCTGTTTAACTACCTTCAGTATCTCGGAATCCCTGCCGAACTGCGCGGACTAGTTGTCGGGGCATACTCGCTGACAGCCATGATTCTCTACCTGACAGCGAGCCCATTCGTAAACACTGCAAACGCTCATAGGGTAATGCTATTGGGAATGGCCATTCTAACAGTATGCGGCGTGTCCTACCTTGTCGTTCATTCACTTTTGGGGCTTCTAGCGCTACGAACACTGAGCGGCGCCGGTCAGTTCTTTCTAGGGGCCGGAACTATGACCCTCTTCGTTGCAGCCATCCCACCTGAAAGAAGTGGCCACGCTTTTGGCATCTATTCAGTGGCCATGCTCATGGCTTATGGCTTGATTCCAGGCATAATGGATGCTTTAACCCCTTTCATCTCTTCGCCTT
>Ga0209212_1004391_pt1 | contig 17474 bp, 15 predicted proteins | sample RifGroC2_FD_183996 | JGI IMG/M metagenome (GOLD analysis project Ga0209212, IMG submission 183996) | Groundwater microbial communities from Rifle, Colorado, USA - Groundwater C2 (SPAdes) (version 2) | ecosystem: Environmental > Aquatic > Deep subsurface > Groundwater | place: Rifle, Colorado...
GAAACTACCAAGTTTTAGAATTTATGCGAGGTGTCGAGCTGCCCCTGCCACCTCTGCAACGTCGACCCCTTATGGCAATTGCTGAAATGCTTGTCGCGGCATGGAATGGTTTGAAGGAGGAACATGCCGATGTCCTGTGCAATGAAGAAGAAAAAGAAGTCAACACCTTGATGGATTCTCGATTAAACAGTTTGTTCGAGAAAAATCCCCAATGGAGCATGCTGGTAACCTGTATTTCACGGGGCAGGGAAAGCATCAATTACGATGGTAGCAAGTTAGAAAAACGCCCCGATCTATCGATACATCTAACTTCCCGGTTCTCACGCTTATCCCTTGTTGTCGAATGCAAGATATTGGATTCAAGTAGCAAAAAATCAATCGATCTGTATTGCGATCAGGGTTTACTTCGATTCATTGATGGCCAGTATGCCTGGTATTCCCGAGAAGGCTTTATGCTTGCCTATGTGCGTGACGGCGCAAGCATTGCAAATTGTCTCACACCACATCTAGACAAAAACCGCCAACAATCTCCAGACCCTTTTCTGACAAAGCAACTCCCAAAATCCATTGTCTTCCCCTCACACGAGTTGGCGCAATCACGCCACGGACGGCAGTTTCCAGACAATCCCGGCTCGATAGATATTTGGCATTTGTGGCTTACATGAAAAACAAGATCTGAGTCGGGAATTCAAGGGGACAGTGTCATCCCAGCTACACATTGACAGAGCTTGAAGACTTTTTGGTAGCTCCGTCGATACTATGAGTGGAGAGAATGGGCGAGCAAATTAAAGCGAGGCTGGATTCTCTAACACAGCTGGCATAAGCGCCTATTGCACCAGATGCCACTCCACGGAAACCTCCACCCCATGTTCCTCACCCTCAAAATCGCCCTCTCCTCCCTGCGCAGCCACCGCCTGCGCACCATCCTCGCCATGACCGGGGTCTTGCTCGGCGCCCTGGCGCTGACGGCGGTGCAGCATGTCGGTCAGGCGATGTACGCCAAGGCCGAAGTCGAGACGGCCAAGCTCGGCACCAACCTCTTCATGGCCCGCAGCGGCCAGATCCGCTTCAGCCCCGTCGGCGGCACCTCGCGGGTGCGGCGCGAGGCGACAACCTTCACCATCGCCGATGCCGAAGCGCTCATGGCGCAGCTGCCGGCGGCGCGCCGCGGCTCTCCCTTTGCCGGCCGCTCGATGCCGGTGCGCAGCGGCGGCAGCAAGGTGCAGAGCCAGGTTCTTGGGGTCTGGCCGAGCTATGCGGCGGTGCGCAACCTCGAAACGGAAATCGGGCGTTTTCTTCTCCCGGCCGACGAAGCCGAGACGGAAAAGGTCTGCGTCCTCGGTTCCAAGGTCGCCGAGCGCCTCTTCGGTTCGAGCGAGGCCGCCCTCGGCCAGCAGGTCTTCTTCTTCCGCGCCAGTGCTCGGGTGGTCGGGGTCCTTGCCCCCAAGGGAGCCGACATCGTCGGTAGCGATCAGGATGATCAGGTCCTGGTTCCCCTCGCCACCTACCTGCGCCGCTTCGCCAACCAGCGGTGGATCGGCGGGGTCTACATCCAGCTCGCCAGCAGCGGTGAGGAAGCGGCGGCCAAGGCGGCGGCCAGCGCCATTCTGCGCCAGCGCCATCATCTCGATCCCGGCGAGAAGGACGACTTTTCCCTGATGACCGCCCGCGACACCATGAAGATGCAGGAACAGGCTCTGGAGCTGGTGCAGACCCTCGGCTGGATCAGCTCCGGTGTCTCCTTTGCCGTCGGCGGTCTGGGGATTCTCTCCATCATGGTCCTGCTGGTGCGCACCCGGCGGCTGGAGATCGGCATCCGTCGCGCCGTCGGCGCCCGCCGTCGTGACATCATCCGCCAGTTCATGCTCGAGGCCGGGGTCATGGCCGGGGTCGGGGGCTTTTTCGGCGTCATTCTCGGCATGGGACTGGTGGCGCTGGTGACGACCTTCGGCAAGATGCCGCTGGTGGTCGATCCTCTTCTCCTCGGCGGCACCCTCTTTGGCTCCCTCCTCCTCGGTCTCGCCGCCGGCGCTTATCCCGCGTGGCAAGCGGCACATGTCGAAGTGCTAGAGGTATTACGTAACGAGTAGATTAGTTGCACCCTCCCCCAGCCCTCCCATCGAAGGGAGGGGAGCATTAAATTCCCTCTCCCCTCGTGGGAGAGGGTTAGGGAGAGGGGGGAAACGCCAACGGGGCGCGACGGCTGCTATCAGCCATCGCGCCCCGTTGTGATGTTTGAGTAAAGATGAACTATTTCTTCTGTGGCGCCGGCGGCGGGGCAAAGACCTGAACGCAACGGTCGCGGCTGCCGAGAACGGCGTCGATGAGCTGCTGCTCTTCGGGGGGGAGCCCCTTGCGCCGCTCTTTCAGCTCGGCCGGGGAGTTGGCGAGGATGCGCATGTAATCCTGCATGCCGATCTGAAAGGGGAGGGTCTCCGCCAGGCACCGGCAGAAAGGGTCATAGGCGAAAGCGCGCAGGCATTCTTGCCTTTTTTGCTGCGCCAGTTGCTGCCCGACCCCCTGCATCTGATCGACATTGATGAGACGATTGGACTCCGGCGCCGGCTCGGCGGCGAAGGCCGGAGAAGAAAAGGCCGCGAGGCAAAGCGGCACAAATACATGGAGCAGAGTCCGTATCGGCATGGCATTCCAATCCAGGGTGAAAAGGGGATGACCGCTGTCAGCGCAGTGAACGGAAGGCGTTGCGTGCCGCCTCGATGGTGCGATCGAGATCGTCGGTGCTGTGGGCGGCGCTCATGAAGCCGGCTTCGAACTGGCTCGGGGCGAGGTTGATCCCGGCTTCGAGCATGGCGCGGAAAAACTGGCCGAAGGCGACGGTGTTGCTCCGGGCGGCGTCGGTGTAGGAGTGAACCGGGCCGGGGTGGAAGTAGGTGCAGAACATGCCGCCGACGCGGACCCAGCAGGTCGGGGTCGGCGATTCCTGGGCGGCATCGAGGAGCCCCTTCTCCAGGTAAGCGCTCTTTTCCTCGATGAGCTGGTAGAAGCCCGGTTCCTTCAGCAACTTGAGGGTGGCGATGCCGGCACTCATGGCCAACGGATTGCCCGAGAGGGTGCCGGCCTGATAGACGCCGCCGACGGGGGAGAGTTTTTCCATGATCTCGCGCTTGCCGCCAAAGGCGCCGACGGGGAGGCCGCCGCCGATGATCTTGCCGAGGCAGACGAGGTCGCCGTAGACCTGGTAGCGTTCCTGGGCGCCGCCGAAGGCGACGCGGAAGCCGGTCATGACCTCATCGACGATGAGGAGGGTCCCCTCGCGGGTGCAGAGGTCGCGCAGCCCCTGGAGGAAGCCCGGCTGCGGAGCGACGCAACCCATGTTGCCGGCGATCGGCTCAAGGATGATGCAGGCGATCTCCCCCCGGTTGGCGGCGAAGAGTTCCTTGACCTCCTGCAGATTGTTGTAGGTGGCGGTCAGGGTGTATTTGGCGAAGTCGGCGGGGACGCCGGGGGAGGTCGGCACGCCGAAGGTGGCGGCGCCGCTGCCGGCCTTGACCAGCAGGGAGTCGGCATGACCGTGGTAGCAGCCGTCGAACTTGAGAATCTTGTCGCGGCCGGTATAGCCGCGGGCGAGGCGGATGGCGCTCATGGTCGCTTCGGTGCCGGAGGAGACCATGCGCACCATTTCCATATTGGGGTAGGCGGCGCAGACCATCTCGGCCAGATCGATTTCCAGTTTGGTCGGCGCGCCGAAGGAGGCCCCGCTCTTGGCGGCAGTCTGGATCGCCTCGACCACCTTGGGGTGACAGTGGCCGAGGATCATCGGTCCCCAGGAGCCGACATAGTCGATAAAGGCATTGCCGTCGGCATCAAAAATTTTCGAGCCGGCGGCGCGTTCGATGAAGAGGGGGTCGCAGCCGACCGATTTGAAAGCGCGGACCGGGCTGTTGACGCCGCCGGGAATGAGTTGCTTGGCCTGGCGGAAGAGTGCTGCCGATTTTTCGTGATTCATGATGACCCTCATGGAAGTGAAGTGACGGCCTGTAGGCTTGCTTTATGACCGGGACAAATGTGCTGATTCCAATAGCACGCGGGGGGCGAGATTGTCAAGAAAGCGGCAGGGCGGCAGCGGTCGGCGGGAATGGCGCCCCTCTCGCTGCGGGCCGTCACTGCGGTAGTCGCAGCCCCGCTGTGGCGCGGCGTGGCGCAGAGGCAACCAGTGCGGCTCAAATAATGTTTTAGTCTTCATTGACTTCACCGGAAGAGACCATTACCCTTGAGGGACCTGTGGCGGAACTGGCAAGAATTACAGGGGCTCTTCGCCCCCGGCCCGAACTTGCCCCGATCGCCCCTTCGCCTCTTTTGGGAGCCCTGCCATGCCAGAGAGCAACCTCCTCCTCGCCATTGACGACCATATCGCCGTCGTCACCATCAATCGTCCCCAGGCCCTCAATGCTCTCAATGCCGCCACCCTCAACGAGCTGGTGACAACCTTTGCCGCCCTGGCCGCGGATAGCGAGGTCTTTTGCATCATCCTCACCGGTGCCGGCAACAAGGCTTTTGTCGCCGGCGCCGATATCAAGGGGATGCAACCGCTGGACGCCCTGGCGGCAAGGGCTATTGCCGAACTTGGCCATCTCCTCTGCCGGAGCATCGAACAATGCCCCAAACCGGTGCTGGCCGCGGTCAACGGCTTCGCCCTCGGCGGCGGCTGCGAACTGGCACTCGCCTGCGACATACGGCTGGCCGCTGCGAGCGCCCGCTTTGCCCAACCCGAAATCAATCTCGGCATCATCCCCGGCTTCGGCGGCAGCCAGCGGCTGCCGCGGCTGGTCGGCAAGGGGCGCGCCCTGGAAATGATTCTCACCGGGGAGATGATCGACGCCGCAGAAGCCTGGCGCATCGGTCTGGTCAACCGTGTCGTCGCCGATGCCGATCTGCTGGCGGAGGCCCGGAGCCTGGCCCTGAAAATCGCCGGCAAGGGGCAGGTGGCGGTGCGGTTGGCCAAGGAGGCGGTCATTAACGGGCTGGAGCTGGACCTGGCCCGGGCGAGCCGCTACGAGGCCGACCTCTTCGGTCTCTCTTTCGCCACCGACGATCAGAAAGAAGGGATGGCGGCGTTCCTCGAAAAACGCCGGGCGAACTTCAGCCATCGCTAGGAGGTCCCATGGATTTTCGCCTCAATCCCGAACAGAGCCTCATTCGCCAGACCGTACGCGACTTTGCCGAGCGCGAACTGGCGCCCACGGCAGCGCTACGCGACGAAGAGGAGCGCTTCGACCGCGCCCTCATGTTTGACCGCCTGGCCGAACTCGGCCTGACCGGAATCATCTTTCCCGAGTCGTGCGGCGGCGCCGGGGCCGATTACCTCAGCTACGTCCTCACCGTCGAGGAACTCTCAAAGGTCTGCGCCTCCACCGGGGTGACCCTGTCGGCCCATATCTCCCTTGCCGCCAACCCCCTCTACCTCTTCGGCACACCGGCCCAGCAGGAGCGCTTTCTCCTCCCCCTGGCGCGGGGGGAACGCCTCGGCGCCTTTGCCCTGACCGAGACAGCTGCCGGCAGTGACGCCGGCGGCACCCGTACCAGCGCCGTTACCGATGGCGACCACTGGGTTCTCAACGGCAACAAGATCTTCACCACCAACGGCGGCGAGGCCGAGACCTATATCGTCTTCGCCCGCAGCGACAAGGCGGCGGAAAAGCATCACGGCATCAGCGCCTTTATCGTCGAGAAGGGAACGCCGGGTTTCACCTTCGGGCGCAAGGAGCGCAAGCTCGGCATCCGCTCCTCGCCGACGCTGGAACTGATCTTCAACGACTGTCGCATTCCCCGCGGGCACCTCCTCGGCCCTCCCGGGGAGGGATTCATGGTCGCCATGAAGACCCTGGAAGGGGGGCGTATCGGCATCGCCGCCCAGGCCCTCGGCATCGCTCAGGGGGCCTTTGCGGCGGCCCTGACCTATGCCCGCGAGCGCGAGCAGTTTGGCCGCCCCATCGCCACCTTCGAGGCGATCCAGTTCAAGTTCGCCGACATGGCGCTGCAAATCGAGGCGGCTCGTCTCCTCGTCTATCAGGCCGCGTGGCGCGCCGATGCCGGCCTCCCCTATGGCCAGGAATCGGCCATGGCCAAGCTTTTCGCCTCGGAAACGGCGGTACGGGTGGCCAACGAGGCGGTGCAGATCCACGGCGGCTACGGTTACCTGCGCGACTATCCGGTCGAGCGCATGTTGCGCGATGCCCGCATCACCGAGATCTACGAAGGAACGAGCGAAATCCAGCGGCTCATCATCGGCGGGGCGGTGGTCAAGGGGTGACGTTCAGGCAGGGGCAGGAACAGTTGCGCGGACGGCATGGAGGAGAAGGATGAAGATACTGGTCTGTATCAAGCAGGTCCCCGATCTCGAATCGCGCTTCAAGATCGCCGCCAGCGGCACCTGGTATGCGGCCGAGGATCTGGCCTGGCGCCTCAATGAATATGACGAGTATGCGGTCGAGGAGGCGGTGCGCTTGCGCGAGGCGAGTGGCGAGGGCGAACTGGTGGTCCTCTCCCTCGGTCCCGAGCGCGCGGGCGAGGCGATCCGCAAAGCGCTGGCCATGGGCGCGGATCGCGGGGTTCATCTCCTCGATCCGCTCAGCCACGACAAGGACCCGCGCCAGATTGCCGGCGCCATTGCCGAATATGCCCGAGGGGAAAAGTTCGACGTCATCTTCACCGGGCTGCAGTCGCAGGATCGCGGCTCGGCCCAGGTCGGTCTCCTCCTCGCCGGCCTCCTGGCGCTGCCGGCGGTGACGACCATCGTCGCCTTCAGCCACGAGGCCGGCCTGGTGACGGTGCGCCGCGAGTTGGAGGGGGGGGCGCGGGCCGTCGTCAAGGTCCGGCTGCCGGCGCTCTTCACCTGCCAACTCGGCCTCAATACGCCGCGCTATCCGACCCTGCCCAACATCATGAAGGCGAAGAAGAAGGAGGTGCGGACAATAGCGGTCACCGACCTGCCTCAGGTCGCAGCCCTGGTCCGCACGGAAAAGCTCGCTTTCCCCGACAAACGCGGCGCCGGAGTGGTGCTGGAAGGGGCGACGAGCGAGGTCGCCGACCGCCTCATCGCCATCCTCAAAGAGAAGACGACCGTCCTCAAATAACTACGGAGAGTCCTTATGAAAGTCCTGCTGGTTGGCGAATACCGTGACGGCAAGATTCTCCCCTCAACCTACGAGACGGTGGCCTTTGCCCGCAAGCTCGGGGCCGCAGCCGCCCTCTTTCTCGTTGCTGATCCCAGCGATTTGCCCCGCTTTGCCGGCAAGCTCTATCTGGCCGCGGCGCAGCAATGCGGGGAATACAACCCCGAAGGCCATCTCGCCCTGCTCCTCCAGGCGGTGCAGGCGGAAGAGCCGGATTTCATCGTCTTTCTGCATTCCGCCTATGGCTGGGATCTCGCCCCGCGTCTGGCCCTGGCTCTTGATCTCCCCCAGATCTCCGAGGTCGTCGCCCTGGCCGAGGGAGCCTTTGTCGTCCCCGCCTGCAATGGCAAACTGCGGCGCACCTTGCGGCCTTTGGGCCAGAGGGCGGTGCTGACCCTGCAATCGGGGGCGTTCAATGCCGACGGCGAGCCGGCCGGGACCCCGCAAGTGGCGCCGTTGACCTGGGCGGGAAGCGCCGTGGTCGAACTGGTCGGCTACGAGGCGGCGAGCCGGGGGGCGGTCGATCTGAGCCGGGCCGAGATAATCGTCAGTGCCGGGCGGGGGATCGGCAAGCCGGAAAATCTGGCCCTGATCGAGGGGCTGGCTACGGTGCTGGGTGGGGAAGTTGGCGCCAGCCGGCCGGTGGTCGATGCCGGCTGGGCGCCGCACGAGCGTCAGGTCGGTTCGACCGGGCAGACCGTCGCCCCCAAGCTCTATATCGCCTGCGGCATCTCCGGAGCCGTTCAGCATTTGGCGGGGATGAAGAAATCGGGCTTTGTCGTCGCCATCAACACCGATGGCGACGCGCCCATCGGCGAAGTTGCCGATGTGCTGGTCGTCGCCGACCTCAAGCAATTTGTCCCCCTGCTGACGGGAAAGCTGGGCGGGGTGTAGAATCTTTGTCGGCTATGGACCCCCCCCCCTGTCTCCCCGGCTAGTCTGTTCGCGCCCTCTCGTCCCTGGTTTCACCCGCCCCTGCCGGCGCTGCACTCCGCGTCCCCTCCCGAAACCTTTCGAAGTTTACAACATGCCGTAATTACACAAAAAAACAAAACAAGTCGAGGCAGAATCAGGCCTTTGTTTTTTGCATACTGTATACTTTTTTTTGCTTGACAGAGGGTTTAATTTATCCTAACTTGCACTCGGCCGAGGCCTGTCCCACCTGCCCCCTGCCAACGTCCTGTCCCGCCCACACCACAGTCCATTCCTTGAGAGGAGTTGTTTCATGTTGGAAGCTTTTTTGCCAATCATGGTCCTCATCGCCTTCGCCCTGGCCTTTGCGCTCGGGTCGGTCGTTTTTTCGCGACTGGTAGGGGAGAAGAAGCCGAATGCCGTCAAGCTCTCACCTTACGAGTGCGGCATGCCGCCGGTCGGTTCGGCCCGGGAGCGCCTGTCGGTGAAGTTTTACATCATTGCCATGCTCTTCATTCTCTTCGACATTGAATGTGTTTTCCTCTATCCCTGGGCCGTCGTCTTCAAGAAGCTCGGGATGTTCGGCTTCATCGAGATGGGCGTGTTCATCGCCATCCTGCTCGTCGGTTACATCTACGTCTGGAAAAAAGGAGCACTGGAATGGGAGTAGAAGGTAACGTTCTGGGAAATAATGTCATCACCGCATCGCTGGACACGGTGGTCAACTATGCCCGCTCCAGATCGTTGTGGCCGATGACCTTCGGTCTGGCCTGCTGCGCCATCGAGATGATGGCGACCGGCGCCGCCCGTTTTGACCTCGACCGTTTCGGTGTTCTTTTCCGCGCCTCACCGCGGCAGGCGGACCTGATCGTCATCGCCGGAACCGTCACCAAGAAGATGCTGCCGGTCATCAAGACGGTCTATGACCAGATGCCCGAGCCGCGTTACGTCGTGGCCATGGGCGCCTGTGCCTGCTCCGGCGGGATTTTCGATACCTACAGCACGGTGCAGGGGATCGATGAGGCGATTCCGGTCGATGTCTACATCCCCGGTTGCCCCCCTCGCCCCGAGGGTCTCCTCTACGGCCTCATCAAGTTGCAGGAAAAGATCATGCTGGAGCGCAACTCCTTCGGTGCCGCTATCGGCGTCGGTGAGCGGATCACGGCCGTTTGAACGGGGGCGGTGCGCACGAGCACCAGCCGACCAGATAGGATAGAAAAGATATGAGCGAAAATGCTGCCGTCAGCCAACTGAGCGAAAAATTTCCCGGGTCGGTCCTCGCTGTCACCGAGTTTCGCGGCGACACGACGATCCTGGTGAAAAAGGAAGAGATCGTCGTCCTCTGCACCTTTCTGAAAAAGGAGCTCGGCTTCAACTTCCTGGTTGACCTCTGCGGGATCGATAATCTCGGTCAGACTCCGCGCTACGCCGTCGTTTACAACCTGCGCAACCTTTCGAGCAAGGCCAACCTGCGGCTCAAGGTGCTGGTCGAACAGAGCACGGCGCAGGTCGATACCGTCAGCGGCGTCTGGGCGACGGCCAACTGGCTCGAGCGCGAGTGCTGGGACCTGATGGGGATTTCTTTCGCCAATCACCCCGACCTGCGCCGCATTCTGCTGCCGGCGGATTGGCAGGGGCACCCGCTGCGCAAGGATTATCCGCTGCAGGGCCCCGACCGTGAGCCTTACCAGGGGCGGCTCTCCTAGCCGGTTCCCGAGACCTTCTCCTACTCTTTTCGTTAGATGGGGCACGCGATGGTTAAGAATGAAACGATGACTATAAACATGGGGCCGCAGCATCCCTCGACTCACGGGGTGTTGCAGCTGATCCTTGAGCTGGATGGCGAGATCGTCAAAAAGGCGACGCCGCATATCGGCTTTTTGCACCGCGGGATCGAGAAGCTCTCCGAACACCGCACCTACCATCAGGTCATCCCCCTGACCGATCGCCTCGACTACCTGGCGCCGATGCACAACAATCTCGGTTATGTGCTGGCGGTCGAGAAGCTCCTTGGCTTGACGGAAGCCATTCCCGAGCGGGCCAAGGTGGTCCGGGTGATGCTGGCCGAGTTGACCAGGATCAAGAGCCATCTCGTCTGGCTCGCCTGTCACGCCCTCGATATCGGCGCCATGACGGTCTTCATCTACTGCTTCCGTGAGCGCGAGCGCATCATGGACATGTATGAAAAGCTCTCCGGCGCCCGCATGACCTCCAACTATTTCCGCATTGGCGGTCTCTCGGCCGACCTCCCGGCCGGCTTCGAGCAGGACGTACGTTCCTTCATCGACGAAATGCCCGGGCATATCGATACCTATGAAGGGCTGCTGACCGGCAACAAGATCTGGCAGAAGCGCCTGCAAGGGGTCGGCACGATCAGCGCCAAGGATGCCATCGACCTCGGCGTCACCGGCCCGTCCCTGCGCGGTTCCGGGGTCGACTGGGATCTGCGGCGGGACCTGCCGTACAGCGGTTACGAGACCTATGACTTCAAGGTTGCGGTCGATGCCGGTTGCGACACCTGGGCGCGCTACAAGGTGCGCCTCATCGAGATGCGCGAGTCGGTGAAGATCGTTCGTCAGGCTCTCGACCGTCTCAAGCCGGGCCCGATCCTGGCCGATGCGCCGAAGGTCGTGTTGCCGCCGAAGAAGGATGTCGTTAATTCCATCGAAGGGCTGATCCACCACTTCAAGATCATCTCCGAAGGTTTCAAGCCGGAAGCCGGCGAGATCTACCTCGGTGTCGAAAATCCCAAGGGTGAGGTCGGTTTCTTCATCGTTTCCGACGGCTCGCCGCGCCCCTACCGGATGAAGATTCGTCCAGCCTCCTTCGTCAATCTGCAGGCGCTGCCGAAGATGGCCGAGGGGCAGATGCTCGCCGACCTCGTCGCCGTCATCGGTACCCTGGACATTGTCCTTGGCGAAATCGACCGCTAATCGACACGCGACAGAACGAGGATCTTCCATGAGCAACGTTGCGCAGACAACCGAGGAAAAGGACATCGATCTGGCAGACGCCAACAGCATCCTCGACAAGTACGAGACGATGCATGGGGCACTCATGCCGGTGCTGCAGGCGATTCAGGAGGCCTACGGCTATATCCCCGAGCCGTGCGTCCATCTCGCCGCCGAGCGTCTGAATGTCTATCCCAGCCAGATTTACGGGGTCCTGACCTTTTATGCCCAGTTTCATCTCGCCCCGCGCGGCAAGTATATCGTCCGCGTCTGCATGGGGACGGCCTGTCATGTCAAGGGTGCCGGACGTATCGGCGATACCCTCAAGGATCGCCTCGGCATCGGTCACGCCGAGACGACCGAAGACCTCAAGTTCACCGCCGAATACGTCGCCTGTATCGGCGCTTGCGGCATGGCGCCGGTCATCATGGTCGGCGACAATACCTATGGCTCGATGACGGTCCAGAAGATGGACGAAGTCATCGCCAAATACCAGAAAATGGATTGATAACCGTCAACTCCCTGAGGGTTTAACATGGCTGAGACAGCGGAAAATATCCAGGTACTGATTTGCACCGGCACCGGCGGCATCGCCTCCGGTTCCCTCTTGGTCGCCGATGCATTCGAGGCGGAGTTCGCCAAGCACGGGGTGGCGGCCAAGGTCGGCAAGCGTTGTGATGTGAAGAAGACCGGTTGCCGCGGCCTCTGCGCCAACGACGTCCTGGTCGATATCCTCCTTCCGGGCCAGCAGGCGGTGACCTACGACTTCGTCACGCCGGAACTGGTGCCGCAGATCGTCGAAGAACATGTTCTCGGCAACGCTCCCGTCGAGAAGAAGGTGGCGGGGAAGTACTACACCGACTTTCTTGCCAAGCAGCAACGCATCATCTTCTCGCGTTGCGGGACGATTGACGCCGAGAGCATCGACGACTTCCTCGCCCATCGCGGCTTCACCGGTTTGCAGAAGGCGGTCACGATGACCCCGGAACAGGTCATCGAAGAGGTCAAGAAATCGGGCCTGCGCGGACGGGGGGGGGGTGGCTTCCCGACCGGAACCAAGTGGTCGTTCTGTCGCGCCACGCCGGGCCATCACAAATACCTCATCTGCAATGCCGACGAGGGCGATCCGGGGGCGTTCATGGACCGCTCGGTCCTCGAAGGGGACCCCTACGGCCTCATCGAAGGGATGATGATCGGCGCCTACGCCATCGGCTGCGACTTCGCCTATGTCTACTGCCGCGCCGAATATCCCCTGGCGATCAAGCGACTGCAGAAGGCGATCGACACCTGCTACGAGCGCGGTATCCTCGGCGAAAACTGCATGGGCCTCGGCTTCAAGCTGGACATGCGCATCAAGGCCGGCGCCGGCGCCTTCGTCTGCGGCGAGGAGACCGCCCTGATGGCCTCCATCGAGGGGCAGCGCGGCATGTCCCGCCCCCGTCCCCCCTTCCCGGCGGTGCGTGGTCTCTGGAACAAGCCGACCAATATCAACAACGTCGAAACCTTCGCCAACGTTTCCTACATCTTCTACAACGGCGCCGACTGGTACGCCTCCATCGGCACCGAAGGGACCAAGGGGACCAAAATTTTCGCCCTCACCGGCAAGGTCAAGCACACCGGTCTGGTCGAGGTTCCCGCCGGCACGACGATGAAAGAGGTCATCTACGACGTCTGCGGCGGCATCCACAACAACCGCAAGTTCAAGGCGGTGCAGGCGGGCGGCCCCTCGGGCGGTTGTCTCCCGGCCGACGCCCTCGACGCCCAGGTCGACTATGACTCGCTGATCAAGGCCGGCGCGATGATGGGTTCCGGTGGTCTGGTCGTCATGGATGAGACGACCTGCATGGTCGACATCGCCCGTTTCTTCCTCAACTTCACCCGTGTCGAGTCCTGCGGCAAGTGCATCCCTTGCCGTATCGGCCTCAAGATCATGCTCGAAATTCTCGAGCGGATCACCGAGGGGAAGGGGCAGGAAGGGGACATCGAGCTTTTGCAGGACATGGCTTACGACATCAAGAAGAGTTCCCTCTGTGGTCTCGGCCAGACCGCGCCCAACCCGGTTCTTTCCACCATTCGCTACTTCCGGCACGAGTACGAGACGCACATCAAGGAAAAGCAGTGTCCGTCCCACAGTTGCAAGCATCTGCTCAAGTTCGAAGTCATCGAGCCGGCGTGCAAGAAGTGCGGCCTCTGCTTCAAGGTCTGCCCGGTGGATGCGGTCCGCTGGGAAAAAGGGCAGGTGGCAATCATCGACCAGAGCAAGTGCACCAAATGCACTTCCTGCTACGATGCCTGCCGCTTCATGGCGATCGAATAAACCGCTTCCCCAATTGATGGATAAGAGGTCGAAATGGTTAATCTGACGATTGACGGCAAGCAGGTGACGGTCAAGAAGACCGCAACCATCTACGAAGCCGCCGTGGAAGCAGGCATTCATATCCCCGTCCTGTGCTACGCCAAGAAGCTCCTCCCCTACGGCGCCTGCCGCGTCTGTCTGGTCGAGGTGCAGCAGATGAAGGGCCGTCTCATCCCCTCCTGCACCACCCCGGTCACCGAGGGGATGGTCGTCACCACGACCTCCGACGAGATCAAGAAAGTGCGCAAGACGGTGATGGAGTTTCTCCTGGTCAACCACGTCATCGACTGCCCGGTTTGCGACAAGGGCGGTGAGTGCGACCTGCAGGATCTCGCCTACGAATTCGAAGTCGTCAAGAACCGTTTCGCGGGTGAGAAATTCGACCTTCCCAAAGATGAGGTCAATCCCCTGATCGAACGCAACATGAATCGCTGTGTCCTCTGTGGCAAGTGTGTCCGCGTTTGCGATGAGATCGTCGGTTACGGTTCCTATTCCTTCATCAATCGCGGCTTTGAAACCAAGATCGCCACCGCCTACGATCGCGGCCTCAATTGCGAATTCTGCGGCCAGTGCGTCTCCATGTGCCCGGTTGGCGCCATCCTGCCCCGCCCCTTCAAGTTCAAGGCCCGTCCCTGGCAGCTCAAGGAAGTCGACAGCGTCTGCGGTTACTGCGGCAACGGCTGCACCGTCACCCTCGGCGTTCTCAACGACAAGGTCGAAACCATCCGTTTCAACGACAAGACCGGGGTCAACGACGGCAACCTCTGCATCCGTGGCCGCTTCGGTTACTCCTATGTCAACAGCGAGGAGCGCCTGACCCAGCCCCTCCTGCGCAAGGATGGCAAACTTGTGCCGGTGAGCTGGACTGAGGCCCTCGATGCCGTTGTCGCCGGTTTTCAGGCCCAGCAGGGCAAGCTCGGCATCCTCGCCGGTGGTCGTCTGACCAACGAGGAATATTTCCTTCTCAAGAACCTGGCCAAGACCCTCGGCACTGCCAACCTCGACCACTCCGGTGGCGAGTGCTACAAGGGCGTGACCGAAGGGGTGCGCCAGGTCCTTGGCGCGGCCGCTTCGACCGCGACCTTCCCCCAGGTCGAGGAGGCCGACGTCATCCTCGCCATCCGCGCCGATTTCTACGAGACCCACCCGGTCTTCGGTATGGTCGTCAACCAGGCGGTCAAGCGCGCGGAAGCCCAGCTCTTCGTTCTGGCCGACAAAAAAGGCAAGTTCGACAAGCTTCCCGGGGCCAAGACCCTTTTGACCCGGCCCGGCCTCGAAGTCAACGTCCTCAACGCCATGGCGCAGACCCTGCTGGCCGAGGGGCTGGCGGCGACCGACGGGCTTGAAGGGGTGGCGGAACTGAAGCAGTCCCTGGCCGGGAGTACCCCGGAGGCCGTCGCCGCCGAAACCGGCGTCGCTGCCGAAGCGATTCGCGAGGCGGCGCGCAAACTGGTCGGCGCCAAGCGCGGGGCTATTCTCCTGGCTTATGGACTCCCTTACACGGCGCAGAGTCGCGAGCTCGGCGTCGCCGCCGCCAACCTGGCGCTCCTGACCGGTCAGGCCGGTCGTGCCGGCAGCGGGCTCTACCTCTGTGGCGAAAAGGCCAACAGCCAGGGGGCTATCGACCTCGGGGTTGTCCCCGGTGCCGGAGCCCTCGGCGCCCAGGCGATGCTTGACGCGGCCGCGGCCGGCAAGCTCGGTGCCCTTTATATCGTTAGTGAGGATCCCCTCAGTTCGTATCCCGATAAGGCTCGTGTTGAAGCCGCCCTGAGCAAGGTGCCGTTTCTGGTGGTGCAGGACCTTTTCCTCTCGCCGACCGCGGCTAAGGCCCACGTTGTCCTTCCGGCGGCCTCCTTTGCCGAAAAGGATGGTACCTTCACCAACGCCGAACGCCGTATTCAGCGGGTTCGCCGTGGGGTTTCCAGCCCCGGCGAGGCCAAGACCGACTACGCCATCCTTGAACAGCTGGCCGCGCGCTTCGGCCAGAATCTCACTTACACCGGGCCGGCCGCCGTTTTTGCCGAGATCGGTGCCACTCAACCGGACTATGCCGGGATCGATTACGCGGCAATCGGCGCCCAAGGCGTGGTCTGGGGCGGCGAAACCTTGGCTCCGCGGCAGCGCAAGCTGCAGAGTGTGGCGGGCGCCAAGGCAGTCAGCGGGGGTCCCTTCCAGTTGCTCACCGGTAGTGCGCTCTATCACAGCGGCACCGTTTCCACCCGGGCCACAGGCCCTCTGGCGGCTCTTCCCGCGGCCTACGTTGAACTCTCCCGCGACGACGCCAAGGGCCTCGGTGTCCTCGACGGCGAAGTCGTTACGATCAAGGGTGGCGGCGTCGAGTTGAAGCTCACGGCCAAGGTCGGCAACCGTCTGCCGCGCGGAGTGGTCTTTGTCCCTTACCACTTTGCCGCTGCCGGCATCAACAAGCTCTACAAGGGTGAGAGTTCCGTCGCGGTCGAGATCGCCAAGTAATCAAGAATGGTGAGGGCTGATGGAGTGTCCCCGCTGTAAAACCACCGTATCCGCCCAGTCACGTTTTTGTGACCAGTGCGGAGAGCGCCTCGAACGGAGTGTCGAATTCCTCCAGCAGAAGGCCCTTGACTGCTACCATCGCGGCCTCATCGACGAGGCAGTCAATTGCTGGGACGATCTCCTGGTCATCGACCCGGCCTATCACCGGGCCTGGTACTACCGCGGACTGGCCCTGCATGACCGCGGCGACCTGCATGAAGCCGTAATCTCCTTGCGCCAGGCCCTCAAGGGCGAAAAAGAGCCCTTCCGGGTTCAGTTCAAACTTGGATTGTCGCTTTACGGCATGGGGGACCTGGCCGGAAGCATCGAAAGCTTCAGTGAAGCCCTCAAGTACAACCCCGGCAGCGCCGAAACGCAATATCGCCTCGGGCTGGCATATATGCGGCAGCAGAATCCGGGAGCTGCACGTCAGGCCCTGGAAGCCGCTATCGCGATCAACCCCGGCTACACCCGGGCCCTTTACATCCTGGGACTGGTACTGGCGCAGCAGGGGGATAACCGCGGAGCCATCCATCGCTTCCGCCAGGTAACGGCCATCAGCCCGACTTACTCATCGGCGGTCTTCGAGCTGGGGGTGGCGTTGATGCGGGAGGGTGAGCTGGTTGAAGCCGCCGCCTGTTTCTCGGAAACGACAAATTGCAGTCCCGCTTTTGCTCCCGGATTTTTCATGCTCGGGGAAGCGCAGCGCAAGCAGGGAGCCTTTGCCGAGGCGATTTCCGCCTACCAGACGGTCGTGGAACTGAGTCCCGATGACGCCGAACCGCTGGTACAGATTGCCACCTGCAACATCCAGATGGACCTGCTCGATGCCGCGCGCAACGCCCTAAACCGGGCCTTGCAGCTGAACCCCGGACACCGCGAGGCCGCCTACCTGGCGAAGCACCTCGGGGAGATGCTGACGCCACACAAGCCGGGATTCTGAGTTTCACAGCAAACGACTCGTTCAATTCTTTTGAAAGAAGAGGAATGTCATGACCCCTGAACTGTTGAGCCTGGCGAACTCGCCGTGGATTTTTGTCGGTGCCATGCTGGCGAAAATACTGATCGTGTTCATTGTGGTGATGCTGATGGTCGCTTATGCCACCTGGGTAGAGCGCAAGGTCATCGGTCACATGCAGACCCGTCTCGGCCCGATGGAGACCGGCTGGCATGGCCTGCTGCAGCCGATCATCGACGGTCTCAAGCTCTTCTTCAAGGAAGACATCATTCCGGCTCAGGCGAGTAAAGTCGCGTTCATTCTCGCGCCGCTGATGATCGTTATCCCCGCCCTGATCACCGTCGCCGTCCTCCCCTTCGGACCGGACGTGAGCTTCACTTGGAAGGGGGTTGAGTATCTCATCCCGTTACAGATCACCGACCTCAATATCGGCATTCTTTATATCCTGGCCATGGCCGGGCTCGGCGTCTACGGCACCGTCCTTGCCGGCTGGAGTTCCAACAGCAAGTATTCCCTCATCGGCGGGGTCCGCGCCTCGGCCCAGATGATCTCCTACGAGCTGGCGGCCGGTCTCAGCATCATCTCGGTCTTCATGCTCTCCGAAACATTGAGTATTCGCGGCATCGTCGCGGTCCAGCAGAGCCGCTCTGGGG
>Ga0209212_1004392_pt1 | contig 17474 bp, 14 predicted proteins | sample RifGroC2_FD_183996 | JGI IMG/M metagenome (GOLD analysis project Ga0209212, IMG submission 183996) | Groundwater microbial communities from Rifle, Colorado, USA - Groundwater C2 (SPAdes) (version 2) | ecosystem: Environmental > Aquatic > Deep subsurface > Groundwater | place: Rifle, Colorado...
CTGTAGAAGATCAGCTAAATCCTCATGAGCGAGGTTACTGGCACGGGGAGAAAAGAAACGTCATATCAGTGCTGACTCTTGTGCCCGTCGATGTGGGAGGGCAAGGGCGTGAGGCCTTCCCCTATCCCGATTCAAAATGATGAAATACAATCAAGATCAAAAGCCAAATTACATAATGGAGGACTGCTCCGCCTTACGAATGTAACTGCACAGAGCAAGTATAATCTTCCCCTGGAGGCCGGGAATTGTTTCCAGCAAATGGCCGAAAGATCTAGAATCCACAACCAATAACGTCATATCAGTGTCAGCTATCACAGTTGCTGTCCTGGTCTCTTGATCGATAAGGGCAATCTCCCCAAAAAAGTCACCCGAAGTCAATTTCCTAATTGCCTTTCTATCCTTTTGGACTTGTGCTTTGCCTTCTATGATAATAATGAATTCCCACCCTCTGCTCCCCTGCTTCGCCAAAACTTCCCCAGCCTTTACCGATACTTGCTGTGAATGTTTTGCGATCTCGATAAGTTGACGGTTGCTCAAGTTGCTGAACATAGGAACCTTCTTCAACAGGTCAATCTTCTGGTCGCGTTTGATAAACAACATCACACTTCCTCCTTTCAATGGTTCTATCATACGGGGATTTTCCAATAACTCTTTCCCCCGCACACCTCCTGATGGAGATCAGCTAAATGCAGATGTGGATTGCATGGGAAGATAAAGAAAAGCCTCCAAGAGAGTTTTTAGACTCCCCTGGAAGCTTTATGTGACCATTTCTTGGTAACCCCACCTTCTCATTTTACTCACCAGAAGGCCAAAAGGTTAGGTTGATGGGTTTACAGTGATATCGGTGACTTTAATTTACTCCCAATAGGAGGAGCCGTCAAGTGAAAACTCCCACATTGGATTATGAAGAAAATAGCAGAATGATGATTGAGTCAATATTGAATACGGTTTAAAACCAAGCATATCCGTTAAAATCGCCGTACTCTCTCTTTCAGAAAGTGAATGATACCACCTCCCGACCCAAAAATCATGCTCAAAAATCTGCACTTTTCGTCCCGTAATTTGCGCCGACGGTCAAAAGTTGGACGGCCTGCACTCAAACTGCAAAGTCTCAGGTGACGAGATTGATGGGCTCTCGCCCTTCGATCACCGCTGCAAGGTTCTCGACTGTCATTGTGATGATGCGCATCTGCGATTCCATGGTAGCACCAGCCATGTGTGGTGTAAGGACGACCTTGTCACCGGCAACGGCCATTAGGGGATTTCCGGGCGTGATCGGCTCGCCGATGAACACGTCCAATGATGCCCCACCAATCCGACCTTCTTTAAGGGCCAGTGCCAGAGCATCTTCGTCAACGACTTCACCGCGTGCCACGTTGATGATGACGACAGTTGGTTTCATGACCGCCAGAGCTTCATGGCCGATCAGACCGACGGTCTCATTTGTGAGCGGACAGTGCAAACTCAGCACATCAGCAGCCTTGAGCAAATCCATCAAGGGAGCATAGGTTACCCCCAGCGACTGTTCCACCTTTGGGGGTAGACGGTGGGATTATAATAGATAACTGACGTGCCGAAAGGGATGGCTCGCGCTGCCACAGCCTGTCCAATCCGTCCCATGCCGACAATGCCCCAGGTTTTACCGGAGAGTTCTACCGGCCTGACCTCCATCTGATTCCAGGCACCCCGGGCCGTGGTATGCGCGGCATAAAAGATGTTTTTCAAGAGGCACATGGCTACCATGATTGTATGCTCGGCTACCGCGATAGTGTTACCCCCGGCCGTGTTGGCAACACGGATACCGGCCTCATGGCAAGCTGCAATGTCGATATGCTGGTAGCCTACGGTGGGCTGTTGGATGAGTTTGACCGTGCGTGCTGCTGCCACGATCTCACGGTCAATGGCATGCTGGAAGGTATAGTCACCCAAAATGAGATCCGCCTGGGCAACTATGCCAAGGATCTCTTCACGGGGCTTTCCGTGTACGTTGATGAACTTGATATCGGTTATACCCCGGGCCTGCATGAGGGCAACAATGATCTCAGCTGGAGGCGGCGAGAATGAAACGATGAGATGCACAATCTCCTCCTTTATTTCTCCTTGAAATCAAGCATTTTCTTCGATGTTGACTTTTTGCGTATAGCAGGAAGAATACTTGCCCGCTCGGAAGAAGAATATCAACTGTCCTGCGTCTGCATGTTGCTTCATCCGGTATTGTGCAGCCACCTTCAATTCCAGCAAGCATCCCTTCCCGCTATCGTCCATATTTACTTATTCACCAATCGCCTGACTCACCAGGATCCTTCGATAGCCCTTTCATGAATTTTTCCGCATGAAGGGCTCTGTCTTTAACGCTGAGCTCCGCCCTTGATCTTGGAATTCCAATACCCAATATAGGCATGGTATGCCTTGGAAGACGTCAAAAACGGCATGTGCTGCTCCGGTTTCAGCTTGTATGCAGAGATATGAAACACCTTCATCCGGTATGCCTTTTCGAGTCTATGGTTACCATCGATCACGCTGATATGCCTTTATCGGATTCTATTAGGTCCCATGAGGTGTCGTAATTTTCAGGCATGATGTTCTCCATTGCTATTGACTGGTTTTTATCTGTCAGAAAAAGCTTATATCATGGCGCTTTCACCTTCAAATACGACTGAACTGCATCCTGAATCATTGAAACACTGTTCTCTATCGACAATCCAGCAATATCAACCATCACATGCGCCCGTTTATAGGTCTTCCCGAAATAAGTAATGTCCTTCTTTATTTCTTTCAGGTGATACGCTGTTTCCTCAACATTCAATTCTTTCTGAATAAGCTTTGAATCAATGTCATAGAAGGTAATCCGCTTTAAGATATTTTCCGGTGTGTCTGTAATAGCGACAACGACACCTTCCGCTTTCTTTATCGTTTTTGAGTATGCGTCTTTTAGGCCGCTGGGAGGAAGGGAAATCACACTGTCGCCGCTGTTTCTCTTAAAAATAATATCTTTAAGCACAACGGCGCCAACCTCATATCTGAAAGAATGGCCGGTCAGGTGACGGGATCTCAGGCGTTCAATGGATTCGCCGAAATACAATTCTATTTCCGTATCCAGATCAAAGAAAGAATACTGGAGCTTCTCGGCAAGAATTTTACCGAGGGTTGTTTTGCCGATGCAGCTCACGCCTGAAAGGAAGATTCTCATGGTTATTCTTGGAAAGCGAATGAAGCGCTGCTTCGTCGATACCAACCTGAAACGGATCGAACCGTGAGGATCAATCCTATACCGAACACCTGACCGCTATTCGGCGAAGGGATTACTCTTTTCCACCGGTTTCAAGATATCGCGCCAGGGATTCAACGGGGAGGTTATCGATACCGAGCGCCCGGAGATCACGGCGTTCGGCCTCAAAATCCCGGCCAAGCAGCGCCGATCCAAGCGCGATGAGCGACCTCGCGACGGGCATCTCCACACCGATCTTTTCCGCGAGCGCAGTCCATGTCGCCAAACCGTAAGGGATATCTTCGGTCAGCCAGCGCGTATCGAGCTGACCCGGGGCACGGAGCGCGGTCAGCATGCGCGAGCCGTTGATGACCGACCATAGATCCCCGCGGGGTCCGAAGCCCGCCTTCGCAAAACCTTCCGCAACGGGCGTAAGCGCGATGCCGTAAGCAGCTCCGAGCGCAAGCCTTTCCCGATCGAGCCCCTCGATCACCTTGACGACGCCCGGGGTCACCCCCTCTTCATAGAAGTAAAACTCTCCCCGTGATCGTTCCACGCGTCCGGCGTTCAGCAACACTCCCGGCGGATGTACGATCGGATTCAACGCCGACAGCCCTGCCGCCAAAACAGTGCTATACGCGGATGCTCCGGGAAAGAGCGGTTCCATCGCTTCCATCGCAATCGAAGTCTGGTTGGCCGGAAAAACGCCGATGCCGAGGGTCGGAACAACACCCCATATGACCGCCCGATCGGGCGCCGTTTTTCTGCAGACGTATGGCGCGGTGTCCGACTCGGCAAGAATGCAACCGGGTGCGCCAGCTTTGCGCATCACCTCAGCGAATTCAAGCGATCCGAGATTTCCGGGCAACAAAGCGAGTGTTTGTCGGGTCTTGAGCACCGGGGCGAACGCTTCGGCAAACGCCCTGTGGGCATACGACGGAACCGAAGCGACGAGGTGGTCCGACCATGCGGCCGCCTCTCTCGCATCGGTAGTGACCCCGGCGAGGTGCGCCGCTCCGGTCACCGCGGTTCCTTCGAGATGGATGGTCAGCGTCTCGCGCACCGGCTCGAGGGTCCGGGCAAAGGCAGGGTGCTCCCAAAGCAGAACCTCAAAGCCATCGAGACCCAGTTTCGCAGCGATGCTGAAGGCGGTGTTGCCGCCGCCGAGAACCGTCACACGATTGTTCATCATCTTTCCCATATCGCTCGCCATCCTGCTGCGGCGAGTGCAAATCCCCTAGTTATCGCTTATCCTTCACGAACTCATCGAGCCAGTACAGGTTGAGCTCCGCGAGCTTGCCTCTGGTCGGCACGCCGTTTTTGGGGTCCCAGCCCATCGCCTCGTAATACAGGGTCAGGAGATCTTCAAACTCCGAGCGATCGATCCCCTTGCCCTCAAGGGCGCCGCTCTCCAGGGGTCCAAAGAGCCTATCCGGAAGGGTGTCGTCCCGCCGCCCGAATCCTTCGCGCAGATTGAAAACCCGCGCCATAGTCACGGTCCTCTCGCCGACCTTCATCAGCTCCCACAGGCTCGTCTCCCAGCCAGTCACCGCCTGGACCACCTCTACGAGTTTGGGGAGGGTCAGAGCCAGGACCGGGCCGGCCACAAAGTTGCACACCCCCAGGGATTCGTACAGCGACCAGATGAAGTGGAGATAGGTGAAGTTTCTCGCCTTGCGCGGTCCCAACTCTCTGCCTGCAACCGGTTCCAGGATGCCGAGCGGAGCGATCCTGTCCAAATGGGGCCCGGGCGCTTGAAAGGGGGTGTCGTGGGGGGCTCGCACATGGTCCGCGCCCGTTGGCGAAACGGCGAAGCTCATCCCCTGGCCGATCTTCCCGCGCGGATCGTGCATGGGGAGCTCCTGCCCTTTGATGTGAAGGGCAAATTTCTCCGAACCCTTGCCGATCTTTGCTGCCGCGGCCTTGACGCCATCGGCCAGAAGATCGCCCAGTCCAGGTTTACGGAAAGCGATCCACTCGATGCCCTTTATCATTGCGTCGGGATTACCGAATGCGAACTCGATCCCCTCCGTATCGGCTTTGGTGAGGATGCCCTTTTCAAAGCATTCCATGGCAAAACCGATCGCCACTCCGGCGGAGATGGTGTCCAGTGCATAACGGTTGCACAACTCATGCCCCTTGGCGATAGCCTCCAGGTTGTCGATGCACAGAAGAGACCCAAAGCAGCTCAGGGTTTCGTATTCCGGGCCGCCGTAGGTGCCCGATGTCGCATAGGGGCCGGAGGGAACTTCCACCACCCGTTTGCAGCGTACCGCGCACGCATAACAGCTCTCTTCACGCGTCAGGATGGTTTCGGTCATCCGCTCGCCGCTGATCTTCTCCGCACTTTCAAAGAAGCCGGTGCGGAAATTGTGGGTCGGAAGGATGCCCTGGGTGTTCAATGACATGACAAATTGAGAGGTCCCCAATTTGCGAAGCACCTTGCTCGGGCCGTGCTGACCGATCAGCTCCACCAGGTCCTTGGACATCTCCCGGAGCTTTTCCGGATCATGAATTGCCATTTTTGTCGTTCCACGGACGGCAACAGCCTTGAGGTTTTTGGAACCCATCACCGCGCCCATGCCGGTCCTGCCGTTGATGTGTTTCAGTTCGTTGACCACGCAGGCATAGCGCACCAGGTTTTCTCCGGCCGGTCCGATCAGGGCGACCCGCGCCCGCTTTTCCTTGAGCTCCTCCCGGATCATCTCCTGGGCCGGGCCCGTTTCCAGCCCCCAGATCTTCTCCGCCGGCCGGATCTCCGCCTTGCCGTCGTTGATCCACAGGTAACAAGGTTTTTCCGCTCTACCCGTGATGATCACGGCGTCAAAGCCGGCGAATTTCAATTCCGGACCCCAGAAACCGCCGGCCTCCGCCTCGCCGTATCCCCCTGTCAAAGGCGACTTGGCCGCCACGGTAAAGCGGACCATACCGGAAATTGGAACCCCGGAAATCACGGAGGAGGCAAAGATCAGGATATTGTCGGCCGACAGAGGATCGATTCCCGGCTTGAGTTCTCTCAGCAGATAGTAAGAAGCCAGCCCTCCGCCTCCCAGGTAGGTCCGGTAAACGATCTCGCCCGGTTCCTCGGTCTTTACCGTTCCTGAGGTCAAGTCCACTCTTAGAATTTTTCCGTTATACCCTTTGGGCATGCTCCATCCTCCTTTTCTTCGATTGTTTGACGCATAAGGGCGGTCAGCTTATCAGCAATGTCATAATTCTTCAACCATCTATTCTTTGGTTTGACATCCGGTCGTTTGAGATCGCATGGGTCACTTTATCGTTTGGATCGACAGGGGGGACTGTGATAGTATTTAATAGAACAGGAGGAACAATGGAGTTGGTTTCTGAAACAGAAGGGATGCATTACGAAGGGTATTGTATCAGGCCGCCCAGCGAAGCGGACAGCATCCTCCTGCAGGTCACGCTGGGATGCTCCCATAACAAATGCACCTTTTGCGGCTCCTATCTAGACAAACGCTTCCGGATCAAGGAGGATGCGATCATCCTGAGCGACATCCGCTTTGCCTCCCGGCATATGCAGCACGAGGATCGCCTCTTTTTGATGGATGGCGACGCCCTGATTATTCCCCAGAGAAGGCTGATATGGATTCTGGAACGGATCAAAGAGCATCTCCCGCGGGTAAAAAGGGTCGGGGCCTACGCGAACACAAAGGGAATCAAGATGAAATCCCCGGAAGAGCTGAGGCAATTACGCGAAAACAACCTCGGCATCCTTTACTACGGGGTGGAGACCGGCGATGATGAGATCAGAAACGAGATCCGGAAGGGCTCCACAGCCGAGACATGCATCGAAATGGGCCGGCGGGTCAGAGAAGCCGGCATCCAGCTTTCTGCCACGGTTCTTCTGGGCATCGCCGGCCGCGAGCGATCGCTCCGGCATGCCCGAGCGACAGGCAAGGCTCTGAGCGCCATGGACCCGGATTTTGTCGGGGCCTTGACGGTGATGCTCATTCCCGGAACACCGCTTTATCGGGATTTTGTAAACGGCCGATTTGAGCTGCCCGATGAGCACGGATTGCTCAGGGAGTTGCGCGAGATGATCGCTTACACCGATTTGACCAGGGGATATTTTTTCTCGAATCACGCCTCCAATTACCTGCCTCTCAAGGCAAAACTGCCCAGCGGCAAGCAAAAGGCCCTGGATCTGATCGATGCGGCCCTGCGGGGAGAGGTCGGCCTCAAACCGGAGTGGATGCGGGCGCTGTAATCCCAGGGGATCGATCGGAAATCTTTAGATCTGAAACCAGTTTCCGGCCGGCGGCAAAGGCCTGCGGGAGCGCATCGGGGTTTTTCTGTATGTCGCCACGGGCATCGACACCCCTGAAGAGCAAATCCCCCGAATAGTTCGTGTTGAAGGCGTCGAAAAAATATCTGACCGTGAGCACGGCGCCCTCGAACATGCGCTGACCTTTTGTCCCTCCCACAGAAATAAAAAAGCCCGCCCTCAGTCTGTTTTCGGTTTTCAGCGAAGGATCATGGAGTACATATTTCCTTGCCCAGAGCGCCTGGCAACGATCCACCATGGCCTTGGCCCAGCCGGTAATCCCATAAAAGAATATGGGCGAGGCAAGAATGACAATATTCGCTGCCAACAGGCGCGGGTAGATGCCCTGCATGTCATCATCGATCACACAGGTCCCATTATTGAAACAGGCGAGGCACTCCCTGCAGGGGGTGATCCGGAAATCACAGAGATGGATCGCTTCCGCCCGCGCTCCCTCTTCCGTCGCCCCCTTCAGAGCCTCTTCGAGAAGAAGATCGGTATTTCCGCCGCGTCGCGGGCTGCCGAAAATTCCAAGTACCTTCGCCGCATGGTTCATTTTTTCTCCTTGGAATGATGGTTGATCCGGTTAAGGGATTATCCCCAGGCGGGACTTCAGAGTGCGCGGCTCCCCGCCCATCACGGCGGCGTAATACACGGTATTGGCCATCACCTTCTTGACGTATTGGCGAGTCTCGGTAAAGGGGATTGTCTCGATATAAATCGCGCCCTCGATCGGCCTGGTGTCGCACCACCGGCGCGCGCGGCCGGGACCTGCGTTGTAAGCGGCCGCGGCAAGCACCGGATTGCCGTTGAATCCGTCGAGCATCTGTTTCAGATAGAAGGCGCCCAGCGTGGCGTTCACTTCCGGTCTATTCACGCGGGAGGGACGAAAGCCCTTCATGCCTATTTTCCTGGCGACCCAGCGCGCCGTCGCCGGCATCACCTGCATCAGGCCCTTAGCCCCCGCCGAGGACCTGGCGTCGGCGAGAAAGCGACTTTCCTGGCGCACCAATCCGAAGACCAACGGTTCATCAAGCTTCCGGATTTGCGCCTGCTTGGAGAGCACATCGCGGTAATGGGTGGGGTAGCGCCGGGTAAAGTCGTGCGCAGCGACCGTTTTGTCGGCGGTATTGATGGCGCGGTCCCAGATTCCGTTGCGGTGCGCAAGCTCCGCAGCGGCAAGCAGTTCCCTGTCATCCATTTCCCGTACTGTCCACATCCACTCGGCTGTGGCCTCGGTCCGCAGGCCGAGCCGGTACAGAATCAGCGCACGCTTCAGGCCGGTCAAGGCGGAGACATGGGCAAGCTCATCCCGTGTCGGCGGCGCCGCCAGCGGCGGGATCTGCAGCGGCATTTCCAGCTCCTCCGCGGCAAGCCGGCCATAGAAATGATCGCCACCGGCAATGCGGCCAAAAAGCGCTTTCCCATCCTCCTCCGCACCGAGGGCGCGCAGCGATCGTCCCAACCAATAGACCCATGTGGACTCGTTACGCGCAGATACCGACATGCGCTTGATAGAGATCTTCACCTCCGACCAGTTTTCCTGTCTTAGCGCGCTGCGCGCACGCCAGGCGAGCTGATCGTCTGAAAGAGGCGTTTCTCCGGCCTGCCTGAACCAATCTACGGCTTCGGGAAGGCTGCGTTGCGCACCTTGGATGGCAAGCATCGCCCACACATACCGCCGGTCCTCGAGCGGCAGTCCTTCCTGCAGTTCGCCGCTCCAGTGACGAACGGCGCTATGCAGATCGCTTTGGGCCAGACGGGTGAGAGCGAAGATCGCCGATTCACGCCCGGCCGCCGTTTTCATATCGACACCGGACTTCTCCAAAAACCTGGCCGGCGCTTTGGCGATGCTGTCAATCTGGCGAACAAACTGCGTATACTCCTCCGCGGACAGGCGTTCCGCGACCCGCTTAGCCCCCGTCATGAGGTTCGCCTGAACAAGAAGTCGAACCCTATCGCGCATGTCCCTTTGTGCGAGTTCTCCGGACTTCAGCATCACGTCGATCAACGGCGCGCAGCCCTCGGGAAGCGCCTTCGGAACCCTCCAGAAGGGCTTGACCTCAGCGAGCGCAGAGACATCCTGCCGGAACCAACGCTCCTGGAGCGCATAACACGCGACATCGGGATCGTCTTTTACGAGCGCGGATTGCTCTTTCCGGAAAAGCTCCCATTGGCCGGTCCTGCCCAATACGCGCAGCCAGTCCCTGCGCAACTGCTCGGCGACGAGCGTCCCCGTGTTCTTTGCCAGGAAATCGCGCAATTCTTCCGGGTTGGTTTCCTCCAGGCGCAGGCGCAGCCTCCAGAAGTTGACATACATGTCGAGCGCATGACCCCGGATTTTTGCCGCATGGCGGGCGAGTTTTACCCTGTCACCGGCGAGAAAGGCATCACGAGCGGCAACCAATGCCTTGTCCTGGGATGCACTCGCGGCCGTAAACACGGTAAAGGGCAGCGCGGCCAGGATGACCGCGAATATAGCGCATACCGCTGCTTTTCCAAACACTCTCATTGCATCCTTATAGGAAATCTCGTTTCGGGTAGCTCGCTTTCAATGCCTTGAAACGCAGCTCCGTATAATGGATATATATCTTTTATACCAGATATCGAAAAGAATGCAAAGAAAATCGCGGCAGTCCTCAACCGTAACCGAGTAGTCCATCACTTCCCCCATCTCTACCTTGCTCTCGACACAGGGGATGAACCGCAACCGGATTTGTTTATGTGTCAAGAAGGCAACCACCGATAAAGTGATTGACTTCAAATGTTCAAGGTGATAGGGGAAACATCCCTTAGACCGGAATAAAGAGTTAACATGCTGGACATCAAATATCTCAGACAGAATTGCGATTTCGTCATCGGGAAGATGCGCGAGCGGGGACAGGCGATGAACCTGGATCGCTTCGTCGCTCTCGATGCAAAAAGGAGAGATGTCATCCGGGAGGCCGAAGGGCTGCGCAACGAACGCAACGCCGTATCGAAGCGAGTCGGCGAGAAGAAGAAAAACAGTGAAGATGCCGAGGAGCTCATCGCCCGGATGGGTGATGTCTCCAGCCGGATCAAGGAGCTCGACGAGAGTCTCAAGCAGACGGACGAGGAGCTCCAGGCGATCCTGATGACGATCCCGAATATCCCGCATGAGTCGGTTTGCTGCGGGAAGGGCGCCGAAGACAATCCTGTCGTCCGTATTTGGGGTGAAAAGACGCATTTCTCCTTCGCGCCGAAGCCGCACTGGGAAATCGGCGAGAACCTAAACATCCTGGACTTCGTGCGCGGGGCGAAGATCACCGGGGCGCGCTTCACCCTTTACCGGGGACTTGGCGCACGGCTGGAGCGGTCAATGATAAACTTTATGCTCGATCTCCACACGCGGGAGCACGGTTATACCGAAGTGCTTACCCCGTTCATGGTCAACCGGGAGAGCATGACGGGTACGGGACAGCTCCCCAAATTCGAAGAGGACCTCTTTCGGGTCGACAAGATGGATTACTTCCTCATCCCGACGGCGGAGGTGCCGGTCACCAATATCCACCGGGATGAGATTTTGAGCGAAAAGGAACTTCCGGTCTGCTATGTGGCTTACTCCCCCTGCTTTCGGGCGGAGGCGGGCTCCTATGGAAAGGACACCCGGGGACTTATCCGGCAGCACCAGTTCAACAAGGTGGAGATGGTCAAGTTCTCGAAGCCGGAGAATTCTTACGAAGAACTGGAAAAGCTGACTCTGAACGCCGAGGAAGTTTTGAAGCGGCTGAAGATCCCCTACCGGGTGGTCAGCCTCTGCACGGCGGATCTCGGTTTCTCATCGGCAAAAACCTACGATATCGAGACATGGCTCCCCGGTCAGGACGCTTACCGGGAGATCTCTTCATGCAGCAACTTCGAGGAGTTCCAGGCACGCCGGGCCTCGATCCGCTTTCGCCGCGAGGAGAGCGGAAAAGTGGAATTCGTTCACACCATGAATGGTTCGGGGCTTGCTGTCGGGAGAACCCTTGTCGCCGTCCTTGAAAACTACCAGCAGGCGGACGGGAGCGTCGTGATCCCCGAGGCGCTTCGGCCGTACATGGGAGGGATTGACAGGATTCCCGCCGCGGAGTAACATAAATAAAGTGCGGAGGGATGGCCGAGTGGTCTATGGCGGCGGTCTTGAAAACCGTTGACCGAAAGGTTCGCGGGTTCGAATCCTGCTCCCTCCGCCAATTCACAATCCGAGAAAGTCCAAAGAAAGATAAAAACCCGTTAGAGATAGCGGGTATTTTCTTGTCATTTGTCCAAAGACGTGCTATGCGACTTATCAAAATCCGGTAGTTTTGGGGGCCGATTGCCTCATAAAAGGCCCCCAAAACATGGAGGGATACAGTCGTGCCAAAGAGAATCATGCCCCTTTCTGAAGTCAAAGTACGGACCGCTAAACCTCGGAAAAAGGAGTATAAGATTTTTGATGGAGGGGGGCTATTCCTTCAGGTTACACCATCGGGCGGGAAACTATGGTATTTAAAATACCGTTACAACAACAAGGAACGAAAACTTTCTTTCGGCCCTTATCCATAATTCAGCCTTGTCGATGCGCGAAAGTGGCGCAACGAGGCTCGGCAACAACTTGCGCAAGGCATTGACCTCGGAGCTGTCAAAAAAGCCAAGAAACCGGCTGTCGCAGCAGATAAAGAGACCTTTGAGGCCGTGGCCCGTGAATGGCATACCGCTTTCACGCATTCTTGGACGGCAAGGCATGGCACTACCATCCTTAGCCGCCTGAATCATGACTTAATCCCCTGGTTGGGATCGAGGCCAATCAATGAAATCAAAGCGCCGGAACTGCTTTCCGTCTTGCGTCGGGCCGAGAGCCGGGGGGCGCTTGAATTAGCGCACAGGCTAAGAGCTATTGCCGGACAAGTTTTCCGGTATGCCGTCGCCACGGGCGGGGCGGAGCGTGACCCGTCCGGTGATTTAAGGGGGGCAATACCCCCACCCAAGATCAAACATCATGCTGCAATAACAGATCCGAAAGAGGTTGCCCCCCTTTTAAGGGCATTAGACAGCTATCAAGGCGGCTTTGTCGTCAAGTGCGCCCTGCGGCCTCGCACCTCTCTTATTTGTTCGTCCTGGAGAACTAAGGCACTCGGAGTGGGCGGAGATCAATCTTGATGAAGCCGTTTGGAACATTCCGGCACACAAGATGAAGATGAAGCAGTCCCACATCGTACCCCTTTGCAGTCAAGCGATAGGGATATTGAAGGAACTACAAGAATATACCGGGGCAGGCCGTTATGTCTTCCCTTCCGTGCGCACACATGCCCGGCCCATGTCTGAAAATACCGTCAATGCGGCACTGAGGCACGCGGGTTATGACAAGGAAACCATGAACGGTCACGGCTTCCGGGCAATGGCACGAACTATCCTCGATGAGGTCCTGCACGTCCGTCCTGATTACATCGAACATCAACTTGCCCATGCCGTACGTGATCCGAACGGAAGGGCTTACAATCGGACGGCCCACCTTGAAGAGCGCCGGAAGATGATGCAGACATGGGCGGATTATCTTGATGGATTAAAGGCCGGTGCCGTTGTGGTACCGTTCAAAACTGCAAACAGATACCCGGACCTTCTGGCGAATACCAGCCAGAGACAAGAAAAGGTTGACTCGATTGAAGAGCCGATCACTTTGTGACGGGCTTTTTCCTTATCCAACATCATCAATTTCAAATACAAGTCGAGGGTCGGCATAAACCTACCAATGTGTTGATTACGGTTTGAAAGCTACGCCGGCCGGCTACTTTTTTTGATGCGGAATCTGTTCCCTTTTCGGTTGTCTGGATTTGACATAATCAAAGGAACAGGATAATAATCACCCTGCAAATCTTTATGTGATCAAAGCAGTGCTGTATCCCTCGCACCATTCTGTTATTTGATAAAAGGAGCCCCATGGCGATCAAGAAATCTGACATCTACTCCTCCCTCTGGGCCAGTTGCGACGAGCTCCGCGGCGGCATGGACGCGATTCCGATTGACCACCCTTGGACGCTATTTTTTCAAGGCCCAGTGCTTGCCAAAAATGGCAGTCCACTGAGATCGGCGATATGGTTCAGACGATCGAAGGCGTTCTGAAGGAGAACGGGATTGTCGGCGGGATATCCATTGAGGTCGACGGTCGGTTGCTTCGCGTGCGAAGCGAGGGATGCGTGCATCGGTCAGTTGGGTTGCCCAGGAAACTAAGCCTTTTGCTTGTCTTCCCGCCAATATGATTACGCTGGCGATCAACAGCAAACTCGATCGCCCAAGTGATTTGGCCGAGATTAAGTTGACGGACAGCGCTTGTCAGATTCTGATCGTTTTATTCAAAAAGAAGCCTTTCTAATGAGGAGGTGCACGTGGAAAAAATAACGACCCTTGCTGAAGCCGTCGCGTCCGTGCCCTCCGGTTCACACGTAGCCCTTTCTGGATTCCCGATCACCCGTTGTGCGATGGCGTTTGCACGTGAGGTCATTCGCCAGGGCATCAAAGGTCTGACCCTCTCGCAGTGCGTGGGTGCGATGGATGCGGATATGCTGGTAGGCGCCGGCGCAGTTGAACGACTGATCTACGGAGGCGGTTCGCTTGATCGTTTCGGGCGTCTGAACTGCGTGAACCGGGGAATTGAAGACGGCAGCTTGCAGGCCGAAGAGTACAGCAGTCTGTCTGTCACTTTTCGTTATCTGGCCGGATCGTTGGGGATGCCTTTCATACCGATCCGTTCGTTGCAGGGTTCTGACCTGATACGGCGGATCCAGGAGCATACGGGTTCGGACGTGGCCAACATCACCGACCCGTTCACGGGTGAAAACTGGCTGGTCCTGAAGCCGCTCCTTCCGGATGTGTCCGTGCTGGTAGTGCATACCGCCGATGCGGAGGGCAATGCCTGGATCATGGGGCCCAGATGGGACAACGTGGAACAGGCCAAGGCCAGCAAGCGCACGATCATCATCGCGGAGCACGTGGTTTCGACCGAGGTGATCCGCCAGCATGCTGAGCGGACGGTGATCCCCGGTCTGCTAGTATCGCATGTGGTGGAAATGCCGTTTGCCGCGCACCCGACCTCCGTCTACCGCGAGTATGACTATGACGCCAAAGAGATCGAGAAATACGTGAAAGCGACGAGTACACCGGAATCATTCAAGGCGTATCTGGATGAATACGTGTATGGTGTGAAAGATCACTGGGAGTATCTCGAAAAAATGGGTGGGATGAAACACCTCAATGCCCTCAAGGCAGATCCGATCTTGGGATATTAAGGAGAGAGACGAGCCATGGATCTTACCTATACTGCGTCTGAACTAATGGCGGCTGCGGGAGCTCGTGAAATCAAGGATCGCGAGATTGTGGCTGTGGGTCTGGGTTTGCCTGTCGTCGCCTCTTTCCTGGCGAAGCAGACGCATGCACCCAATATGACGATGCTCTTCGAGTTGGGCGTTATCGATTCCGAACCGGTTCACGCCGGCGTGGGCTTGGCGGATCCGAGGGTATGGTACCGGGCCAAGGTGCTGAGCAGTTTTGTGGATATCCTGGGATCGATCCTTCATAAGGGCCGGGTGGATGTGGGATTCCTGGGCGGCCTCGAAACGGATCAGTACGGGAACCTCAACACTAGCCTTATCGGCGACCTGCATGGAAAGTTCCGCCACATGGTGGGAAGCGGGGGCGCAAACGATATCGCATCTTCCGCGAAAAGGAACATCCTCATTATGCGCCATGATGAGCGGAAGCTAAAAAAGACGATTTCATTCGTCACCAGCCCCGGTTATATGACGGGCGGCGACAGCCGCGCAAAGGCCGGTCTAAGCGGCGGACCCAGCCGGGTCATTACGGACAAGGCGATCTTTGGATTCCACCCTGAAACGAAACAGATGATGGTGATATCCATTCATCCGGGCAATACGATCGAAGACGTTTTAGGGACCATGGGGTTTACACCGATCATCCCCAAGCATGTGCCGTTCACGGAGCCGCCTGAAAAGGACCAGCTGCGTTTAATCCGCGAAGTCATCGATCCGGGGAAAATGTACATGGGCTGAGAAAGCGAAGACTTCATATCAATAGAGACGGAAATGAGGTTATGCCTTACGTCGTCAACAGTGACTGCGTTCTTTGAGGGGATTCGAGCCTGAAACGATGGACGCGGTCGCGTACTCGGCGAGCAAGGCGGCCGTAATCAATCTGACGCGGGATCTGGCCGCAAAATGGGCTAGGTAACCAGCACATCCCATTTGGGGTAAGCCTTACGGGTCGTACTCTGCTATTAAATCCAACCGACCACGCTTAACGGCTACAATAAAAAAGCGAGAGTCATCCGGGCTAGTGTTCCAGAAAAACCTGAGGTATTATCAAGCTTTTTGTGTAAAATATTCATAGGCCAATTCTTTGAAGAAAGGCAAGTCCTTACGCACTTTTCCTACGGGGTTTGACCTCCAATGCAATTCCATTTTCAAAGATATGTAGGCCAGGATTCGATAGCAGGCTGTCTCTCCTGCTACGATCTCCATGACCTTGGTCCGACGTCTAAACTCCTTGTTGAGCCGCTCAATGATGTTGGTTGTCCTTAATGAAATCCATTCCTCCGAGGGAAAGTTGAAAAAAGTCAAACAGGCATCGATACTGCGTTCCAGGCATTCCACCGCTGATGGGACACTCTTTTGCCATCTCTGTCGGAAGCCTTCAAAATATTCCCACGCCTTCTCCTGGGAAGAGGCATAGAAGATGGAACGCAAATCATTCGCCACGTCCTGCTTGAACTTCTTGGGCACCTTGGCCAGAACATTCCGGGCCACATGGACCTGGCAACGTTGGACCTTCGCCTTGGGAAACTCTTCCTTGAAAACGGTTTCCAACTCCGGCAATCCATCCATCATCTCCAGGGTGACTTTTCCGCCGTCCAGTCCACGGGATTTCAAATCCTTGAAAAACTCCCGCCAGGATGTTGCCGATTCCTTGTCCCCGGCCTGGAGGCTCAGCACCAGTTTCTGTCCCGTTTCCGTTACTCCGATCGCCACCAGGACCGGCACAATCTCGATGCTTCTTCCCACACGCATATGGAAGTGGACGCCGTCAACAAACAGATACTTGACCGGTTCCCGCGATAAATCCCACCGCCGCCACGCCTCAACAGCACCATTAAGGTCGCTGCTCGCGCTGCTGATCTCCGTAGGAGAAATCCTCCGGCCGATCAGTCTTTCGGATATCATGGACAGGATCCGGGTGCTGACGCCGGCTAAAAACAGAATGCTAAAATCCCGGGCCACTTCCTCTTCGTATTGTTTGCTCCGGGGAATGACGGATGTCTTAAATTCACCATTACGATCCCTCGGAATATCCACGTGGACTTCGCCAACCCCCTTGAGGGTAAACCCACGACCATAGGAACCATTGCGATGATTGACTGCCTCAGCAACCCGTGCATACGGCTCTCTCCCCAGGAAGTGGGTCAACTCCGCATTCATCATCGTCGTCAGGTATTTCCCGACAACCTCTTTGATATCCAGACGGATCATCTCAAACAATTGTTCCGGTCGCTCCTGAATCTCCTTGAAAATATCCGCAATCTCAGATACCGTAACCTCCAGCTTCATGGCGCTTTCTCCTTTCACCTAAAGTTTGTTGGGTACAAACTCTGTAAAGGAAAAGCGCCTTTTTTTCTACCTTTTATGGCATCTTATGAATTTTACACAAAGGATATTACACTACCGATCAACGGTTTCGTTTTGCTTAATTATTCTTTTACCTCCCCAATATAAACCTTCCAACAGATCTCCTTCCCAAGAAGACCCAGGAAGGTTCCAAAAAAGCTTCACAGATCGTAGATTTGAATTCTTATTCATGATAGCCTTGCATGTGAAAGCTGAAGTCTCCTGCAATTCAGACAGTAGCGATCCCCCACCATCCGGATTTCCCAGATGGCTCGTAAGCCCACCATAGGTCTTGATTCCAGCAATCAAGAGATTATTTCACCTCTGT
>Ga0209212_1004393_pt1 | contig 17474 bp, 16 predicted proteins | sample RifGroC2_FD_183996 | JGI IMG/M metagenome (GOLD analysis project Ga0209212, IMG submission 183996) | Groundwater microbial communities from Rifle, Colorado, USA - Groundwater C2 (SPAdes) (version 2) | ecosystem: Environmental > Aquatic > Deep subsurface > Groundwater | place: Rifle, Colorado...
AAGGGTTGAAGAGTTGAAGAGTTGAAGAGTTGAAGAGTTGAAGAGTTGAAGAGTTGAAGAGTTGAAGAGTTGAAGAGTTGAAGAGTTAAAGGGATAAAGGGTTAAAAAGATCAAACCCTTAAACCCTGAACCCTTAAACGTTCGGAGGTCTACTTTTATTATGGTTGAACGGACTCTCTCCATCATCAAACCGGACGCGGTCGCCAGGGGTCTTATCGGCGAGATCCTGAGACGCTTCGAGGCTGCCGGCTTGAGGATCGCGGGCGTCAAATTGCTGCATCTGAGCTTGGAACAGGCGCGCGCCTTTTATGCGGTTCACAAGGAGCGGCCCTTTTACCCCGGCCTGACAGAATACATGTCCGCCGGTCCCATCCTGGTTTCCATCCTGGAGGGAGAAGGGGCGATTATGAAGAATCGCGAGATCATGGGGGCGACAGATCCGGCCAAGGCCGCGCCCGGCACCATCCGTCGGGAGTGGGGGAGGGACGTGGAAAAGAACGCGGTTCACGGCTCGGACGGACCGGAAACTGCGGCGTGGGAGATCGCATTTTTCTTTAAGCCCAGCGATCTCCACGGTAATTTGAAATCTGAGATCTGAAATTTGAGATGCACATGGCAAAGCCCAATATCAAAGATTTGAGTTCCCGGCAGCTGGAGGATTGGCTGGCGGCGCGCAGGGAACCGCCCTACAGGGCGGCGCAAATCCGGCAGTGGCTCTTTCAAAAAGGCGTTGCCGCATTTGCCGAGATGAGCAATCTTTCGAGCGGGCTTCGGGCCGCGCTTGAGGAAACCTACTCGATCAGCGGTCTTAAAACGCTTCGGCGCTCCTCATCCATTGACGGCACGGTGAAATTTCTCTTTGAGCTCGCTGACCGGTTAAGCATCGAGAGCGTTCTCATTCCTGAAGCAAACCGTCTTACCTTATGCATCTCGACGCAGGCGGGGTGCGGGTTTGGCTGTGCTTTTTGCGCCACCGCGCTGATGGGATTGAAGCGCAGCCTGCGCGCCAGCGAAATCGTGGATCAAGTCCTGGAGACAAGGAGATCGCTGCCGGCGGAGAAAAGAATTACCCACGTGGTCCTGATGGGCATGGGGGAGCCGCTGGCGAATTACAACCAGACGCTGAGCGCGGTGCGGATCATGAGCGACGCGGACTGGGGCATCGGCATATCTTCGCGCAGGATCACCCTTTCCACGGTGGGTCTGGTGCCGCAGATGAAAAGGCTGATGGAAGAATCGAACATTAACCTGGCCATTTCTCTGCACGCAACAACGGATGAGATCCGGTCTCAACTAATGCCGGTCAACCGGAAATATCCGCTCGCGGAGTTGATGGACTGCTGCCGTTCGCTCCCTTTGCCGAAGCGGCGCAGGATCACTTTTGAGTATGTTGTGCTGCGGGGAATCAATCACTCCGAGGAAGATGCCCGCCGCCTCTCCAAGCTTTTAACCGGCATCCGCAGCAAGATCAATTTAATTCCCTTTAATCCGCATCCTGGGAGTTCTTACCATCGGCCGACCGCGGAGGAAATCGCGCAGTTTCAAAACGCGCTGCAGGTCCGGGGACACCAGGTCAACATCCGCGACCCCAGGGGGAACGACATCCAGGCCGCTTGCGGGCAACTCTGGACCGAGTCCGAAACAGTTCAAAGTTCAAGGTCCAACGTTGAACATAGAACATTGGACATTGCACTTGGTGAGTGAGGGGAATGGGGCGATGATTGTCGGGGTCATTGGGGGAAGCGGTCTCTACCGGATGAAGGGGCTGGAGAAGGTCCGTGAAGTCCGGGTAGAGACTCCTTTCGGCAGGCCTTCGGACGTCTATGTCCGGGGGATCCTGGAGGGGACAGAGTTTGTTTTTCTCCCGCGTCACGGCAGGGGGCACCGGTGGCTTCCCACTGAGGTGAATTTCCGCGCCAACATCTTCGGCATGAAAAAACTCGGCGTGGAGCGCATCATCTCTGTCAGCGCCGTGGGCAGCCTGAGGGAGGAGATTGCACCCGGCGATGTCGTGATCCCCGATCAATTCATTGACCGCACTACACAACGACCAAGCACCTTTTTTGGCCAGGGGGTTGTGGCGCATATCAGCATGGCGGACCCGTTTTGCGCGGTACTGTGCGGGGGCCTGGTGCGCGCGGCCCAGGCTACGGGCGCAGAGGTTCATGCGAAGGGCACGTACCTGTGCATGGAGGGGCCGCAGTTCTCTACCAGGGCGGAGTCGCTGCTCTACCGCAGGTGGGGGGCCGACGTAATCGGCATGACTAATCTTCAGGAGGCTAAACTGGCGCGCGAGGCGGAAATCTGTTTTGCCACAATGGCCCTGGCCACGGACTACGACTGCTGGAACCGGACTGCCGGTGATGTGGAGATCGAGCAGGTGCTCGCGGTTTTAAGAGAAAATGTAGAGCTGGCCCAGCGGATTATCCGGCGGGCCGTCGACTATCTTCCGGCCAAGCGCTCGTGCGGGTGCGCCAGCGCTCTAAAGGATGGGATTATAACGGAGCGGAAGAAGATACCCGCGAAGGCTCGTAAGGAACTAAAGCTGCTTATCGGTAAGTATCTCTAATAATTGGTTATCAGTTACTGGTTATTGGTTATTCGTTGAAAACATTTAGAGAGCCCAACTAGTAACCAGTCAACTATTAACGAGTAACAAAAATGAGTATCCTGGTGGTTGGAACCGTAGCCTTTGACTCCATAGAGACCCCTTTCGGGTCGGCCGAGCGCGTCCTGGGAGGATCGGCATCCTATTTTGCCGTGGCGGCGAGTTTTTTTTCGCCGGTAAAGATCGTGGGGGTTATCGGCCAGGATTTTCCGCAAGAGTATCTGACGATCTTTTCCGGGCGCGGGGTGGACCTGGAAGGTCTCCGGCGGGAGAAGGGAGAAACCTTCCACTGGCGCGGCCGGTATCACGAGGATCTGAACGTGCGCGATACGGTAGAGCTTCATCTCAATGTGCTTTCCGGCTTTGTCCCTCATCTCCCGGAATCCTACCGGGATGCGGAATATGTCTTTCTGGGCAACATTGACCCGGACATGCAAATGGAAGTCCTCCGTCAGCTCAGGCGGATGCGGCTGGTTGCATGCGACACCATGGACCACTGGATCCTGAACAGCGGCGTTGCGCTCCGGAAGGTGTTGCGCAAGATTGAGACGCTGGTGATCAACGATTCGGAGGCCAGACTGTTGAGCGGGGAGCACAACATCGTCCGTGCCGCCCGCGCTATACTCAAGATGGGTCCTAAAGTAGTGCTGATCAAGCGGGGCGAATATGGCGTCCTGCAGTTCTCGGATTCCTCGATCTTCGGAACCCCCGCCTACCCGCTTGAGGAGGTCTTCGACCCGACCGGCGCAGGCGATTCGTTCGCCGGGGGTTTTATGGGTTATCTGGCTCGCTCCGGCGACCACAGCGAACGAGGCCTCAGGCGGTCCATCGTATATGGCAGCGTGGTTGCCTCTTTTACCGTGGAGGATTTCGGTCTGAAGCGGTTGACGCGACTCTCCCTGGGGGAGGTTGAAGAAAGGTATCAGCGGTTTCTCGCTCTCACCGACTTCCATACTTGATGAATGCCATGGATTTATCCGTTGTTGTGCCGGTTTATAATGAAGAGGAAAACCTGGAGCCTCTGATCCACGAGATACGCTCCGTGCTGGACCCTTTGGGAAAGCGCTACGAGCTCATCCTCGTGGATGACGGCAGCACCGACGGAACGTATGGCGTCCTTTCCCGCCTCCACGAAGCGGAACCCCGGCTCAAGGTGCTGCGCTTCAAGCGCAACTTCGGTCAGACCGCGGCGGTCGCCGCAGGGCTGGCATACGCTCAGGGCGAGGTTATCGTTGCCATGGACGGCGATGGGCAAAACGACCCCAAGGATATTCCGGCGCTGCTTGAAAAGCTTGAAGAGGGCTTCGACCTGGTCAGCGGCTGGCGTTCGCCGCGACGGGACCCGTTTTGGAGCCGCCAGCTCCCGTCTCGAATAGCCAATGGATTAATCTCCTGGATGACGCAGGTCAAGCTGCACGATTACGGCTGCACGCTAAAGGCGATACGGCGCGAGGTGGCCAAGGACCTCAAACTCTACGGCGAGATGCACCGCTTCATCCCCGCCATCGCCTTTGAGCGTGGCGCGCGGATTGCTGAAATCAAAGTTCACCACCGACCGCGCCGGTGGGGGAGATCCAAATATGGCATCGCCCGGACTTTTCGCGTTATCCTCGACCTGTTGACGGTAAAGTTTCTCCTGAGTTACGCGACACGCCCGCTGCACATATTCGGGCTCGTCGGCCTGATCAGCGGGGCTCTCGGCTTTCTTATCGCCGTCTATCTCACGATCGGAAAGATTTTCTATCAATTGGATATCGGGGGCCGGCCGCTGCTGTTGCTCGCCGTGCTTTTGATCGTCATCGGCTTTCAATTTGTCACCATGGGCCTCCTTGGCGAGATGCTGGCCCGCACCTACCACGAATCGCAAGACAAACCGATCTATGTCATTAAAGAGATCCTGGACGAGGGGAAGCTGGCGTGAACCTTGGCGTGATCGGCACCGGCTACGTGGGACTGGTTGCGGGCACCTGCTTCGCGGAAAGCGGCAACGATGTTACCTGCGTTGATATTGATGAAAAGAAGATATCAGCCTTAAAGATGGGGCGGGTATCTTTTTATGAGCCGGGCCTGGAAGAGCTGGTGCGCCGAAACCTGGAAGAACAGAGGCTCTCTTTCACTACCGACCTGAAAGCAACGGTCCGGCAGGCGTCGGTCGTCTTTATCGCAGTTGGCACCCCGCAAGATTCAGACGGCGCGGCGGATATCGAGCAAGTGCTGGCGACGGCAAAGGCCATCGGTCAAGCGATGGATGGATATAAGGTCATTGTCAACAAGAGTACCGTACCGGCGGGAACAGCGGACCGGATTCGCGCTCTCCTGGCCGCCGCCACTTCTCACCCTTTTGCGGTGGTCGCCAACCCGGAATTCTTAAAAGAGGGCGCTGCGGTCGAGGATTTCATGAAGCCGGACCGGGTGGTCCTGGGCGGCGACGATTCCCAGGCGATCGAACTCGTTAAAGAGCTCTACGAGCCGTTTGTTCGCACGGGAAACCCGATCCTCATTATGGATGCGCGCAGCGCGGAGATGAGCAAGTACGCCGCCAATGGCATGCTGGCCGCGAAAATCTCCTTCATCAACGAAGTTGCCAATCTTTGCGAGAAAGTCGGCGCCGATGTGGATGAAGTCCGGCGCGCTATCGGCTTGGACCGGCGCATCGGTCCCCATTTTATCTTTCCTGGAATAGGTTACGGCGGCTCCTGCTTTCCCAAGGACATCCGCGCGCTGATCGGCATGGGCGAGCCTCTCCTTGAGATGCCGCTGCTCAGGGCCGTAGATCGGGTCAACGAGCGGCAAAAGGGTATCCTGGTAGAAAAGGTAAAGCGCCATTTCGGCGAGGATCTGACAGGTCTCACCTTCGCCGTCTGGGGACTTTCCTTTAAACCCCGCACGGATGATATGAGGGACGCGCCTTCCATTGTCGTGATCGAAGCCTTGCTTAAAGCGGGAGGACGCATCGAGGCCTATGATCCCGAGGCGATGGAAGAGGCGAGGAAGATTTTTGCCGACCGGGTTCGCTATCATCGCCGGAATTACGACGCCCTCAAAGGAGCCGATGCGCTCCTGGTCGTTACCGAATGGAATGAGTTTCGCCGCCCGAACTTTCAAACCATCAAAGAGCTGCTGAAAAGCCCGGTTATTTTCGACGGCCGCAACGTTTACGACGCGCAGGAATTGAGGAGACTGGGCTTCACCTACTATTCTATCGGAAGACAAAATGGCTAGGGTTGCGATCACCGGGGGAGCGGGTTTTATCGGTTCCCATCTCTGCCAGAGTTTTCTTGAACGCGGGCATGAGGTCCTCTGCATAGACAACCTTCTGACCGGGAGCCGTGAAAATGTTGCCGCCTTCTTGTCGCACGATCGTTTTTCATTCCTGGATCATGATGTGAGCCGTTTTATACAGGTAGACGGGGCCGTAGATATGCTGCTCCACTTTGCCTCCCCCGCCAGCCCGGTGGACTATCTGGAACTCCCGATCCCGACTCTCAAGGTGGGTTCGCTCGGAACTCACAATGCCCTAGGTCTGGCCAAGGCCAAAAAGGCGATTTTTTTTCTCGCCTCTACCTCCGAGGTCTACGGCGACCCGCTGGTAAAGCCGCAGACAGAAGACTACTGGGGCAATGTAAATCCCGTAGGGCCGCGAGGGGTCTACGACGAAGCCAAGCGCTTCGCCGAGGCGATGACCATGGCCTATCACCGATATCATGGTCTGAACACTCGCATTGTGCGGATCTTCAACACCTACGGCCCGCGGATGAGAATGAAGGATGGGCGGGTGGTTCCGAACTTCATTACCCAGGCTATGAAGGGAGAAGCCCTCACGGTTTATGGGAAGGGAACCCAGACTAGGAGCTTTCTTTACATTGACGATCTGATCCGGGGCATTCACCGGTTGCTGGAAACCGATTACCACCTTCCCGTAAATCTGGGCAACCCTCATGAGATCACGGTCTTGGATTTTGCCAAGAAGGTCCTCGGCCTTACGGGCTCGAAGAGCTCGATCGTGTATAAACCTCTACCCGAGGATGATCCGCAGGTGCGCCAGCCGGATATCTCCAGGGCTAGGGAGCTCTTAGGTTGGGAGCCTCAAGTCCAGCTGGAAGAGGGTTTAGCCAAGACCGTTCACTATTTTTCGCAGCGGTTGCGGGGTTGACTATATGAAGATCGTCGTAACCGGAGGGGCGGGATTTATCGGATCCCATATCGTCGATGCCTACATTGCCGCAGGCCACCAGGTTTTCATCATCGACGATCTCTCCGGCGGCGACAGACGGAATCTGAACCCGAAGGCCGACTTTCACCTCATGGATATCCTTGATCCGGCGTTGCCCGGATTGCTCGGCGAGATCTCTCCGGATGTCGTCAACCACCATGCCGCCCAGATGGATGTGCGCCGTTCCGTGGACGATCCTCAGTTCGACGCGCGCATCAATATTCTCGGCCTGATTCATCTGTTGGAAGGATGCAAGCGCTCGGGGGTTAAGAAGGTCCTTTACGCCTCGTCCGGGGGAGCGATCTACGGAGAGCAGGAGCTCTTGCCCACCCGCGAGGATCATCCCAAGTCCCCCCAAAGCCCGTATGGTATCAGCAAACTGACCGGAGAGTATTACCTGAGCTATTATCAAACGGCCTTCAATATTCCATCGGTAGCGTTGCGCTATGGCAATGTCTACGGGCCCAGACAGAGGGCTGACGGAGAGGCGGGGGTCATCGCTATTTTTATCCGTCATCTGCTCGCGGGAAAATCTCCGAAAATTAACGGTGATGGAAAACAAACCAGAGATTACGTGTACGTCGGGGATGTGGTTGTCGCCAACATTTTGGCGTTGGAGTCCGCTACCACCGGCCCCATGAACATCGGCACCGGTCATGAGACCGATGTCGTCACCCTTTTTGAGCTGCTCGGGAAGGGGACGGGATCGAAGGCGGCCGCTGTCTATGGTCCCGCCAAGCTGGGAGAGCAAAGGCGGAGTTCGCTTGATATCTCGCGCGCCAGGGAAAAGACTGGATGGCGCCCGCAGACCGCGCTGAGCGAGGGTCTGGAGCAAACCATCGAATATTATCGGCGGTCAAAAGCCAGATGAAACTTGAGCATATCAGAAATTTCTCGATCATCGCCCATATCGACCACGGGAAATCAACGTTGGCGGACCGGCTTCTCGAATTTACCGGCACGCTGAGCGCGCGGGAACGGACAGATCAATTTCTCGACAGCATGGATTTGGAAAAGGAGCGTGGGATAACGATCAAGGCGAGCCCCGTGCGTTTGCTTTATCGCGCGAAGAACGGCGTCGAATATGCTTTGAATCTCATCGATACTCCGGGCCATGTGGATTTTACCTATGAGGTATCGCGGAGCCTTGCGGCCTGCGAAGGGGCGCTGCTGGTGGTCGATGCGGTTCAGGGGGTCGAAGCGCAAACCGTGGCCAATGTCCATCTTGCCTTGGATCACCATCTCTTTATCCTTCCGGTAATAAACAAGATCGATCTGCCGAGCGCGGACCCCGCGCGCGTCAAGAAAGAAATTGAGGAAGTTATAGGGCTGGACGCCTCAGAGGCGATTTTGGCCAGCGCGAAGGAAGGTATCGGAACGGAAGAAATCCTTGAAGGCATTGTGAATTCCTTTCCCCCGCCACAGGGAAAGCCCGAGGATCCGTTGCGCGCCCTGATTTTTGACAGCTGGTTCGACCCATACCATGGGGCGGTCGTGATGATACGGATCTTTGACGGGGTCGTGCGCAAAGGCATGCGCATCCGGATGATGTCCACCGGTGAAGTCTTCGAGGTTACCCGGCTTGGGATCTTCTCGCCGGGACCGTTGGAGGTTGCGGAGTTGATGGCAGGGGACGTGGGTTTCTTGATGGCAGGGATCAAAGCTATCGGGGACACCCGTATTGGGGATACCATCACAACCGAGCAGGGACCGGCAACGCAGGCCCTGCCGGGCTTTAAGGCCATGAAACCGACGGTTTTTAGCGGCCTTTATCCTGCGGATGCAGGACAATATCAGTCCCTGAGAGAGGCCCTGGAGAAGCTGAGCCTGAATGATTCCTCCTTTACCTTCGAGCCGGAGACCTCACAGGCGCTCGGGTTTGGCTTTCGCTGCGGGTTTTTGGGCTTGCTGCACCTTGATATTGTGCGCGAACGGCTTGAGCGGGAGTTCGGGTTGAGCCTGATCACCACTGCTCCAACCGTGGTTTACCGGGTCATCACACATGCGGGGAAGACCCTTAGTATCGACAACCCCGTGAAACTCCCGCCGGAATCTGATATTGATCAGATAGAAGAGCCGATCATTTTGGCGGCCATGCATCTCCCGCAGGAATTCCTGGGAGGCATCCTTAAGCTCTGCGAGGAAAAAAGGGGGATCCAGAAAGAGATCCGCTACCTGGGACCCAAGAGGGTCATGGTGGCTTACGAGCTGCCGCTGAACGAGGTGGTCGTGGATTTCTACGACCGGTTGAAATCCGTCAGCCGGGGGTATGCCTCGATGGACTACGAGGTGGCGGGATACCGCGCCTCGGATCTGGTAAAATTGGATATTCGCATTAATGGAGAGGCAGTGGATGCCATGTCCATGATCATCCACCGTGAAAAGGCGTATCAACGGGGGCGTGATCTTGCCCAGCGCATGCGCGAGTTGATTCCCCGGCAGCTTTTCGAGGTCGCGATCCAGGCGGCCGTGGGTAGCCGGGTTATTGCGCGCGAGAACGTAAAAGCGCTAAGAAAAAACGTGACGGCAAAGTGCTACGGAGGGGATATCACCCGAAAACGCAAGCTTTTGGAAAAACAGAAGGAGGGCAAGAAGCGGATGAAGCAGGTGGGGCGGGTCGAGATCCCTCAGGAGGCCTTCCTGGCCGCGTTGAAGGTTTAAAATCAAGACTGTGAAGAAAGGTTTCGTGTATGCCATCCAATAACGTGAAAGAGGATTCTGTTGCCGTGGCGGGAGCTGGTAAAAAAAGCAAATCGGCTTTTCGAGAATATGCCGAATCGATCGTTTTCGCGCTGCTCTTGGCGCTCTTCATCCGAAGCTTTATAGTTCAGGCATTTAAGATCCCATCGGGCTCCATGATCCCGACCCTTCAAGTCGGAGACCACATTCTGGTCAACAAGTTGAGTTATGGAATTCGCAATCCCTTTTGGGGGAGTTTTTTGGCTTACTTCAAAAAACCCCAGCGAGGGGATGTGGTTGTCTTTATATTTCCCGAGGACCGCACCAAGGATTTTATCAAGCGCGTGATCGGCGTCGAGGGAGATATGGTCGAGATAAGGGAGAAAAAAATCTATATCAACGGCAAGCCTCTGGAAGATCCTCACGCCCATTTTGAAGGCGATGCGCCGGAAAGAGGGACTTTCAACGTCAGGGACGAATACGGCCCCAGAGAGGTCCCGGCGCATCACATCTTCGTGATGGGCGATAATCGCGATAGAAGCTACGATAGCCGGTACTGGGGGTATGTCGACCTTGACGATGTCAAGGGCAGGGCCTTCTTGATTTACTGGTCATGGGACGGGACCGACCGCTGGGTGCGTTGGGAACGCATCGGCGACTTGATCTATTAGTGGCACGCCTCCTACAATCTTCAAGAGCTTAACTTCGATCCGGCATCCGCAGGATTTAGCATCGTCATCTACGGCCATTCCCACCGGCCGTCAGTCTTGAGGTGTGGCGCTCAACAGACAAGCGTGGCATACTGAGGCTGTTGATAAGGCTGCACTCAGCGTCAGGCACCAGCCACGTGATCCGGTGTTAATGGGGGCGTTGTTAGGAGGCAAAGACCATGTCGAAGGTAGACGAACTCAAAACGGAAATCGAGAGACTTCCCAGGGAGGAGTTCACCGAAATCGTCCGGTGGCTGTCGGAAAAGGATTGGGAGAGGTGGGACAAGGAGATCGAAGCCGACTCTGAGGCTGGAAGGCTGGATTTCCTGATGCGTGAGGCGCTCGACGAGAAAGCCAAGGGGACTCTCAAGGATCTGTGAAGCATCACACAACGGCCCGCTTCTGGGCTTGCCATGCGCGTCTTCCAGAAACCGTCCAGAGAGTGGCCCGACGAAACTTCGAGCTCCTAAAACAAAATCCTTCACATCCTTCGCTACATTTCAAAAAGGTTGGCAAGCTCTGGTCCGTGAGGGCCGGGCCTCATCATCGGGCCCTAGCGGTCGAAGATGGAGCGGATTTCATCTGGGTTTGGATCGGTCCTCATGATGAATATGAGCGGCTCATCAAGCAACAGGGCTAACTAACCGCAAATAATATCCTTGACAAACTCCTGATAACGGCGCGATATTTCTAGGGGTTTCGTTGGTACCGAATTGGATACGGAAAAAGTGATATGCTGCCCGACTCTTGGCAGTATGCTTATTAGTTGGGCAGCGCTGAAACGGGCAGAGGGTCGTGAAGGACTGTGAGGTCATCGAAGCTTTTGTTGAGTTTCTCCGCGCTCGGGGGCATTCCGGCCTGCGCATCGATAGCTGGCCGGAAAAAACGAACCACGAATCCCCCGAGATCGACGCGATAGCAGGAGCATTTGCCATCGAGCACACCAGCGTCGACACACTCGCGAACCAGCGGCGAGACGCTGACTGGTTCACGCAGGTCGTCGGGGGCCTTGAAACTGAACTGGCGATTTCTCCGGCGTGCCGCCTGGCGATTACGCTCGAGTATCATGCCGTTCGTCCCGGCCAGGACTGGCCGGCGATCCGTCGGGCTTTAAAGGTCTGGATTACGCATGTGGTGTCGGTTCTTGCCGATGGTCGTCATGTCGTTGAAGACATTCGCGGTGTCCCTTTCCGACTACACGTCACGAAGGCGAGCGATCGGCCTCCCAGGCTTTCCTTCGCAAGGTACGAGCCCGTCGACGACACCCTGTCTGCGCGTATTCGGCTTCAGTTTGACCGGAAGGCGCACAAGCTGGCGAAGTATCAGGGCGCGGGCAAGACCACGGTCCTACTCGTGGAAAACGCCGATATAGCCCTCATGAATGCACAAAAGATGCTTGACGCAATTCGCCGAGCCTACCCGAACGGGTTGCCGATCGGTGTCGATCGCCTCTGGTACGCGGACACGGCCATTCCTGATGACATCGACTTCGACGATTTCACTATCATGCTTGGTGGTAGCGCAGCCCAACAACATGGTTGAGCGGCCCGGCCCAGAGTGGCCGGCCACTCACCATGAGCGTTACGCATTGAATCGCATGGGTGGCAATTAGACGTGTACAGATTGATACTGATTCTTGCATTGGTTGCTTCCTTCGCCGGATGTGCCAAGTTTAAAGAGGGAGATTGCATTCAAAACACCAAGGATGGCCATATCTGGCGGATTACCAGGGTCGGGGTCAGTCAGTACACGATGCAGGCATGGTTGGATGGAAAATGGGGTGTGGCTGTAAATGGGTCGTTCGACACCTTTGATTCTCGATACGTGAAGATTTCTTGTCCGTTCAGTACTCAAACGCTTCAACAGGAAAAGTAGCGGGGAGGCGCGGGTGAGCACCTCTAGGAGGCAGGAGAAATGATGTCTGTCACAGCCAAGCTGATCTTCACAGCATCCTATTCCTTCGTCTTGATAGGCTCTGTTGGTATGGTACTGTTTTCGACTAGGTTCCCGTTTGCCATGAACAATTGGGAACTCGAACTGGCGAAGGAACGATTGTGTGGTCTGAATGGACATCAAGTATGGCGGTATTCGTGGGCAGCAATTATTATGGGTACGGTTGGGCAGATAGTCGGAACATGGGTATCGTGACTCCATGACCGGTCGCGGAGATAGGTAGCAAAAGGAGGATTAGAGTCGGGCTGGCCCCACACACTGAGCACGTCTCAATGATCAACAATCGTTACCTGCCGCAGTGGTTACACCGAGTTGCGTGCGGTGCCCTCGGCTCCGTTGTCACTGCTGCGGTTGCCAGCAGCGGCTTAGGATATTTTGACGCAGATTCATGGTTGCGCACCGCGTCGGGAGTTTTACTTTGGTTGAGCATTCCGGTCGGTATGGTGTTGGCATGCGTGGCGCATCGCTTCTCCATCGTCGAGGGCTGCGTCGGAGATGCCGGTTATGAGGATTTGGATTCAGAGCGCGAGGATAGACCATCAGCCTAACATGAAAAGTCAGCGCGGTCTGACTTCTATATCTCAACCTTTTGCGAGGTTTGTACGAGGGGAAACCCGATGGGGAAACCTGTATGGCTATTGCTTCTATCGATAGTTCCGCTACTTGCGCTGGCGCAGGAGCATGGCTCGCCTTACGCGGGGCGGCAGGAGCGGGAGATCAAGGCGCTGTCGGCGGATAAAGTTCTAGCCTACCTAGAGGGGCGGGGAATTGAGCTCGCCCTTGCTGCCGAGCTGAACCACTACCCCGGTCCGCTGCACGCTCTCGAGTTAGCCGGGCCGCTTAAACTCACCGCAGCGCAGAGGACACAGACAGAGACAGTACGCGCCGCAATACTCGGGGAGGCAAAGAAGCTGGGGAGGCTCATCGTGGAGAAGGAGGAAGAACTGGATGGGCTGTTCGCCGGAGGAGCCATCGATGAAGGCGGGTTGCGCACGCTGGTCCGGGAGATCGCCCGCTTGCAAGGAGAGTTGCGCATCGCGCACTTGCGAAGGCACTTAGAGATGAAGGGAATCCTCACGCCGGAACAGGTTAAGAGATACGACGAGTTGCGCGGGTATGCACAGGCCGGTGTACGGCATGAGGGGCACGGGAAGGAATGAGGGGAGAAAGGGTCAGCTCACCATCGGGACTTTTTTTATAATTATAAGGAATAATATCCGGACTGTTTCGATGAGAGAGCCGTAAGTGCCGAAAAAGAAAAAAACAGGAAATTCTGGACACTCGCTTAGCTCTTTGGCGAGAAGCGTTAGCCTGCTAAGCTCGGAGGTCAAGCTCGGGAACCAGGAGCTGCACGCCAGGCTGGATAAGCTGGAGAATAAGCTAGACACCGGTTTTGACCAGATCTACCGCCATATCGACGGATCACCAAGCTCCATAAGACCCCGGATATCGAAATGAAGGTTCGACCTTGAGGGAGGCTCGCCTCGAAAGGTGATGAAGGAGCAGATGAAGCGACTGGAGGAGAGAGTTGAGAGATTGGAAGCAAGTTGACCCTTGACTTCCTCCTTCTCAGGGCATATAAAAAATCAGCCTTTTAACCCAGTCCTGTGAGATTGGAAAGGGTGCCATGAAAAAAAAGAAACTAATAAACTTAAATCTATCCACTCTAAGACCCCCCAGGTAACCCCTCGGGGGGTCTTTTTTTTATGGACCAGGGCAAACAGGTATTAATGCAGGAAGAAGAACTCCAGCGCACCATCAGCCGGATGGCGCACGAGATCGTGGAGAGAAACGGCGGGGTAGAGAACCTTGCCTTGATCGGGATTCGTTCTAGAGGAGCCCATTTAGTGCGCAGGATCGCCCGAAAGATCGAGGAGTGGAATGGTATCGCGCCTCCGGTAGGCGTTATCGATATCACCCCTTATCGGGACGACGTTGAGAGGGGCGAGCAGGCCCAGGAGCTGCCTGCTCGTGAGGTTCGGGTTTCCGTCGATGAGAAAACTGTAATCCTGGTCGACGATGTGATCTACCGAGGCCGAACGATCCGCGCGGCATTGGATCTGGTAGGCCATTTGGGCAAACCGAAGAGGATTCTCGTCGCTATTTTGGTCGACCGCGGCGAGCGGGAGCTCCCGATCAAGGCGGATATAGTCGGTAAAAATGTCCACGTTGCCGGCTCGGAAAGGGTCAATGTTTTACTGCAAGAATCGGACGGGGTGGACCAGGTGACAGTGACGAAAAATCAACCCGGTATTCATTAGTCCATTCGATGAAAAAGCGGGATCTTGTAAGTATCGCAGACCTTACCGATCAAGAGATCGAAGAGATCTTTGAGCTGGCCGACGGCATGCCGGCTCGAGGCCTATCCGGTCCGGCTTTAAGGATCTGCGACGGCAGGATCATGGCGACTCTCTTCTATGAGCCGAGCACCAGGACGCGGTTATCTTTTGAATCGGCGATGCAGCGCCTGGGAGGGTCTGTGATCAGCTGCCCGGATATGAAGTCCTCTTCTACGGCCAAGGGCGAAACCATTGCCGACACGGCCAGGGTGGTCTCGAGCTATGCCGACGTCCTGGTGGTACGCCATTACTGGGACGGGGCGGTTCAGGCGATCGCAGAGTATGCCGATGTCCCGGTGATCAACGCGGGCGACGGCAGTCATGAGCATCCGACCCAAACCCTCTGTGATCTCTATACCTTGAGGAAGGAAAAAGGCGGGCTGAAAGGGCTGACCGTGGTGATCTGCGGTGACTTGAAGCATGGGAGAACCATCCATTCCCTGGTCTACGCCCTGGCGCGCTTTGGCGCCAATGTGGTCGCCCTAGCGGCAAACGGGATGGAGCTCCCCCAATACGTCATCGAAGAACTCGAAAGGGATTTTCACTACAATTTAGCGCCTATCCCCTCGGGCGACCTTCATGCGGTCGTGACCGAGACCGACGCGATCTATTTATCTCCGAGCCAGCCTCATCAGCTCGCGCTCTTCACCCAGGTCGATGCCGAGGCTCAAAATCGATTGACCAAGATGGTCTCGGGAATAAGATTTGACGCCTTCTATATGACGCGCAAACAGAAAGAGCGGATCAAGGAGGGAAGCGGAGGAGACAATGGGAGCTACCCCATGATCGGGGAAAAGTTTCTCAAGGAGAGACGATTCAAGGATACGGTCGTGATGCATCCCCTGCCGCGGGTAGATGAACTGTCGCAGGAGGTCGACAAGGATCGCAGGGGGATATACTTCAAACAGGCCGCCTACGGAGTCCCCATGCGTATGGCGATTCTGCAATTTCTATTTGACTCCCTGGGGGTCACAAGAGCGGGCGCGTCGCGAAAAAAGATCTCGCTCTACGAGAGTCCGGAGCCAATCGGGCCGCAGTGCGTCAATGGCAATTGTGTGAGTCGCACGGAGCCTGTCTCAACCCGTCCCCGATTCGAGGTGTTCTTTACCGGTCCCGGTGGCGCCCTGATCTTAAGATGCTTCTACTGCAGCCACCAATTTAAGGTCCGGTATGTGGGGCACACGAGGTCGCGGAAATACTGCCCTTACGACATCTCGCTGGGAGAAACGGTGCGGGAGTGGATGAAACGCGCGGAATTGGCGATTTTTGATTCCATCAAGCAAGCCGAAGAGCTGCGATACGAGCCCTATAAGAGCGGCCCGCAGCGAAACATCATGGACGAAGAGGAGATTCAGGCGGCGATCTGCCAAATGAGCGAGCAGATTCTTCAAGAGAGCGAGGACCCCGATCGCTTGCTCATCCTCGGAATCCGGACCAAGGGTTCGTTCCTTGCCAAACGTATTTCCGAAGAACTGGAAAAGAGAAGCCAGAGAAAGATCGAGGTCGGGGAGATCGAAATTTACGGCACGGGAGACGAACTCCGGAGACTTTCTCCTCTGGACAGCGAACCGTCTTCGCCCAATGTAAAAGAGCGCGGCGTAATCCTGGTCGATGATGTGATTCACACGGGGATGACCGTGAAGACCGCGTTGAGCATTATCTTTAAATCGGGGCGTCCACGATCGGTCCGTTTGGCTGTTCTGGTGGACCGGGGGCATCGAGAGATTCCGGTCAAACCCGACTACGTAGGGAAGCGCATCCCGAGTTCCGAGAGGGAGAGAGTGCGGGTCAAACTGCGCGAGGTCGAAGGGGACGAGAAGGATAAAGTCGTTATTTACTCGATTATCAGTCCGGAGGATGGCAATCAACGCTCAACCCTCAGCTCTTAGTTTCAGGCTGATTGCCAAGAACCAATGACTGAAATCCAAAATCCAAAATCCAAAATCGAAAATCTAAAATGAGCAAAGCTATACTGGCATTGGCGGACGGACGCTTTTATATCGGCCGCTCCTTCGGCGCTCAAGGCGAGGCGCTAGGCGAAGTGGTCTTCAATACGAGCATGACCGGCTATCAGGAGATACTTACCGATCCCTCCTATGAAGGACAGATGGTCGCTATGACCTATCCTGAGATCGGTAATGTCGGCGTCAATCCCGAGGATGTGGAATCCCGCAAGCCCTATGTCAAGGGGTTCATTGTCAAGGAATACTCCTCTATTCCCAGCAACTGGCGCGCTTCCCAAACGTTGCACGAATATATGACGGCGCACGGGATCGTTGGGATCGAAGGAATCGATACCCGCTCTTTGGTCCGCCATCTCCGTGATCACGGCTCGCAAGAGGGGATCATCTCGACCGTGAGCGATAATCCTGAGGAGCTGGCTGCCAGGGCCAAGCTATCTCCCGGCCTGATCGGAAGGGATTTGGTAAAAGAGGTCACCTGCCAGGAGCCCTACGACTGGAATGGGGGGAGATGGGAGCTGGGAAAGGGGTATAAAAAAAGAGCGCCGGCAAGCGGGGAGAAGAAACGACGCTCCAAAATTCCCAGTTTTGCCGCTCCACTCTTTTCCGTGGTCGCATATGACTACGGCATCAAGCTCAATATCCTTAGGAGCCTTGCCGAGTCCGGGTGTGAGGTCAAGGTCGTCCCAGCCTGGACCCCCGCGGAGGAGGTCCTGGCGTTGAATCCGGACGGCATTTTTCTTTCCAACGGCCCCGGAGATCCGGATGCGGTGCCTTACGCGAGAGAAATCGTGCAGAAACTGATCGGGAAAAAGCCAATCTTTGGAATTTGTCTTGGCCATCAGATCATGGGCTTGGCGTTGGGGGGAAAGAGCTACAAGCTCAAGTTCGGCCATCATGGCGGGAATCAGCCGGTGATGGATCTCACCACGCGCAAAGTGGAGATAACCACCCAGAACCACGGCTTCGCCCTCGACCCCGACTCTCTGAAGGGGGCAGCCGAGGTGACGC
>Ga0209212_1004395_pt1 | contig 17470 bp, 16 predicted proteins | sample RifGroC2_FD_183996 | JGI IMG/M metagenome (GOLD analysis project Ga0209212, IMG submission 183996) | Groundwater microbial communities from Rifle, Colorado, USA - Groundwater C2 (SPAdes) (version 2) | ecosystem: Environmental > Aquatic > Deep subsurface > Groundwater | place: Rifle, Colorado...
GCATAATGGACTTACAGAAGATCATCTCTTCCAATTTATTTATTGGAAGGCATATTTTGACCTAAAGTAGCAACACTTTTTAAGCATTATGCCCATTCCGGGCTATACCAATAAAAAATATAATCAGTTGATCCGGAATCCAGTTATTGTTCGACTTTTGCGGAGTAGGCCCGCCTTGGCAAAACGCCAGTCGAGACAGGTCCACCTTGGTCCGCCTTGGCAACGAGACAGGCTTCGCATAGCGAGACAGGTGGAGAACCATTGTTCCTTGCTCACTGATCTCTTTTTTCTGATTTACCGGCTTGGACTAACTCTGGAGTTGGGAAATCATGATTAAATTCAGATTTATTGGCTAAATACTAATAATTACTAAAACAGTGCTTAAAAGCCTGTCATCCGTAGGGTGGAGAACTGTCCCCTTATGATCATACTTATCTTTTCACTGCATAAACTGATTTTCTTGTTTTTTCTGCATCACAAAGAACATGTACTTTCTTGGGGTTTATATTACCTTCATCGCTTTTGATAAATTGAATACTGGGTTCACTTGGCTTAGGTAAGGGAATCCTGTTGTAAAACTTAAAAATGGAATAGAATTTCTTATTTTCTATGTTTTCGTATGTGATTAGAAAAGCTGCAAACTGATTTGGTTTCTTTGCAGCCTCCCTCTTGAAGTCTTCTACATCATGCATAATCATGCCATTAGCTTTAGTTGTCGTAACCATGGATAATGGTTTCTCGTCATTTAATGGGGCCAAAATCGAATTGGCCTGCTGTATATAGAACTGATAAGAAAAATCCCCCGATTTAATTTCTTCTATTTCGACATTATATGCTACTCCTCTACCAATGTTTCTTATTTTAAAGATCTCTTTTGTGCCATTTCCGCTTGGTTCATCCCTCAAATAGAGGTCGATGATAGGCCGTTTCTCTAGCTCATTTTGTTCAACCATTGATTTTTTTACCAATCGTGTTTCAAGGCTATACCAAAGGATAGCTGTAAAAATTAGAATCTGAATAATCACATCAATCTCACGATCCGTAAGATAAAACCATATCCCAGTTAAGACTATTCCTGTAGCTAGCGATAATTCAATAGGAAGTTCTTTTTTTATTTTGTTTACCATGTTTCAAGCCTTTCTCAATTAATTCTTCAACTTTTCTTAACGTTTTGAATTATTATTCACATACAAATTCTTCTGAAAGCCAAAGAAAGTTGAACGAATTTTGTCCACATCGCCAAGTGCCTTTATAGCATCAGCAATGGCGTGATATTTTAAATTTAGTAACTTTGGCAACTCCTCTTCATCCAGCTCCTCAACTCCAATTTCAATATATTTAGCGAGCACAAATTCTAAGAACTCCCCTTGCCTCTCATCCAAAACTGCAAAAATTGCTTTCCTGGATAACGTCACTCTTTCTTCTCTGGTCATTGGTTTTAATGCAAAAGAAACATAAGCAAAAACATCAAATAAATCGCTATTCTCGGCATCAATAACTTGTTGCAAAGCCTCAAGCTCTTCCCTCCCATAGCCAGCCTCTGCAATTTTATCTAAAAAAGTTTTACGAGTAATCGGATCAGACCAAATCTTTCGCAACTCTTCTTCATTCTTAAAGAATTCCGGCAACTTACCAAACATATTATCCATAAACTCTTGGATAGAAATTGGCTTCCCATCGGCACTCCAAAACGAGGTTGCTACCATGTGTTGAATTTCACGTTCTTTTCCGTCTGCCAGTTTAATCTTTAACTTCTTCTTCGGTGGTTTTTCACATACACATGGAGACTGGTTGCACACTTCACAAATCTTCGATGGTTTTTCGCATGCACAAGGCCTTTGACCACAAGTTGGACACGGTCGAGGCGGATTCTTCTCACACACACAAGGACCCATTCCGCATTTTTCACAAATATCTTTTATTGGCTCTCCATCCCATTCCGGATCAGAAAAATGTTTATAAGCATCCACAAAATCTAAAATCGTAAAATATTCCTTACCGTCAAAAAGCCTAGTTCCCCTTCCCACAATCTGCTTAAATTCAATCATTGAATTTACCGGCCTCATTAAAACAATGTTTCTTATATTCCTGGCATCTACTCCGGTAGAAAGTTTTTGAGAAGTTGTCAAAATTGTTGGGATTGTCTTTTCGTTATCCTGAAAATCCCGTAAATATTGTTCGCCTCTCAAACCATCATTGGCCGTTACGCGAACACAATAATTAGGCTCTTTGCTTTCTTTAAGTTGATTGACTAAGTCTCTAACTGCAAGAGCATGATCCTGAGTAGCACAAAAGATAATTGTTTTTTCTTTCTGATTTATCTCATCCAGCACTATTTGAACACGCTTGGCCTCACGTTCCTTAATCTCGATAATTCTATTAAAATCTGCTTCTTCGTAGATTTTCCCTTCTTCCACTTCACCTTCAATAATTTGATCATCAGAAGTATAAGCATAGTCATCCAGCGTAGTTTTTACGCGTTTAACTTTAAAGGGCGTCAAAAACCCATCGTTTATACCTTGCTTAAGAGAGTAAATATAAACCGGTTTGCCAAAATAGTTATAGGTGTCAACATTATCTTTCCGTCTTGGTGTTGCCGTTAAGCCAAGTTGAACAGCCGGTGAAAAATAATTTAAAATATCGCGCCAATTCGATTCGTCATTTGCTCCACCCCTATGACATTCATCGATAATTATAAAATCAAAAAAATCTTTTTCATATTCGCCAAAATAAGGAGTGTTATTTGGCCCGCTCATAAAGGTTTGAAAGATGGTAAAAAAGATACTCCCATTTGTCGGTACGCTGCCTCTTTTTCTAATATCTAGCGGATTAATGCGAACCAAAGCATCTTCGGTAAAGGCGGAAAAAGAGTTAAAAGCCTGATCGGCCAAAATATTTCTATCGGCTAAAAATAAGATTCTTGGTCTTCGGCCGCCATCTCGTTTTAAATTCCATCTAGTCTGAAAAAGTTTCCAAGCTATCTGGAAGGCAATAAAAGTTTTTCCTGTGCCAGTTGCAAGGGTTAAAAGTATTTTGTCCTTGTTTTCTGCAATAGCATTTAAGGCATTATTTACCGCAATTTCTTGATAATATCTGGGTTTTTTAGTGCCGCTCATGTCCTCAAAAGGAACTGCATTAAACCTTTCTTTCCATTCATTTTGGTCAGAAAAAGTTAAATTCCAAAGTTCTTGAGGCGTTGGAAATCTGTCAACATATTTTTCCCCTCCGCTTTTCATGCATGTTTCATAGATCTGTTTGCCATTAGTACAATAGGTGTAATCAAGCTGCAGTTTTGCAGCATAGGCCTTAGCTTGCATCAGTCCCTCTGTTACCCCCAAGCCCTCATGTTTAGCCTCAATTACCGCCAGCTTCTGATTTTTATAAACCAAAATATAATCGGCAATTTCCGGTTTTGCCCTTAAACCACCGGTTTGAATTCTGCCCTCGGTAATTCTAAATTCCCGAAGGATTTTTGATCCTTCTACTTCTCCCCAACCGCTAATTTTAAGCTTGGGGTCAATATATTCTGCTCTTGTTTCTGCTTCGTTCATAGTTTTATCCATATTATAGCTCATTATTAAATATTTTCTGATTATGAAATTTCTTATCTCTAGATAGGCTTTCTGCTGATCTTAATAAAAACAAGGTATCGTCTAGCAGATTTTCAATAAAAACACTTAGATCTGTGCTTTCTAGCTTTTTGTGAGAGATCTTGGGTTCTTCAAAATTATATTCATCATCACAGTGAAACCCTGAAAGTTTAATCTCAAAAGAATGCTTTCTAATGTTCCAGATATCGTGTAATCCTGTCATCTTGCTGCCATCTATACATTTATGCTTTTTCATGAACTTGCTAAAATCATCTTCTGCCGACTTTGTACCCATCCTATCAGCATAGACATAGCGCAAGCAATCCCAAAACTCCGCTGTCACGTTAATAAAATCAGCCTCTTTGACCTTTAGAGCAGGACACTCGCCAACCAACAATCCGCTAATTGAATAACCGCCACTCATCCTAATCTCTTCTCGGTTTTCCTTAATCACTGCATACTTGTTGCGTATATAGTAACTAATCAGCTTGTCAAAATTATATGCATCTACTTGGAATTGGTCTGTTAAAGATTTGAATTTACTTTCAACATTCCTGGCTCGTTGCCAAAGCTCTGCAATGTTGTTTCTATGTCTAGATTTTGTTTTTAAACTACTTAAATTCCCAGCAATCCTAACAATTTCAAGAATTTTTTCATTTCTGATGATTGAATGAAAATACCAACTATTACCAACTGATTTTTCATATTTTATATCAATCGATTTAGTCACCGTAATCATAACTCACCATCAAAGGCTTTTTTAAGAATTGATTTTTTAAGCTCTTCTAAATTATCAAGCTTTTGTTGATAAATTTCTTCTAGTTTTTTGGTTTGTTCAGAAAGTTCATCAAGTTTTTTAACGATTGCCTTTTGCTCATGAATTGAAGGCAAAGGAATTTCAAGATTCTTGATGAAAGGTAATTTTACTCCTTTAACAGTTGCCCCTATTCCATTTTCTTCGATAACTTTTGCGATGTTTTTAAACCACCAAAATAGGTAATAAGTCGATAATTGATTTAGGTTTTTAGGAATGATTCCTCGCAGATCTTGATTAATAGCTGTGTCTTGGCTTAAAAAACAAATCTTTCCGAGACCAACTCTGGTTGCAATAACGACATTTCCTTTAGGAATAATATTTGTTGAGCTACTTTTGACTGCCTCAGGGGTAATCTTGCATTCGGTATTTAAGATCACGTCATCCCTCATATCCCTAACAGTGGCCCAAAAAATATCTCCGCTATAAAAAACACTATTATCCTTCGATGGTGTTCCGCCCCCAACAATATCGCAAACTATTTCAAGTTTTTTTGGTTTACTTCCTTTGTTTAAGTCCAAAAATAGATTGTTTAGATAGGATTCGAAAAGATCGCAGGCATTTTGCAAATTCTTTTGAGCATTTTCTTTGGCTTTTCCAATATCCGCAAAAACCTTGTCCAAAATTGCCACAATGCGTTTTTGCTCTTCAGATGTTGGCAATGGAATCTCGATATTTTCGATCTGAGCTTTGCTAATTGAGTTAAATACCGCACCAGCATTACCAATAATTTTATTTTCAAAATGCTGGAAAAAGTAGAACAAGAAATCTTTATCTATCATCTTTGTTGCTCGAATTGCAGCAAGTCCACGACCCATACAGACTTTTTCAGTTGCAAAATTAACAGGACCAACCGGCGCTCTAACTGACATTAAAATATCGCCTGCATTAGCTTCTTTAGTTACTTTAGTTGTCCAAACCGTAGGGACTCCAATAAATTTTTCCGTGAATTCTTTTTTCCCTTGATAAAAAGGCAACCCATCGCTGTGATTATTGTAAAACTTCCCCTCCGGAGATTGACCAGCTATCACAGTACAAACTCCGCTAAGTTTTCTCATTTGCCAATTATTTTTCATTGATTAGAAAATCCACTTAACCTTATTTCTCGCAATATTTCTAAGCTTTTCTATAGCAGCCGTATTATTTATAAATTCTACTTTGTTAGATATCTCGAGTAGAATAGTTTGAGAAACAAACTCGAAAGTTTGAAGACCAATGGGTATTGCTAGAGGAACTCCCGGCACTGGAGGCTGCTGTGGACTGAATGGTACAGAAACCTGCGTTGCTGCGACTGGTATCACTGAATTATTTTTTTGGTCAGATATTTTGTTAACCAATGTATCAATATACGACGCTGTTGAATAAAATCTGCTTATTAAATCGATTTCGCTCTCATTTAAATCTTTAATAAAAAGATTAATTTTATTATGCCAATTATTCGTTGGCAATAGTTTTGTAGAAAGGGGGTAAGAGCCTGAGTCTCTAAAGCTTCTAATCTGTTGCTCGGCATATCTTATCTCCTGCAAAATTAACTTTGCAGCATCTCTTTTGTTTTCTATTTTTTGCTTATAATACAAGTATATTGCTAATCCGCCAACAAAAAGCGTGACAATAGGACTACTAATTATTTTTAGAGTTTCCATTTCTCACCTTATCCTTTTTAACGATTTTAATATCATCAAAATTATTTAAGTCAATTTGTTTTTCATCTATGGCTAAGTTTTTCTTTGCAACCCAAACAAATCCCTTTTTAGGAGTAATTACTGCTATGTCAACTGGGCCACCGACACCGGGCATATCGCCCGGATCTGCCTGAATGCCATCAGAAAATCTTTGGATTGCCGATGTGGTCTCAATTGCTAATTTACAAAAGTCTATTGCATCCTGCAGTGTCATAGTACCCCACTGGATGACATACTCCAAACCCCTTAGTTGCTGTTTAATACTAGACTCACCAAATTGAGCTGTAGCTTGTTGCACTAGTGACAAATTGCCTATTCTTGGATCAAAACCTAATACTATTCTTGTCAACACGTCTGTTTGGCCAATCCAGCTTGCTCCGAATTCGCTTCCCCTTTTTATGCTATTTCTCCTTTCCTCAGGAGATTTTCCTGGAATATTGACTTCATACACAGCATGCGACAGATCCTCGTCATACCCAGCGATCAAAAATTGCAATTGGTCTATTCCTGCAACTCCCTTATTTATAAGCCCATCCGGCGTCTTAAAAGAAAATTCAATGTGAGTTTTCCTTTTTTCAATCTTTTCAATCTTAAATCCTCGCGCTTTCAGATCAGTTTCGATTTGAAGTGGTAATAAATCAAGCTGATTTTCATACTGATATTTTTCTTCAAAAAAAACTTTTAATCTATCAGCTATTTCTTTGATTCTTAATTTTTCAGGCTTTTCCTCTACTGTAAATTCTTCTATAAAATTACTTATGTTTTTTAACATTCCATCTTCAGGAAGAAAGGCAATGCCTGCAACTGCCAAACCAACACACGAACTGAGCTGGAAAACTTTAGTTGCCGAGTCAGACCCTATTCTGGCCATTCCCTTTTGGTTACGATATGACTGGCGAGAGTCTGCAGCCAAAATCATACCTTCAGCGGTTGTTGCATTTATACATAAAGACATACTTCCTCCTTTTTGGGATCGTACAAATAGACCCCTCCAAAATTTTGTTTAATATTATTAGCTAGCGATCTATCAGCTGTAAGCACTGGCAAATGAGTAAGCGCCCACAAAATAAATATTTCACTATCTCCCAAGTGTGTAATTATATGCTTAGTAAAGTTAAATACCCAGTTATTTTGAATTATTACAGCTCCAGCAGCTGAACTGAATCCATCCTGGTAGAAAAATTTTTTTACACGCAGTACGTTTTTTATAATCTTGGTACTAGGAACAATATCTAGTTGAGGAGTAATATAGTTCTTAACAATGAAGTTATTATCATAATATTTTGTTTGTTGATCGATAATTAGACATGTTGAATCATATCCGTTGTTTAGATAATGGATTGTACTATTTTGAATGGGCGTGGGATAAACCGCAACCTTATCAAAACATGGAGGAATTTTTATCTGTTTCTTTAGACACTCCAAAGCGCATCCCTCAGTAATTACTGGGTTGTAGCTCGCTAAAAAATTGGATACTGATGGGGGCAGTGGCGACGTTGTCGTGCTATTGAATTTGAATACGCTACTATCTACGATAATCGAAGGAAAAAGAGAATTAGAAAGACCGCTAATTATATATGAATCTGGCATGTTGCTTATCAGTTGGCTATAGGGGGAAAATTTTAATGAAAGTTGTTTTTGATCTGGTCTTTTCAAAATCTTAATTGACCTGCTTCTATTTCTGGACAAATCAATCCATTTTTTATCCTTTAGATAGTTCAGATATTGGATAATAGTAACATGTGATACACCAATAATACTGGCCAATTCCTGATAGGTTGGCGACTTAGTATTTGCATCAAAATATTTAATGATCTCATTGAGAACATTTTGTTGCTTCTGCGTAAGATTTTTATTAAGCATATTGATAATTTACTACATTATTGTAGTAAAATCAATAGGAACTTATAACTTCTTCGATTTTTTTTATTATTTCTTTACTGTCTTTATCTAATTCTTCCATTCCTCTCAAAATCTCCGTAGGTTCCCGCAGCTCATTTTCATTCTTTCTGTTCGGATTATTGACTGACAAATCAAATGTTTTAGGATCAATCCCTCCTTTGCCGGGATGAATTTCGCCAACATCAACAGACCACGAATTCTCGGAATCAGCTTTGGTTTTTTGGAGTTCTACAAATTCTGCTAAGTCTTTTTCTGTAAGAGGGTTTGTTTTGCCTAGGTTTCTTGATGGGTTGAATTGGTAATACCAAATTTTTGAAGCCTGCCCTGAGTCTTGTCGAAGGGTTGGCGCTCCTTTTTCAAAAAATAGCACAACAGTCTTAACTCCGGCGCCAGTAAACACACCGCCGGGAAGGTCAAGAATTGTATGCAAATTGCAGCTTTCTAAAAGATGCTTTCTTAAGGAAATTGAGGCATTGTCGGTATTGGAAAGAAAGGTATTTTTAATAACAATGCCGGCTTTGCCGCCAGCCTTTAGAATCTTAATAAAATGCTGAAGAAACAAAAAGGCTGTTTCTCCCGTCTTGATAGGAAAGTTTTGCTGAACCTCTTTTCTTTCTTTTCCACCAAAGGGCGGATTTGCCAGCACAACATCAAAACGATCTTTTTCCTGAATATCGGCCAAGTTTTCTGCCAGGGTGTTGGTGTGCACAATATTTGGCGCATCTATGCCATGCAAAATTAGATTCATAGTTCCAATTATGTAGGCAAGCGGCTTTTTCTCTTTGCCGTAGAAAGTCCTTTTTTGTAAGGTTTCCATGTCTTTGGGGGTTAGGTCTTTGCTTTTTTTAAGATATTCAAAAGCTTCGGCCAAGAATCCGGCTGAACCAACCGCACCGTCATAAACCTTGTCACCGATTTTAGGATCAACTACTTTGATAATAGTTTTAATAAGCGCACGAGGTGTGTAATATTCGCCGCCATTGCGGCCAGCATTACCCATGTTTTTTATTTTGCCTTCGTACAGATGAGAAAGCTCGTGTTTTTCTTTTTGAGAACGGAATTGCAAACCATCAACAATATTCAAAACTTCCCTAAGAGTATACCCACTATGAACTTTATTTCTGATTTCAGTGAATATTTCACCAATCTTATATTGGATGGTATCTGATGTTTCATTTGCCTCTTGTTTAAACTTTCTTAAATAAGGGAAAAGTTCATGACCTACAAAATCAATTAAATCTTCACCGGTTAGGGCTTTGTGGTGATCCAGCTTGCCATCGGCTGTTTTTGGCGCCGCCCATATTTCCCATCTGTATTCTTGAGCTATAATATATCGGTAGTTTTGGCCGGCAAGCTTGGCCTCTGTTTCCTTATCTTTTTCCAGATCATCAAGATATTTTAAAAAGAGGATCCAAGAGGTTTGCTCAACATAATCAAGCTCGCTAGAAACCCCAGCGTCTTTCCAGAGCATATTGTCGATATTTTTAAAAGCCTGTTGGAACACTATATTTACCTCTTCATAAAGCGATTATTTATCTTATTATACCCCAAAATGTCCTAATTTTCTATAAGAATCCAAAACCCTCCACCCCAAAATCGCCTGGTTTTTAATTTGAATTAAGGGATTCGGCAATCCGTCCGTCTGACAAACAGGCAGTCGTTATAAGATACAAAAGAATTTATTGGTATTCCTGGATTCCCGTCTGCACGGGAATGACAAAAATCCTCTACCCCAAAACCGCCTGGTTTTCAATTTGGATTAATTTCTTATAAATATTAGGTTTTTGCTAATTTTGGGTTTTGGAAGTAGGGTTGTTTCCATTCGCTTCTAGCTCTTTATCCCATTCATCCCAAGAGATAGTTACTCCGGGGAAAACCGGTTTTTTAAACGGCCAGGATGTTTGCAGCCATTCTTTAATAGTTTCAATTAAAATAGGATGAAAATTCTTTTTAGCCTCTTCTGCGGTAACCCAAGAATAAATCAAAACATCATAATCCGGATGCAGTAGAGGAACTAAGTAAATACAACCTTTTGAATATCGCTCTTTTGGGTCAAGGATAATATAACTAAACTCTTCTTTCTTTATAAAAAGGTCATGATGAAGCTCTAAATCTGATTGGTTTTCCCCTAACGTAAGCTCAGCTGACGGCCATTTTATGGAAGGGCCAAAGGTACCCTGCAGACGTTCTAAGCTAGACATAATGGCTTTGTAATCCATTTCTGCATATTCCGATGACAACGGTCTAAGGGTAAAACTTTCCGTTTTCAATGCTATAGGTACCTCGAAGTTAACATCAATAAATTTCATTGCGTCCTTATCTTAATCAATTTTATTTTAAGGCACGAAAACAAAAATAGCTAATTTTGGGGCACTGAGAATAGAGATCTCTAAAACCGCCTGGTTTTCAATTTGGATTTGACTTAAAGAAATCGGCAATCTGTCCACCTGACAGACAGGCAGTCGTTCAAAAGTATAAAAGGAAATTTAGAACTAACTGGATTCCGGATCAAGTCCGGAATGACAGAGGAAGACTAGATTCCCGCCTGCGCTCATCGAGTCTGAGCTGAGGGCTCATCCCTCAGAGTCGAAAACGATAATGACAAAAGGAATTTACCCTAAAATACTCTTGAATCCACTTTGCTTTTTAAAAAAAGCTTTTAACATAATTTAGCTCTTGTCTTGCCTCATTTAAATTTTGATAGCCGCACTCAATAATTATCGGCACATTAATATGTGCAATTTTCTCGACAATTTCCGACTGTCTTGTCTTAGAAAGCGGGTCATGAAGAACCTCATAACCACTCACGTGAATTTCAGCCAGGCGGTCATTAAAAGCCGTTATGAATTCATCAACTAACTTTAAAGATGGATCATTAACAAAACAATGATTAACATCCAGGACAAATTTAAAATCATATTTGTCTAATATATTTTTAATGTCTTTTACGGTTTTTCCCCTATCTTTTCTGTGGTCCATGTTCTCTAAGGCAATTGGCAAACCTTGGTTGGAAAATATACTCCAGTCTGTAATTATATCAGTATGAGAAACCATTAACTTGAAATCGTGTTTGGCATGAACCTCTTTTATAATCGGCAAGAGATCTTCCATTTCTGTTTCCTTGACTGAAGGAAGGTGCAATGCAAGATAATTAAGTCGCTTTGTTAAAGATAAGTCCAAATTTAAAACCTTTAGCAAACTTTCTTTATCGCTTGTATGTATCTCTAATGCCTTTACTCCGAGATCTTGCAGTGCCTTAAAGAATTCCGGAGAGAGGTAAGGAAAGAGATTTTTTAGAGCACCTGATGGAAACCCAACAATCATAGTAAATTTTCCTGATCTAATATTCACTCATTTTACCCCAAAAATTCTTAGGTTACAATTTACTGGTTTATCGCTTTAGATGCAGAAAAGTAAAAAGAGCAGCTGATAAAAGCTACTCTTTTAGCCGTACGGCAATAATGGTTAGATTGTCATGGCCCCAAAAGTCTGCAAAAACGTGTGTATTTAACTTTTGTACCAGAATTTCGGGGTCTGCAATTTCTCTTGCCTTGATGGCAACCTGCCAGTCTTCTAGGAAATCCCACAGCCCATCGGTGGCTGAAACCAAATATAAGTCTTGGCTGGAGATCTTGTGGGTTGATACATGGGGCACGTCAATTATACCGGCTTTCATATAATCAATGTCGCCCAGCGATCTTGTAGGCTCCAAGCCGTATTTTGTGCCATGCTCGGCAACGTATGCTTTGCGGGTTTTTAGATCGCTAAATAATATTCCCTTACAATGAGAAATCCTATCCAACTCGTCAGGATTAGAAGTCCGGTGATCTTCCGTTAGTGTTACCATCTCGTTGTCCGTTACGATTATGGCTTTAGAGTCTCCAACGTTTGCAACGTGTATTGTGCCATCTTGAATCAAAAAAACAGTGGCAGTGGTTCCGGAGCCGGAGGGATCTTTTGCAGCAAGTTCATCTGAGACCTGAGCAAAACTGAAAACAAAAGCCTCCTTAATACCTTTTGAAAGGTGTGTTTTAAAGACTTCCGGGAATCTTTTTGAGGCATAATCGGAGGCAAATTTGCCGATATGTCCGTCAAAAACGCCCCCCAAAACAGAGTCCGTGTCCATAAAAGACTGAATAAGAAAATGTCTGTCTTCCATTCCTTTGTTTTTGGGACCGTCAATGTTTCTATCGGGACCAACGTTCTCAATAATTGCTATCTTCAAAGTAACAACCCCCCATATATAGAATTTTCAAGCTTCAATCTGAATTGCTGTATTATACTTCAAAAAAGCCTAATTTTCTATAAGAAAAAATCTCCTACCCCAAAACCGCCTAGTTTTCAATTTGGATTTAACTTACCTGCCAAGGGTCTGACCCTTGGCAGGCTCTTTTTAGGACTAAAAACCAAATTTCTTGATATCTATATCATAAGTTTGGGATATGAATTCAAATAATCTTTTTAATGATGATAGAACTTCTTTTTCGCTTAGATTGCTCATCATAACATGGGTTTGCCACCATTTAGGGAACTCTTTTTGAATAAATGCTTTTCTAACTAAGTCTAAATGCACAAAACCGACATGCAATACTCTATCGAAAAAGATGTTGGCAACTCCAAAATGTTTCGCAACCGTTTTATCCGTATAGCTCTTTCTTAGATAGTGTTCGTATTCCGGCAAAAGATCTTTTTTAATCCATTTTTTAAAGGGTGCTTGCACTTTTTCCATTTTCTTAAGCATTTGCTCATATTCTTTCCAGTTCATTTCTATGCCGCCAACAACAACATTAGGCATTTCCTTCTTGGATGGAGTTTCGTTTTGGGGCGGTTCTTTATAAGCCTCTTTAACCTTTTGGTAAGGAGATTTACCGCTTAACGATTTATGAGGAAAATAATTCCAGGCATCGGTAAAGGTATGTAGTACGTGGTTAATTTCGTCTAAATCATTAATATTGGGAAAATATTTAAACCATTTTTTCTGAAACAGATGAGACGCCTCCATAGCCGAATCACCCTCGTCATTGTAAATCCAATCTTTAATAGTTTTAACCGACAACTTATTCGTAAGAGTGTAATCTGCAAAAAGTTTTTCTAAGTTTTTCTCTACTTCTTTTGGCGTTTTAGGTGTAAACATTTAACCCTCTTATTTATTTTTCATTACCTTCTATCTCTTTATTTTTATCTAAAAAATTATCCTCGGAGACAACCGATCGGCCTAGTCTTTTTTCAAGCTCTTTTCTGGCATTACCGGCAATTTGGCCGCCAGCCTCAGCATCGTTTTTTAGTTTTTGCACACCTTTGGAATCTTCTGTGCGGTGAATTTCTGTTGTAGAGCGCTCTCCCAGCATGGTAAAGATAAGTTCAAAATCGCCCATATGGTCGCGCAGATTTTCTCTTTTTAAACCTTTAAGTTTTTTGTATTCGCCGGGCGTAACTCCAAAAGTAGCTTTGGATATTTCAGCTGTTAATATTTCGTAATCTCTTTTTTCCTGAGCGCCTCTTTTTTGCCATTCATCGGTAAGCTCCTCGCGGATAGCAATGCCCCGCATTCGTTTTTCTATCCAATCTTCCGGATAGCCTTTAAGTTTATAAAGCATGCGGGTGCGCTTAGTGGCTAGTTCGGGGTTTTCTATTTCTTGAATCCGTTCGTAACCAACCTTGGCCAGCCAGCGCTTAAAGGGTTCGGCTTTTGGAGACGGAATCGATTGGATGATACGGAATATTCCTTCTGTGTTGGCGCAGTCTGTTTGATATTTTTTCCCATCCGAAGATTCAAGCTTCAGTTGTCGACAAATTGTCGACAACTCAAAACCATCCTCATCTTTTACGCGAATTTTCATTTTATACCAATAATCTCTTGGATTTTTACTGTCGGTTAGTGCTTCAATTACGTCTACAACCGAAAACCACCACTCGCCGTTATGCTCTACTCTCCGAATTTCTTTTTTTTGAAAAATCGCTATTTTGTTTTTACTAATTTCATCCATTTTTCTGCTCCTATATTTTTTAAAACGGTGATTCTATGCCGAGCTCCTTATTTTTTATCATTTGTTTTCTTCATTCTTTTATTTGATTTTTTTATCCTTCTACCTTCGTCAACACTTCGGTTGGATTCAGTTGATATTTTCTTTACTTCGCGGTCAAAGTCGGAAACATAGCTTTTATCCTGTTTAATCCTGAATCTTTCATATTCTTTTAGCGCTAACGCTTCAGCTACTTCATGACTAACTTTTCCGACATTCATCAGAATGTCATATTCACTGAATTTGAGAAAAGCATTGAGTTTTTCTATCCAGTCCTTCATGGTCATTGCCCGGCCGCGGGCGGCTTGCATCTCAGCATAATCTAGATACATATTGCCAATACGATTCAAGTGTTCAAGCTCTTTTTTATCCAAATAATTTTTGGCAATTACTGTGTCGCTTGGCATTATTTTTCCTTGCGGAGAACGCCTCCATGAAGATAATCCCATTTTATCCTTTTTGCTACTTACTCTATCTGAAATGATTTCTGCTGCAGTTTTGCCGGTAATAGAGAAACGAAGTTTGTTTTGTACAGTAGCGAAAAATTGCTTGCTTTCATATGTTTTTGGCGAATAATCAATCGCAGTTGCATAAATATCAGTTATTTTTTGATAAATCCTACGCTCACTGGTACGAATATCTTTAATTTCTTCATAAAGCTCATCAAAATATCTGGCGCTAAAACGAGAGCCATATTTCATGCGATTACTATCCAGCGCATAACCCTTGTGAATATAATTCTTTAAAATTCCGGTAGCCCATTGTCGAAATTGGGTGCCACGCTCGGAGTTTACGCGATAACCAACGGCGATAATAGCTTCTAACGAATAAAAAGGTGATTTTCTTTGAACTTCTCTGTTTCCTTCTTTTTGAACCTGTAAGAAATCCTTACAAGTTCCTTCCGGCTCGATTTCTTTCTCTGCATAAATATTTTTAAGATGCTGCGTGATATTTTGGGGGGTTGTATCAAAAAGCTCTGCTATTTTTTTTTGCGTCAACCAAATATTCTCTTTGGCAAACAAAACTTCAATATTCATCGAACCGTCGGCTGATTGATAGAAAGCGATTTGATTATCTGGTATTTTTTTAATACGTTTATTCTCCTAAACCAAGGCGATTACCTGATTCCCCCTTATTATACCTTATACCCCAAAACCCCCTAAAATTCAATTTGGATAAGTAATTTTCTCTGGATTCCCGATCGGGTCGGGAAGGACAAAGGGAATCTGACCCAAAAAACCCCTTGAATCCAATTTGCTTTATTTACTGATTCATACTGTAGTAATCCCCGCTGCAGATGTATGGGAAAGAACTTTTATGCTCCCACTGCGTGGCGGCCCAAATGTTTTCTATTCTTACTTTTGATGCGCTTTCAAAATAAGTCATGGGACAGAAACGATTGACGTAGCGAGGATAGGTCGAGTTCCAATAGCCAAACTCCCAGTGAATCATTCTATAGCCTTCGTGGGTACCGCCGGGATGCTGCGGATAGCCAATAAAGGTGCCGACACTTACCGGACTGCCAACGGAAAGAGACGGATTGTAAGATTCTAGCTCGTAGTATCCAACAGCATATTTCCCGGTTTTTACTACAACATCCCAGGTATTGGGATGGTAGCCGACATAAATGCCGTCAACAGTTCCGGCTAAGGCGGCCGTTATTGGAATATTGCTGTTCCATTGGAAATCAATCCCCCCATGGCCGTAAGGGTTTGATGGTTTTGGATGATAAACGGTTTCGCCCATAGGGATAAGACCGGCAGAATCATTGGCCTGGGCGAAAGGCAGATAAAGAACAGGCCTGGCTTGAGGCGTGGGTGTTGGAACAGGTGTGGCCGTAGCTTTGGGAGTTGGCTTTGCGGTAGGTGCGGCCGCGGGGGTTGGCGTTGTGGTTGGTGTGGCTGACGGTGCGGGTGCGAAGGTTGGGGCGGCTGTTGGTGTGGGAGTAACCCCTGCAGTTATTTTGTCTTTTGTTTCGTTTCTCTCTTTTTTGGCGTTTAAATAATAATGCGTTCCGGTGCCGGCTAGCAAGATTAAAATAAAGGCAGCCGCGCTAATAACAAATATCTTATTTGAGGCATGTTTTTTGATTAGATCTGTTATTTTAGGTTTTTCTTCCATAGTTTCCCTTAACTATAGCCTAACCCAAAAACCCTGAAGATTCAATTCAGAGATTATCGTAATTGCTAAAACATATGAGACTGTTGAAAAACGGTTTTAATTATTTCTCGTGTATTTGCTTATTCTTTAAAATTTGTCCCGGAAATCTTGTAAATTGAAATAAAGTTGTTACCTCTTTCGTATTATATAAAGACTAATTAACGGGTATAATAACTTCATGCAACATTTAACCGATGAGGAGTTGGCAGCAAAAGTTCAAACGGGCGATATTGCTGCTTTCGAAAAAATTGTCGAAAAATATGAAAAGCCGCTTTTGTCATATGCGCGCTATTTATCGGGCAATAGAGAATGCGCCGAGGACGCCGTTCAGGAGGCTTTTTTAAACGCCTTTCGAAACATCCAGAGTTTTGACACCGGCAAAAAGTTTTCTTCTTGGATTTACCGCATCGTGCATAACGAAGCAATCAGTTTGATTAGAAAAAGAAAAAAAACCGTAACAATGGATGAAATCCCGGAAGTTGCGGATGATACGAATATCGCCCATATAATACAAAAAAAAATCGATACTCCCCAAAATGCAAAAATTATTAACGATGCCTACTCAAAACTTCCCCTAAAATACAAAGACGTGGTTTATTTACGTTTTTATTCGGAGAAAAGTTACGACGAAATTGCCGAGATATTGCACTTGCCAGCGAGTACCGTTGGCACTTACCTTCTCCGCGCCAAAAATCAACTTAAAGATAAATTAAAAAATATAAATATTGAGGAGCTCTTATGAGTAAATCCGACAATGACAACATAAAAAAGAAAATAATGGCCGAAATTAATAGCGGCCGAGTTAAAATGCGTTCCAAGCAATTTTTTATCTGGTTAAAAATTGGTTTGGCTGCTCTGGGAGTTGCCGCTGCCGTTTTAGCCGTCTTTTTTATCAACCTAGTTTTTTACTTGCCAAGAAAGCAAGGTTGCGTTGGCGTTGGCCCCGGAAAAATCAATCTAATTTTAAGCAGTATCCCTTGGACATACCTGATTCTTGGTATTGCCGGACTCTTAGCGGCAATTTACATAATTTGGAAATATACCGACGCTTACAAGAAAAAACTGGGCATCGTTATTGGAATTATAGCTGTGGGGGTATTGATTGGGGCTTATTTTATTTCTTATTCCAGCCTTAATAAAAACCTGGAAAATCGAGGCGGCTTTAGGCATTTTTATGGTAGAGGGAACCAAAATCCGGATGAACGACCCTTAGCTCCCGGACAAGGCTTAGGCCCGCGTCACCAGAATAATTCCTCTTGCCCGACTAAATAGCTGAAATATTTTATCCGCCTTGTTCGT
>Ga0209212_1004396_pt1 | contig 17461 bp, 14 predicted proteins | sample RifGroC2_FD_183996 | JGI IMG/M metagenome (GOLD analysis project Ga0209212, IMG submission 183996) | Groundwater microbial communities from Rifle, Colorado, USA - Groundwater C2 (SPAdes) (version 2) | ecosystem: Environmental > Aquatic > Deep subsurface > Groundwater | place: Rifle, Colorado...
AAAAAAAGCCGTTAGCGGCCGTGAAGGTGGCGCGGGCTCCCCCCACCCCCTGACCCCCTCCCGCAAGGGGAGGGGGGAGTTCGTGGAGTTTGCTGGGGCGGAACAGTTTTTTGGCCGCGATCGTCGTGCCCGCTATCCTACAGTCATAACTATTGACACAGCCCCTGCGCAGGTGTATGAAAAGTTACTTTTTGTCAATACACGCCGTACAAGGACTGAGAGAAGCTATGATAAAGATCGATTTTGAGAAGATGGGTGGATTGATCCCGGCTGTCATCCAGGACAACGACAGTGGCGAAGTCCTGATGGTCGCGTTCATGGATGAGAAGACCCTCAACCTGACACTGGAGTCGGGGAAGACCTGGTTCTTCAGCCGCACCCGCAACAAGTACTGGATGAAGGGGGAGGAGTCCGGCAACACCCAGGACGTGGTGGAGGTGCTCACCGACTGCGATGCCGATACGGTCGTGATCAAGGTGAAGCAAAACGGCCCCGCCGCCTGCCACACCGGTAACCGGAGCTGCTTCTACGTGAAATACGAGAACGGCAACTGGGTGGAGCACTCCAACCCGCTCTTCGATCCCGCGGCAGTCTACAAGAAATAGCAAAGAGGGAGATATATGAGCAACCAACTGAAGATCGGCATCCCCAAGGGGAGCCTGGAAGGCGCCACCGTCGAGCTGTTCAAGAAGGCTGGCTGGCAGATATCGATCTCGTCGCGCAGCTACTTCCCGGGTGTGGACGACGAGGAGATGAAATGCTCCCTGATCCGCCCCCAGGAGATGGGTAAATACGTGGAGCGCGGCACCATCGACGTCGGCATCGCCGGCCGCGACTGGGTGCGTGAAAACGACTCGGACGTGGTCGAGGTCTGCGAGATGGTCTACTCCAAGGTGTCGCGCCGGCCGGCCCGCTGGGTGCTGGTGGTAAACGGAGACTCCAAGGTCAAGGGGCCCGAGGACCTGCACGGAGCCACCATCTCCACCGAACTGGTGGGGTTCACCAAGCGCTACTTCGCCGAGCGCAACATCCCGGTCAACGTCGAGTTCTCCTGGGGCGCCACCGAGGCCAAGGTGGTCGAGGGGCTTTGCGACGCCATCGTCGAGGTCACCGAGACCGGCTCCACCATCAAGGCCAACGGCCTGCGCATCGTCTGCGAACTGATGGAATCGGTGCCGGTCATGATCGTCAACAAGGCCGCCTGGGCCGATCCCTGGAAGAGGGCCAAGATCGAGCAGATCGCCACGCTGCTCCAATCCGCGCTGCGCGCCGAGGGTATGGTCGGCCTCAAGATGAACGCCCCCGGCGACAAGGTCCCGGCCATCACCCAGATCCTCCCCAGCCTGAACAACCCCACCGTCTCGCACCTGTACAACTCGGACTGGGTCTCCATCGAGAGCATCATGCCGGAGAAGGAAGTGCGCCGCATCGTCCCCGAGCTGATCAAGCTGGGCGCCGAGGGGATCGTGGAGTACTCGCTGAACAAGATCATCTGAGCCGCCAAGGCGTCCCTCCCCCTTCAAGGGGGAGGACAGGTGGGGGATGGGGGCTCTGGCGCCTGCTTTACCCCATCCCCCCCCCGGCCCTCCCCTTGAAGGGGAGGGGGATTTCGCTAGCGGAATCAGCAAAGAGGATGAACGACGCGGCAGGTTGCAGGAAAATAAAAAAGGCCCCATTTTCGGGGCCTTTTTTTATGCTTCGGGGAAAGTCAGGGTCGATTCGCAGCGCTAGAAGTCGCTTTTGATGCGGAACAGCCGTTGCGGGCGCCCCACGGCGCCGTACTGCAGGAACTCTTCGGCATCCCCCCGGGTGACCAGGAAATCCAGGTAGGCCCGTGCGGTGGAGCGGCTGACGCCGGTCAGCAGGGCGAATTGCTCGGCTGTGCGGTATTCGTTGTCCTGGCGCATGATCCCCTTGATCCGCTCCAGGGTCCTGGTGTCGATCCCTTTCTGTACCTGCTGCGCCGGTGAGGAGTGCGCCGCCCTTAATTTTTTCAGACCCTCCACGAAGTTCTGATCGGGTTGGGCGCTGGACTGCAGGTGGCGCTTGAAGCGGCGGTATTTCTCCAGGGTGTCCTTGAGGTGATCCAGGTCAAAGGGCTTGATCAGGTAATCGAAGATACCGAGCCGGAAGGCCTCCTCGATGACCGTCAGCTCCTTGGCCGCGGTGATCAGGATGATGTCGCACGGTATCTTTTCCATCCGGATGGTGCGCAGCACCTCGATGCCGGACTGGTCCGGCAGATAGACGTCGAGCAGCAAAAGGTCGGGCTGCAACTCCTTTACCTGGGCGATGGTCTGCTCGTAGCTGTGCGCCACTCCGGCAAGCTCGTAGTCCGGCAACTTCTCGATGTAACTGCTGTGCATCTTGGCGATCATGAAATCGTCGTCGACCACCATCACCCGAAGTCTTCCCTGCGTCGTCATCACGCGCTCCTCCTTATCGGCAGGCTCACCCTGATCGCGGTTGCCCGGGGAGCGCTGTCGCAGTCGATAGTCCCCCCCACGTTGGTCACCAGGCGGGAAACCAGCGAGAGCCCGAAACCGCGGCCGGGCCCCTTGGTTGAAGCCTCGTCCTCGAAGATGTGTTCCCGGATCTCCGGGTCGATCCCCGGACCGTTGTCGCGCACCTCGACCAGCACCTGGTCCTCATCTTCCCGCAAAAGGACCGTCACCGTCGCTTGCCCCTCTTTCTTGTCGTCCATCCGGGCCATCGACTCGAAGGCGTTGTCGATGGTATTGCCCAGAACCGTGACGACTATCTGGCGATGAGGGCAGTTCTCTGAGATGTTCGATTCGGGCAGAACGGCCAGCTTGATGCCCAGCTCCGCCGCCCGATGGGTCTTGCCGATAAGGATCCCCACGATAGCCGCGTCCCGAACCCGAGCCAGGTAGAACTGGACCGCGTTCTGGTACTCCTCGTTGACTTGCTGTATCACGCTCCTGGCCATATCGAACTCGGAGGTCTGGATCAGCCCGGAAATCAGGTGCAGCTTGTTCATGAACTCGTGGCGCTGGCTGCGCAGGGTGTCGACGTAATGACCGATGTCGGTCATGCGCTGATCGAGCTTGTCCAGCTGCATCTTGTCCCTGAAGGTGCTTACCGCGCCGATTACCTGCCCCGACAGGGTCACCGGCACCCGGTTCACGATGGCCAGGGTGTTGCCGATTATGGTGGGCTGGTCGTACTGGGGGATGCCGGTCTTGAGCACTTCCGGCAGGCGGGTCGAGGGGAGCAGTTCGGTCATCTGCCTGCCGATCAGATCCTCCGTCTCCATGGCCAGCATCTTCTTCGCCTCGCGGTTGCAGGTGACGATGCTCCCCGAACTGTTGACGGCGATGATCCCTTCCCGGATGGCATCGAGAATCGCCGCCTGCTCGTTGGTCGCGATCACGATCTCGAAGGGTTCCATGTTGCAGAGCTGGCGCTTGACATGCCCGGCCAGCATCCAGGCCCCGCAGAACCCGAAGGCCAGGGCGATGGCACAGATAAGGATGATCTTGTTGAAATAGGATCTGAGCTCGCCCCATACCGTGTTGACCAGAAAACCGGTGGATACGATGCCGATCTGACGCTGGCCGGCGTCGAAGACCGGGACCTTCCCGCGCACCGAGGGCCCCAGGGTTCCCGTTGCCCTGGTGACGCTTTCCCGGCCGCTCAACACGATGTCGTTATCCTCTCCCACCATGTGCAGCCCGATCTTTTCCGGGTCTCTGTGACTGTAGCGGATCAGGTTCATGTTGGCGACGACGACGTGGTCCGCGCCGCTGTCTCTGCGGATCTGCTCCATGAGCGGCTGAAGGATGCGCGAGGGATCCTGGGACTGGAACGCCCCGCTGACCTGGGGCATCTTGGCGATCACCCGGGAGATCCTGAGAGCGTTTTTCCCGGCATCGTCGAAGGCGTCCTCGATCATGACGTAGAAGAACGCCGACATCATCAGAAACGTCACCAGCAAAATGTTCAGAGACACCAGCAGGACGATCTTGCTCCGCAGTGTCATCGTCTTGGTGAGATTCACAGCTGCTTCCTTTCCCAACGCGGGCAGTAGTCCCGGCCAACTATAGACTACTTTCAAACCTATTAAAACCGGTATTTTACCCCGTCAATATCGTCAAAATCGCCGCAATCGCCAATAACGCGGGGCGTTCCGGCAAATCCGGACTAGGTAAAGGGTGCGCCCCGTCCAGCTCGGCCTCTCCTTGTACCGGCAAGTGTGTCATTTTCAAGGCATATGGTCCCGGCTGCCAATATCGTCAAAACCAATGTAATAAACAATACTGTGATTAATATTAAAAATTTACACCCCCGCCGATAATACTATAATCCACTCAACGTATACATAGAACGTCTTTTCATACTGTGGCGCTCGGACACTTCCCCTGCCAATGACTGTCGCGACGAATTCAACAACAGGTAAATAGACAAACAGGAGGCACAAAATGACAGACGAAACGACACTAGCCATTGCCGGGTTTTCCATGATCGTGGCATTCATGTACTTGATCATGTCCAAGCGCATGTCGGCGATCAACTCGCTGATCCTGATTCCCATCGTGTTCGCGGCGGGGCTGGGCTTCCACGATGCCAGGCTGGGCAAGATGATGATGGAGGGGGTCAAGAAGGTGGCTCCCACCGGGATCATGATCTGCTTCGCCATCCTCTTCTTCGGCATCATGATCGATGCGGGGCTGTTCGACCCGGTCATCGAAAAGATACTCAAGGTGGTGCACGGCGACCCCATGAAGGTATGCGTCGGCACGGCCCTGCTGGCGGCGGTCATTTCGCTGGACGGCGACGGGTCCACCACCTACCTGGTGGTCTGTTCGGCCATGCTCGCGGTGCATCGCCGACTGGGGATCAACCCGCTGATCCTGCCATCGCTGGCGCTCATGGAAAACAGCGTCATGAACCTCATTCCCTGGGGAGGGCCGACCGGCCGGGTTCTCGCCTCGCTGGGACTGGAGGCTTCCCAGGTCTTCGTCCCCATGATACCCGGCATGGTGCTGGGCACCGCCTTTGTCTGTTTCCTGGCCTACCGTTGGGGCGTCAAGGAACGCGCGCGTCTGGGTGTCATTGAATTCCACCATGATGGCAGTCACGCCTCGGTGTCCGAAGATCCCGACGCCGAAAAATTGAAGCGCCCGACAAAATTCTGGATCAACGTCGCCCTTACCACCACCCTGATGGTCGCCTTGATTGTCGAAGTGCTCCCCTTGGCTCTGCTCTTCATCGTCGGCACCGCCCTGGCGCTCCTGATCAACTACGGCAACGAGGATCAGCAGGCCCGCATCTGTGCCAACGGGGCCAACGCCATGCCGGTCGTGGCCATGGTCTTTGCGGCCGGGATCTTCATGGGCATCCTGTCCGGCACCAAGATGGTTGATCACATGTCGGCAATCATCGCCTCCTCGGTCCCGGAGGCCATGGGGCCGCATTTCCCGCTGATCACCGCGCTGCTCAGCCTGCCGGGCACCTTCTTCATGACCAACGACGCCTTCTATTTCGGGGTCCTGCCGGTTTTGGCCAAAGCCGCGGCGGTGTACGGCGTCCCGCTGGAGGAAATGGGGCGGGCCGCCCTGATCGGGCAGGGGGCGCACCTGCTCAGCCCGCTGGTGCCGTCTACCTACCTCCTGGTCGGGCTCAACAAGATCGAGTTCGGCGATCTTCAGAGATTCGCCCTGATCCCGGCGGTTTGCATTTCGCTGATCTGGCTTGGGACCGCGGTTTCCCTTGGCTTGATTCGGATCTGATGGCTCAGCGCCGCATCGGCCAGGAGCTTATCGCCCCCCTGGCCGGCGGCGGGATAGTTGGCAAGCATTAGAAAGGAGGGAATTGTCATGGAAATCAGCAGCCCCGAGTTTTATCTGGCCATTTTGCAGATTATCGCCATAGACGTCATGCTTGGCGGCGACAATGCGGTCGTCATCGCGCTTGCCTGCCGCAAGCTTCCGGACGAGCAACGCAGGAAGGGGATCCTCTGGGGGGTGGTCGGCGCCATCACCCTGCGCATACTTTTGATCTTTTTTGCCCTGCAACTGCTGGCCTTGCCGTATCTGAAGATAGTCGGGGCCGTTTTGCTGCTTTGGATCGGCATCAAGCTGCTGCAACCCGACGAAGACGCCCATGGCTCGGTCGAAGGCTCCAGCACCCTTCTGGGCGCCATTAAAACCATCATAGTCGCCGACGTCGTCATGAGCATGGACAACGTGATCGCGGTAGCGGGGGCCGCCAAGGGGGGGATCGTTCTGGTGGTGTTCGGCATCCTCTTCAGTGTTCCCATCATCGTTTGGGGGAGCAGCATAGTGCTCAAACTGATGGACCGGTTTCCCTTGGTGATTACCCTGGGGGGCGCGCTCTTGGGCTGGATCGCCGGGGAGATGGTGATCTCGGACAAGGCGCTGGCGCCCTGGCTCCAGGACCCGCCGCACGGCATGCATTATTTTTCCGCGGCAGTCTGCGCCTTGCTGGTGGTCGCTGTCGGCAGGTATCTGGCGCTGCGCCCCGGCGAGCCGGAGGATTTAGCGGTTGAAGAGATCTCCGCCGCCGACAGGTCTCGCTAGGGAGAGGCTCAGGCAGGCATTCAGCTGCGGCTACTCGGAGATCTCCCCCTCCCTTGATGGGAGGGGGAGCGCTAACTCCAGAACTCTTGTAAATCAGTCCCCCCTCCCCTTGCGGGAGGGGGTTAGGGGGTGGGGGCAGGTGCCACATTTTTCCGCCGTTGGCAGCTTCACCCACCCCCCGACCCCCTCCCGTCAAGGGAGGGGGGGATGCAAGCACCTAACGGACAGTACCGATTACTAATGGGCTTTCTTCATCTGCTGGAAAAAGGAGAGCCCCGCGTATGCGGGGCTCTCGTGGTGCCGTTTCCTTGTCGGGTTACCTCTTGTGCGCCAGCCAGGCGCTCCTGTTTCAGGAGACCGGCTCGCAGTCGTCCTCGCGCCAGCTGTCCAGAGTGCCGTCGGGCAGTTCCACCTGCACGGTGTCTCCCTCTATGGTGCAGCCAAAGCATAAGCCGACTTCGCCGGTGTTCTTGTTTCTCACCTGGACTCTCTCGTCCTTCCTCTCCGTCCTGTCGCAGATCTCTGAATGCGGCCCTTTCATGGTCCCCTCCTGCGTTCATTGTCGTTAGGTTAATGATATCAGCGTGGTTTGGAGTATGCAACTTGGTAATGAGTGTTGCTGTCCATCGCTTTAATTAGCGCAAATCTTCCGCTAGCAGAAACTCCCCCTCCCCTTCAAGGGGAGGGCCGGGGTGGGGATGGGGTCTGAAGGGGGAGGGACGCCCTGGCGGAAGATTGGCGCTAATCAGGACGCGAGTTGACATTTACCCTGGCACTCCGGGTGATTTACAGCACCGCCGCGACCTCGGGCGAGACCGTCTCCTTGAAGTGCTCGAAGTTCTGCCTGAACATCCGCACCAGTCGGGCCGCGGTCGCGTCGTAGGCCCCTTTGTCCTTCCAGGCGTTGCGCGGGTTCAGCACCTCCTTGGGAACCCCGGGACAGTCGACCGGGATCTCCAGACCGAAGACCGGGTCCTTCACGAAGGCTCCCCCGGTCAGGCTCCCCTCGAGGACCGCGTTGACCAGCGCGCGCGAGTAGGCGATCGGCATCCTCCCCCCCACGCCGGGACCGCCGCCGCTCCAGCCGGTGTTGACCAGCCAGCAGTTCACCCGGTGCCGGCCGATCTTGTTGCCGAACAGCTCCGCGTAGCGCGAGGGGCGCAGCGCCATGAAGGGGGCGCCGAAGCAGGCCGAGAAGGTGGCCTGCGGCTCGGTGATCCCCGCCTCGGTGCCGGCCACCTTGGCGGTGTAGCCGGAGAGGAAGTGGTACATCGCCTGCTCCGGGGTCAGGCGCGCTATGGGGGGGAGCACCCCGAAGGCGTCGCAGGTTAGCATGATGACGTTGCTGGGGTGGCCGCCGGTCCCGGCGGGGATGATCTTCGGTATGTGGCTGATGGGATAGGAGGCCCGGGTGTTCTCGGTGAACGAGGCGTCGTTCAGGTCGATCCTGCGCGAGATGGTGTCGATGGCCACGTTCTCCAGGATGGTGCCGAATTTCCGGGTGCACTCGAAGATCTCCGGCTCGCTCTCCTTGGAGAGGTTGATCACCTTGGCGTAGCATCCCCCCTCGAAATTGAAGACCCCCTTGTCGTTCCAGCCGTGTTCGTCGTCGCCGATCAGAAGCCGGTTGGGAGCCGCGGAGAGCGTGGTCTTGCCGGTCCCGGAGAGGCCGAAGAACACCGCCACCTCGTCGCCGTTGGCCGCGGCGTTGGCGGAGCAGTGCATCGACAGCACCCCTCTTTGCGGCAGCAGGTAGTTCAGCACGGTGAAGATCGACTTCTTGATCTCGCCGGCGTAGTTGGTGCCGCCGATGATGACCAGCTTCCTGGCGAAGTTTATGATGATGAACGCCTCCGAGTTGGTGCCGTCCACGGCCGGGACCGCGTGGAAGGCGGGGAGGTCGATCACGGTGAACTGGGTCCGGTGCGTCTTGAGCTCGGTGGGGGTGGCGCGCAGGAACATGTTGCGCGCGAACAGCGAGTGCCAGGCCCGCTCGGTGATGATCCGGACCGGCAGCCTGTGCTCGGGGCTCGCTCCGGCGAAACAGTCCTGCACGAACAGGTCGCGCCCCTGCATGTAGATGGTCATCTTCTTGTACAGCGCGTCGAACCTGGCCGGGTCGAAGGCGCGGTTCACCTTGCCCCAGTCGACCAGGTCGTGGCTGGTGGGCTCGTCGACGATGAACTTGTCGTTGGCGGCCCGCCCGGTGTAGTGGCCGGTCTTGACCGTCAGGGCGCCCAGGTGGGAGACCAGCCCCTCCCCCCGTTTCACCACCTGCTCGTAGAGCACCGCGGTGGGCGAGGTCCAGTAGATCAGGTTGGCGTTCTTTATGCCGTGCTCTTCCAGTCCAGTGCCCCTGGTTATGTCATTGAGCTTCACTTAGCTTCACCTCGTATGTAGCTGGTTTTTTGCCAGTTAAAAAGATAACAGGTGGGTGACTGATTGCAACGCTCGCGTGACGCAAAAAGGCCCCGCTCTTTCGAGCAGGGCCTTTTGCTGATTCAGTATCTCTTCTGCCTATGACAGTGTGCTGCGTTGCTTTATCTAGTCGTTGTAGCCGTCGTCTGCCGCCGTCGGGGTGAACTGCTCCCAGTGCTCCGGCGAACGCCACAGGCCGGACAGGATCAGTTCGCGGATGTGCAGGAACTCCTTGGGGAGACGGTCGTACATCTTGACGAACAGCTCCTCGTGGGACAGGATCTCCTCCTTCCAGACGTCGCGGTCGATGGACATGAGCTCCTTGAACTGGTCGCGCGACACGCTGTCCAGGCCGTTCCACTCGAGCGCCTCGTAGCGCGGCATCCACCCCAGCGGGCTCTCTATCGCGGCCCCTGCGCTTTGACCCTGGGCGCGCTCCACGATCCACTTCAGGATGCGCATGTTCTCGCCGAAGCCCGGCCAGAGGAACTTGCCGTCGGCGCCCTTCCTGAACCAGTTGACGCTGAAGATGCGCGGCGGGTTGGGAGTGGTGCGCCCGATCTGGAGCCAGTGGTTGAAGTAGTCCGCCATGTGGTAGCCGGTGAAGGGGAGCATGGCGAACGGGTCGCGGCGCACGTTGCCGATGGCGCCCACTGCGGCCGCGGTGGTCTCGGAACCCATGGTGGCGGCAAGATAGACGCCGTAGCTCCAGTTGAAGGCCTGGTACACCAGCGGGATCACGTTGTTGCGCCGGCCGCCGAACACGAAGGCGCGCATCGGCACCCCTTTGGGGTTCTCCCACTCGGGGTCGATGGAGGGGCACTGGCTGGCCGGGGAGGTGAAGCGGGAGTTGGGGTGCGCGGCGTTGCGGCCGCATCCCGCGGTCCACTCGTTCCCCTGCCAGTCGGTCAGCTTGGCGGGAGCCTCGTCGGTCATCCCCTCCCACCAGACGTCGCCGTCCGGGGTGAGCGCCACGTTGGTGAAGATGGAGTTCTTGGCGCAGGAATGCATGGCGTTGGGGTTGGACTTGAAGGAGGTGCCGGGGGCCACGCCGAAGAAGCCCGCTTCCGGGTTGATGGCGTAGAGCTGGCCGTCGGGGCCGGGCTTGATCCAGGCGATGTCGTCGCCCACGGTGGAAACCTTCCACCCCGAGTCCTGGAACTGCTTGGGGGGCACCAGCATGGCCAGGTTGGTCTTGCCGCAGGCGCTCGGGAAGGCGGCGCCCAGGTAGGTCTTTTCACCCTTGGGATCCTCGATCCCCAGGATCAGCATGTGCTCGGCCAGCCACCCCTCGTCCTTGGCGAGCTTGGAGGCGATGCGCAGCGCCAGGCACTTCTTGCCCAGCAGGGCGTTGCCGCCGTAGCCGGAGCCGAAGGACCAGATGGAGCGCTCCTCGGGGAAGTGCACGATGTACTTCTCCTTGTTGCAGGGCCAGGTCACGTCCTTCTGTCCCGGGGCCAGCGGCGCGCCGATGGAGTGCAGGCAGGGGACGAACTCGCCGGTTTCGCCCAGGACGTCGACCACCTTTTTCCCCATGCGGGTCATGATCTTCATGTTGACCGCGACGTAGGGGGAGTCGGAGATCTCCACACCGATCTTGGCGATGTTGGAGCCCAGGGGACCCATGCTGAAGGGGATGACGTACATGGTGCGCCCCTTCATGCAGCCGGTGAACAGGCCGGTCAGGGTCTTCTTCATCTCCTTGGGGGGCATCCAGTTGTTGGTCGGGCCGGCGTCGGCCTTGGCCAGGCTGCAGATGAAGGTGCGGTCCTCGACGCGCGCCACGTCGCCGGGATCGGACCAGGCCAGGTAGCTGTTGGGGCGCTTCTCCGGATTCAGTTTACGGAAAGTGCCGGCTTTGACCAAAAGTTCGCACAGCTGGTCGTATTCCTGCTCGGATCCGTCGCACCAGTGGATGTTGTCGGGCTGGCACATCGCCTCTACTTCTTTGACCCAGGCCAGCAACTGCTTGTTTCTTACCTCGTAACTCATGCCCATTCCCTCCTTGTGTTGGTTAGGATGTCATTGCATTCCCGATACCTGAAACGTATGTCGTCAAAAGTGTATGTGAGCGTTTGAGGTAGTGACAGAAAGCCTCGCGCGTTGAATTTGATGCTGTTAAATTCCGGTTCTTTGCTTTGCCCGCCTGCCGACTCGGCCCAGGTGACGGGGGCACCCGGCCCGTGGCGTCTCCCGCCGGGGCCGGTTTGCCGGCCGCCTGCCGCAGGGACGAAAGGACTCTGCTGGATGAACTGTTTTGGCGTTCTCCGTTTACTGGTACTGGTCTCGGCTGGTTGCTTCTACTGGGGGTTTTTATGACACAGTGCGTGGGAGTTGATGAACGTCGCGTGCGGGGAGATGGTAAGAGAGCCACTCGCCCTTGTTGACGAATTGCTCAGTGAGACCCGGGTGTCGTCAGGAGGAACCTGACCGCAGTCTCTGTGGGTTCTCCTGAGACTGGGGCACCTGGTGATGTCATTGAGCGTCAATCCTGTTCCCTCCTGAAGCCGCAATTTTAATTATCACAAAGTAACACAACGAGTTCTAAAATCAAGTCTAAATTGCAGGAATTATGCTTAATTGACACGCTGTCATCGTCTGCTAGACTTGTGCCGGACCGGCCCCGGCAGGCCGCTTGTTCCGCGGGGAAGGAGCGGGGGGCGGGGTGGGCTCGGCGGAGGTATACGGAATAATAGGACGTTTTTTTATTGGGCCGAATCTAGGCCCGGCACGGCCCTGCGGCGGGGCACCCGCTAATGAATGGGCGCAACACCAAAAAGAGGGGGTATGCAAAATGGAGCCTTACATCTGCACCGTCTGTCAGTACGTGTACGATCCCTATGTCGGCGACCCCGACAACGGCATCCCGGCCGGTACCCCGTTCGCGGATCTGCCCGATGACTGGGTCTGCCCGGTCTGCGGCGTGGGCAAGGAGGCCTTCGAAAGGGAGTGACCTCAGGGCCTTTACCGCGAGATCGGCGGAAAAGGACGGATAAAGGCAGATCGAGGCAAAAGCTTTTGGGGTATCCCAAGATCTTTGCTTCGATCTGCCTTTATCGTTTTTTCTTACGTCATATCCCGCTTGGAACGCGGTCGACCTGGTTTTAAAGTTCCGGCAGGAGGATTTCCATCTCGCCGGTGATCTGCTTCAGATCCTCGAGCTGCATGTCGCCCATGTGGGCCACGCGGAAGGTCTTCCCCTTGAGCTTGCCGTAGCCGTCGTCGAAGGCTATGCCGCGCTCGCCCAACTTCTTCTTCATCTGTCCCAGGTCGATGCCGGGGACGTTGGTGGCGCAGGTGAGCGTCACCGAGCGGTAGGGCTCGTCGGGCAGCAGGCCGAAGCCGTTGTTCGTAGCCCACTCCCTCATGAACTGCGCCATCCCGGCGTGGCGCTGCCATCTATTTTCCAGCCCCTCCGTGAAGATCCGGTCCAGCTGCAGGTCCATGGCGTAGATCTGTGAGATGCAGGGGGTGGACGGGGTGTTGTCCTTCTCGTCCGCCGCGGCGAACTCCAGGAAGTCGAAGTAGTAGCCGCGTCCCGGCACCCCCTTGGCGCGCTCCAGGGCGCGTTCGCTGGCACTGAACACGGCGAGTCCCGGCGGCAGGGCGAAGGCCTTCTGCACCCCGAAGATGCAGCAGTCGATCTCCAGTTCGGCGACCGGGATCTTGAGCGCGCTCATCGAGGAGACCGTGTCCACGATGGAGACCACCTCGGGATACTTCTTGAGCACCTGGGCGATCTCGGGCAGGGGGGACATGACGCCGGTGGAGGTCTCGTTGTGGATCAGGGTCATCGAGTCGTACTTGCCGGTGGCAAGCGCCGCGTCAACCATTTCCGGGGTGATGGGCTGGCCCCACTCGGCCTTGAAGGCGTCCGCCTCCTTGCCGCAGGCGATGGTCACGTTGTGCCACTTGTCGGAGAAGGCGCCGTTGCAGAAGTTGGCGCAGCGCTTGGCCACCAGGTTGCGCACCGCCCCCTCCATGACCCCGAAGGCGCTCGAGGTGGCCAGGAAGACCCGGTCCTCGGTGAACATCAGCTTTTTCAGCTTGTCGGTCACCCCTTTGTGCAGGCGCGCGTACTCGGGCATGCGATGACCGATCATCGGCGTCGCCATGGCGGAAAGTATTTCCGGGCTGATTTCGACCGGCCCGGGGATGAACAGCTTCTTGTGCATGGTGCAGGCTCCGTGATTTCGAAGTGGTATTTGGCTACGGGCCGGCAGCGTCGGCGGCGGGGGAGGAAAGGGGAGGGGGCGCGGTCAGCTTGCGCCGCGTGCCTGCTGCGGGCGGATGCAAAAAGTAGCAGATGCCGGGTGCGATGTCAATTCTCCCGTCCCCGGGGGAGAGGCGCCGTCACCGTGGGGCGGGGTAACGCTCGGGGTAGGAGGAAAGCATGTTTGCTGCTTCATGCCGCGTGGTTAAGCGGGGTCACTTCCTTGTCCAGACGTTCACCTAACGCGTCCAGTGCCACCTCCATGTCGTAGTGGGTCTGAAGGTTAAGCCAAAACTGTGCTTCCATGGAAAAAAAACGGCCCAGTCGCAGGGCGGTATCTGCGGTTATCGCGCGCCTGCCATGTACTATCTCGTTGATACGTCGTGGCGTCACTCCGATACCTTTAGCGAGCCGGTACTGAGTCACCCTCATCGGCTCCAGGAACTCCGTCAACAGGATCTCGCCCGGATGAATGGGAGGAATATCACGCTTGCTCATGTCGCAACCTCTCAATGGTAGTCAACAATCTCAACATGGTAGGCATCATTGCCTCGCCACACGAAGCAGATGCGCCACTGTTTGTTAATCCGGATGCTGTGCTGTCCCTCCCGGTCGCCCCGTAACGCCTCCAGGACATTCGACGGTGGAATTCGCAGGGTTTCGAGGGTGGTCGCAGCATTGAGGATCTTCAGCTTGATGGCGGCCGTTCGTTGAATATCCTGTGGCAGCCGGCTGGAAAACCGGCCCAAAAAGATTTCCTCGGTTTCCTTGTCCTTGAAGGAGTTGATCATGCAGAATGTTATCTCGTAAAGATATTATGGTCAACGGAAGATTGGCAGCGACGCCCCCTTTCCCTCCTCAATGGTACTCCTTGCTTATTGTGCAGCAAAATGTTAGACATAGGGGTTGGTTGTTAAATATAATGAAAAAGAAAACGCCGCTGTTTTAACCTTTTAGCGCGACGCATTTTCAGCCGGAATCAAATGAAACCTATTATTGCCATCGTCGGACGCCCGAACGTCGGGAAGTCTACCCTTTTCAACAGGCTGGTCGGGCGCCGCAAGGCGATGGTCCACGACATGCCGGGGGTCACCCGGGACCGCAACTACGCCGAGGTGGACCGCTTCGACCTCCCCTTCATCCTGGTGGACACCGGCGGTTTCGAGCCGGAGACCTCGGACAAGCTCTTGCAACAGATGCGGGAGCAGTCGCGCTTCGCCATGGACGAGGCGGACCTGATCCTGTTCGTCATGGACTCGCGCGACGGGCTTACCCCCGCCGACACCCTGGTGGTGGAGATGCTGCGCCGCATCAACAAGCCGGTGTTCCACATCATCAACAAGGTGGACGGCGACAAGCAGGAGGCCGAGGCGGGCGACTTCTACGCCCTGGGGGTGGAGCGCATCTACGCCGTCTCCGCCGAGCACAACCGCGGCGTCGGCGACCTGATGGACGAGGTGCTGGCGGCGCTCCCCAAGCCGACCGCGCATGAGGTCGAGGAGGAGATCACCAAGGTCGCGGTGGTGGGGAGGCCCAACGTGGGCAAATCCACCCTGGTGAACCGCCTGCTGGGCTACGAGCGCGTGGTGGCCAACCCCACCGCCGGGACCACCCGGGACGCGGTCGACACCCGCTTCACGGTGAACAAGAAGCCCTACCTCTTGATCGACACCGCCGGCATCCGCCGCAAGGGGAAGACGGTGGAGAAGGTGGAGAAGTACAGCGTCATGGACGCCTTGCGCTCTATCGACCGCGCCGACGTGGTGCTCATCGTGCTGAACGCCGAGGAGGGGGTGACCGAGCAGGACACCAAGATCGCGGGGTACGCCTACGAGGCGGGGCGCGGCTGCATCTTCGTGGTCAACAAGTGGGACACCCTGACCAAGGACAACTCCTCCATGCCCAAGTTCATCGAGGAGATCAGGCGCAACTTCAAGTACCTCCCCTTCGCCCCCATCCTGTTCGTCTCGGCCAGCACCGGCCAGCGGACCGGCAAGATCATCGCCGAGGTGGACCTGGTCATGGAGCAGTACTCCAAGAGGGTTTCCACCGCCGAGCTGAACCGGATCTTCACCCAGGCGGTCGAGGAGAACCACGCGCCGCTGGACCAGGGAAGGCGGGTGAAATTCTTTTACGCGACCCAGGTCGGCATCAAGCCCCCCTCCTTCGTGATTTTCACCAATCGTCCCGAGGGAATCTACTTCTCCTACGAGCGTTATCTAATGAATCGTTTCAGGGAGGCCTTCGGTTTCACCGGGACTCCGCTCAAGCTGATGTTCCGCGGCAGGGACAAGAAAGATGCCTAAATCATTCTTTACTTAGACGATACGATAGTTTAGTATTGTGCGAATTTTTCACCCCCCAAAACCTGAAGGGGACAGGCTCGCTTTTAGAAATTAATGGGAGAGGAAAACAGAAGCCTTTCCCTTTTTGTTCCCCATCCCGGGGCATCCCTTTGAGAGCGCACGAGAGAGAGCGGCAACCATGAGTCTTGTCGGCAATTTGGAAGACCTGGGGCTGGGCGAGATCCTGCAGATCGTAAGCCTCAGCAGAAGATCGGGCGTGCTCTCCCTGGAAAGCCGGGGGAGGGAGGCGCGGATCATCTTCCGAAGCGGCCAGGTGATCCGAGCCAGCTCCACCACCTTCCACCAGAACCTGGGCGAGGTGCTGATCCAGAAGGGGGTCATCGACCTGGTCACCCTGAAACGCGCCCTGAGCATCCAGGCCGACGAGGGGTACAGCCAGCTTCTGGGCGTGATCATGATCGACCGCTTCGGCATCAGCGCCGACGCCATCGAGGCCGTGGTGCGCGAGCAGATCGAGAACGTGGTCTATTCCCTGTTCGCCTGGGCCGAGGGGACCTTCGAGTTCGAGCTGCAGGAGGTGGCCGAGGGGGACGAGACCAAGCTCGACCCGGTCCAGTTCATGCTGAAGCAGGGGCTCAATCCGCAGTATCTCGCCATGGAAGGGTCGCGCATCATCGACGAGCAGCGCCACCGCGCCGAGTTCGGCGGCGAGGAGCAGCCGCAGACCGAGTCCGACCTCGACATAGCCTTCCATCTTGTGCCGGACACGCCGTCTCCGGTGGTGGAAAAATCCGCCTCGCACCGACTGCCCCCGATTGACGTCCCTTTTCCTGATTCCACACAGCTCGCCACCGCAACGGCACCAGCCGAGGCGGCCGCGACGCCGGCAGGCGTGCCGGCTAACGCGCCCTCTGTACCCCCTGAAAAAACCGGCGCGGCCGCCGGTGCCGACAGCGCCAGCGCCGCCAGCGCCGCCAGTGCCGCGACTGCCGCCGACAGGGGGACAGGCACCTGCGGAGCCAGTCCCCTTGGTGCCGCCACTGCGGAAAGCGCCGCGCCCTCTGCCGGACGGCCGCTGGTGCTGGTGGACGACGATCCCGCCACCCTAAGCGAAATCGCCTCCCTTCTGGAACAGATGGGGTACCGTGTCGACGCCCTGGCGCTGAGCGAGGACGCCCTGGTCAGGGTGGACAACCTGTTCCGCGACGGATTCCATCCCATTGTCCTGGTGGACCTGATCATGCCCAGAATGGACGGCACCGGCATACTGGGCGGACTGGAGCTGATGGAGCTGGTGCGCACCAACTTCCCTGAACTCCCGCTTCTGGCCATGAGCGACTTCCCCAACGAGGAGGCCCAGCGCAAGCTGCGCAGCATGGGAGTGCAGACCGTGGTGAAACCCCTCAAGGGGGATATCCCGGACGCCATCGCCTCGTTCGCCCCCAAGCTCATGGAGGCGCTGGCCCTCGCGGCCCCTGACGCGCGCGGGCCGAACCTGAGCCAGGTGAACATCGGGGACGAGCTCAGGCTGGAGATGGGCGAGGAGCCCGCGCTTCCCGCGCCGCACCTGACCCAGAGCATCGGCATCTCCCATCTGAGAGGGATGCTGGAGGAACTGAACAACCCGCAGCTGGGGGGGGGCATCATCCTCCTGGTGCTGCGCTTCGCCGCGGAGTTTTTCAACCGGGCGGTGGTGTTTTTGGTGAAGAAGGAGACCATACAGGGGCTGGGGCAGTTCGGGCTGGCGGATGGAGACGGTGGCGCCGACTATCGGGTGCGCAACCTGCGCATCCCGAGGGACGAGCCGTCGCTCTTTACTCCGGTGCTCCAGACCCAGTTCCCCCTGAAGGGGGAGGTCGACGACACCGGGTGGAACCGGTATTTCCTGGACCAGCTCGGGGTGAATCGTCCCACGGAGGTTTTCGTGGGACCCATCGTAAGCGAGGGTAAGGTGGTGGCCG
>Ga0209212_1004398_pt1 | contig 17456 bp, 13 predicted proteins | sample RifGroC2_FD_183996 | JGI IMG/M metagenome (GOLD analysis project Ga0209212, IMG submission 183996) | Groundwater microbial communities from Rifle, Colorado, USA - Groundwater C2 (SPAdes) (version 2) | ecosystem: Environmental > Aquatic > Deep subsurface > Groundwater | place: Rifle, Colorado...
AACACACGATCGACTGGAACCGACGATGTGCGCCGTCTCTTTATATCAACCGCGGCCTGCAGAATGCGCAATGGCTGCGTTACCATCATATCGGACAGTGCGGCGTCCTGCCAGGAGCGTATCTCCAATTGCAGATCTGTTGAACTCCGCACCATGGAAAGCTTCCATTCCAACTCGGAAAGATCGTTGCACAGACAAACCGGATGACAAATGGCCTTGTGATAGGGAAGCTTTGCCGAACCAAAGCAGATCAGCCCGAGGGAGGCGGCATCACATAGTCCCTGGCCGGCTCCACAGGCGATAAGATTGACATAATAGGAGCAGCCGGCCATATCTCGCATGTAGTCGTGCGGATCACCCCAGCGGGTCATATCTTCAAAATCCAGATTTCTGAATATCACCCGCGACCGGAACTTTTTCTCAAGTAACGCGATGATATTCTCAAAACCTCCGCGGTGAAAAGCCTCGCTGCCATGTGTCAGCATCATGATAAAACGCTTGTCAAACCAGATGTCATCAGTCCGTGGCCCGGCACACATTCCGCGAACAGCAAACGGATCTCGGGGATAGGGGAACGCCACCGGTTGCGGCAGATCATACACCCAGGCAGGCGCCTTCATCATATGATCGAGAAAGAGATCGTACCCCGGCAGGGGCGTTCGTATCGATTGCGTGTATTCATTATGGTGATGTTCGTTCTGGAAATAGGCGTACAGAGTTGAGCTGTTCCGGGGAGGACGCAGTATTGGATCAAGCGATATGACCACGTCATAGTCATCAAGAGGCAAGTCAGCAACGTGTGACATATACTCCATATTGTCGTCAAATGTCTGCTGGTGGAAATCAATTTTCTGCCGTACAATTTTTGAATCATGACAAAAGGGGAGCACAAACCAGTCCGCCTGAAAAAGATGGGTCATCTCCAGATAAGAATACTTGGACGGCCATTTTTTAAATACATTCAAAGGATGCGCAGGATCATGTTTCTCGCTGCGCCACGGACCAAATACATCAAAACGTTGCTTGAGGATCGCAACCTTCAAGTTGCCGGAATCCGGCCGATGCGAGAAATATTTCTTGCTGGCATTTTTCTTTCTGCAGGGGTGCCTGAAGAGCATGTCCTCAGCCCCGACCCAATGACCCTCGTATCCCAGCAGTTCCAAATAATCTGTAAGATTGTTGATATACACATCCAGCTGGTTGAGATTACCCCAATTAACCTTCAGCAGAATGTCCGGCTTATGTTTATCGATGGCTTCAGTCGCACCGATCAATACGAACAGCTCGTTCCCTTCGGTATCGATGCTGATGATATCGACCGCATCGAGCCCAGCGGCAGAGACAATGTCATCTAGGCGTACCACATCAACATACTGTTCCTGATGTGGCGCATAATTAGGTTGGCCGATACAGGACAAGTCCGAGTCCTTATCGTTGCGCGGAGACTTTAATACTCTTCGGCCGGGGAAATGCGAAAGCGCCTTCTGAAAAACAACAAATCGTCCGGCCATGCCATTCAGGGCAAGGTTACGCTTGAGCACCTCAAACACGGCCAAATGGGGTTCAAAAGCCCAGCCCCGGATATTCTCCCGGGCGACACCAAGGAGAGATGTGCCGACATGTGAGCCGACATCGATAACAAAAGGCTGCTCGTATTCGCTGCACAGGTCATGGAAAAGCCGGACAAGAGCCGGCTGGTCTCCGCCCAGTACCGCTGTCCCGACTGCCGTCAAATTCCACTCCTTTGCATAAAGGACTGTCTCGAGATGGAGTTGAACTTCGTTATTTCCAAACAACCTGCCTGTCAACCTTGTTTGCCTCCTGCACCGGAGTCCCATGGACCCGACACTCTACTTTTCATAGGGACGTTTTTCATACTCGGTGATGAAGTTATATAACGCTTCTCCCTGTTCAGGCACACCATTGATCTTTGATATCTCGATCTGCATCTCCAGCATGCCACGGCCCGCATCAAAACTCAGAAGCGTTTCGATGGCATTCAGAGCAGTCTGTTTTTCCGGGGCCTCCAGGAACATTTTGAATAAATCATTAGCCACACGAATTACATCGGAGCTGATAGGCCTGTTAATGTGGTTGGATACCCATTCAACAATGTCCTGCAAGCCTGCACCAACAACATAGAAATGAAGTGGCATGATAGGAGGCAACGTGTTGAAGGCTTCCGCTGACAGAACGCCATTTCTGACATAAGTACTTGCTGGTGTCATTGCACAAGAAAAAAGTGACTTGATTATTTCATCAAAACTCGTGCTGTGACAGCCGACAAAAATGGCTGGCCGCAATTGTGCTTGATGGACGTTAACTGTTTTTTCATAACGGGCCAGTCCGATGATTTCAGCTGACATCTCGCGAGCAAACTGAACCACCTCAGAGCATTTGGCAGGAATATTACTTCCACTTTCATTTCGCCTCGACGGGAGATGTTTCATCGAAAGGTCTATTACGAAGGATCCTGCTTTCCTATAGATTTCATCGCGGCTTGCAGCTTTACAATGTTCTATGAGTTCCGTCGGCTGAAGCATTTCAGAACAGTACAGGATCTGACCTGTATGGCCGAGCCGGCTCCTCAAATCACCCAGCATACCAAGCATATGTACGTTGCGGCCCCAATACCCCAGATATGAGGCTGGAGCAAAATTCACTATGATATCAGCCAGATATGGAAGAACATGAAAATTATCGTAATACAATCCCACGTCAAAAGCGTTTGCCGTATACAAGCCTGTTAATGGTTCATCCCTTCCGGGCAGTATCTGTTCTAGCACTGAATGGAATTTCAAGGTGCGGTGCCCATCAAGGCTTATCTCTTCAATCTCTTCTCCAGGCATTCCCCATGTAAGTTCCTGTTCAGGAATATAAGGCGTCTTGAGATTGACAAAGAAGTCGGCAAGGCTATTTTCTGTCGATTTGCCGGCCATGTGATAAACCGATTGAATACGCGTATGATCACAGTGAAATGCATGCAAACGGTCCAGCATCGTCCTCGTTTCACCGTTAAGCAGCCACATACGCTTACAAAGGTTGCTGTCCACATGCCAGCCAAGCACCATTTGTTCATTCATGCCATGTATCTGAAACAATTGACTTCTCGTGCATAACTGGAAATCACCTGGCCCGTCGAAGAGAAGCTCCTTGCTGGCAGTGACGATCTCGTTTATGTGCAGACGCAAACCCCAGTGTTTAAAGGATGTGATCGTTCCGACAGGATCCATGCGGTCTGCCGACTCCCACAGGGATTCCGGCATTTCGAAGCGAGGCAATTCGTAAAAACCGTCCGGCAAGTCACGGAAGATGGATGAGAGCGATTGGCCGCAAGTCAGCGGAGTGAACACCATGTCAGTATTGGTGTTAAGTATCCAGCGATTGGCGGGATTGCTCCGACGGATGGCGATGTTTCTACAGAGCGGCTCCAGCACCTTGAATTTGGAGCCATTCTTGCCCCGCTCGTATTGCTCGGGTCTCAAGCGCAAGACACGCAATAACTGCCTGGTTTTCGGCGTCAGGGTGTCGGCAATGGATTCCGGGAAGGTGGGGATGTCATTCGGGGTATTGCAGTCTACGAAAATGATTTCATCATCGGGATCGTCCAGAAGTTGGGCAATGCAATTTAGACTTATAGCCGCCCGTTTGGCCAGATTGTAGCCGTAAGAATCGTTTCTGCCGTATACTACAACCGATATCATAGTTCACCCCTGATTCCAACATCGCGGGAGTGTTGCTGCTCCAGGGTTTCGAAATGTTGCGCCACGGCATCCATGACCGGTTTATATCCCCCAATCAGAGCGTCAATCCCGGCGGCTGCGGCGAACGCACGACATATCATCACCAGACGTTCTTGTCGAGGAGCGTAGTCCAGTGCAGTGACGATCATTTTGCCAGCCTCCTGAATATGGCCATGTGTGATAAAGTTCTCGGCAACCCACAAGTGCAGCCCGGCAAGCGCCTGATATTTCAGAGAGCGAATGTATTCAGGAGTTTCAGGATCGGAAGTAATTTTTTCTATTGCCCTTATCCTGCCTTGCAAGGTTTTGTAAAAAGCTGCTGTTGTTGATGTATCAGATGTCGCGTGACGACGAAAGTTGGCTAAATAGCAAGGAATATAGTTTATTTGAAACATGCTGCCCAAACGCAGCCAAATATCAAACTCACCACAGTCATTGTAACGGTCGTAGCCAATTTTATTAAAGGACTCAGTTCTGAAAAATGAAGCACTAAACGGCGGTACAATTTCACTGCAAAGATACCGCTCAAAATTCCACAAAAGTGAGTGGGTCGACTGAATTATCTTGCCGGTTTCGTCAATAATATGTGCATCACCATATATTGCAGCTGCAGCAGGGTATTGTCTGAAGTTGTGAACAGCCCAGGAAATCGCTTGTGGAAGCATCTCCTCGTCAGACAGGCAACTCCCCCAGATATCACCCTGTATACGTTTCAGTACATTCACAAAAGCTTCACCTGGTCCGGAATCAGGTTCTGATATCAGCTTGATGCGATCATCCTGATACTCCCGAATAATTTCTACCGTGCCGTCGGTTGAAGCACCGTCTTGAATTAAAAACTCGAAGTTTTCATAATCTTGCTTAAGAACACTTTCTATACATTGCCTGATATATTCTTTTCTGTTCTTGCAGATACAAATAATTGAAACCAGGGGATTATTCATCAAAAGGAGTTCCTTTGGCTTTGGAAATTCACTCCATCAGGGCTTTTCCGGGCCGTCACGCACAAATGCCAGCCCCAGCGCTGCTCCATCCAGCGAAAGAGCGCCTGCGGCAGGTAGCGGAAGTACCAGACCTTCTTGAACTGGTAGTTGCGGTATTCGGGGATGCTGTAGGGGAAGATGTGGTCGATTTTCGTATCGATGATCTGGAACCCTTTCAAAAAGCCCTTGATCGTTTCATTGGTGTAGGAGTAGGTGACAGGGCAGCCGGTTTCGGCCTCTGAATAACGTGCTATCAGCTCATCCAGGGTCTCGCCCTGTTTTTTGCCGTATTTCAGCTGCATCCAGAAGACCTTCCACGATGTACGGTAGTAGACCATGATCTTGAAGGTGCTGTCCTTGTCCATATACTTGTGGATCTGTTCGATAACCCGCTCAGGGTGCGGGGTATGGTGGATGACCCCGAACGAATAGACCAGGTCGTAGCGTTCGATCGGGACGTAGTCGCTCAACTGTTCGGCATTGGCCTGGTAGAAGGTGATGTTGTCCAGGCCGAACACCTCGGCCCGCTTCTTAGCCAATGCGAGGGACTCGGTGGAAAGGTCTACGGCTGTAACTTGGGCACCGGCACGGGCAAAGTTGATGGTATCGCTGCCGATACCGCAACCGATCTCCAGCACCTTTTTCCCCCTCCACTTTTCAAACTCGGCAAAGAGCGGTATATGCGGCTCTACGAAATACTTACGGGCCTCGACCTCATCGAAATATTGCCTGGTACCCACCGGACTCGGTGAATGTCGGATGTTGCAGGGACGGGCGTTCCAGTAATTCTGGACCTTCTCGAGTTCAATGGTGTTGAAGGGGTTGGTACTGCTCATATGGTAGTATCCTTTGCAGGGATGCCGACGCCGACCGGAACGTAGGTAAAGGAAGACATGTCCGAGTTCCTGGCGATTCGCCAGCTGTCGAGGACAAGCGAACCGGGCGCTGTGAGCTCGGTAATGCGTTGCCAGTCGAGATCGCGGTATTGGGGCCACTCCGTCAGCAGGGCAATTGCCGCTGCACCTGTCAGACATTCATACAAATCGGCACAGCATATCACACTGTTTCCGAGCAATGCACGCGCCGCATCGAGAGCCTTGGGATCGTGCAATGCAACCTGGTAGCCTGCTGCAACCAAAGTCCTTGCCAGCATGATGGAATGTGATTCCTCGATGATGTGGGTGTCAGCCTTGTAGGAGAGTCCGAGCAGAGCCACTCTTGCCGGTGGCGCGCAATGCGACGATATCCTGCTGAAAAGCCGCGCCGGTATGCTGTTGTTGACCGCGACGACCGCCTTGCCCAACAGCGCCTCGGCTCCGAATTCCTCGGCAAAGGCCTGAAAGGCAATGTTGTCGCGGGGGAAACAGGGGCCGCCAAAACCGAGTCCACCTTTTAGACACTTGCTCCCCACGCGGCTGTCGGCACCGATGGCAGCGGTAATGACATCCACGTCAGCGCCCGGCACCTGCTCGCAAATGGCCGCCAGTCCATTGGCATAGCTGATCTTCATGGTGACATAGCAGTTGAGGCTGATCTTGGTAATTTCTGCGTTGGCCAGCGACATGACCGCCATGGTCGGCTTGGTCTTGCAGGTGGAAGCGTAGAGTTGGCGCACGGCAGAGCCGGAATGCGCGTCAGAGGCACCGATCAATACCATGTCGGGGTTGAGGAAATTGTAGATCACCGAACCGAGCGCAATGAATTCGGGGTTATAGACCAGACCGAAGTCGATTCCGCAGCGTTTGCCGGTGGCCTGTTCCAGCAGCGGACTGAAAATAGCGTCGCAGGAACCGGGCATAACGGTCGAGACCACATCCACGATATGGAAACTGTTCCTGGCCTTAAGTGCCGGCGCCAGACCCTCCAGCACCTTGATAAGATAGTCGTTGTTAAAGCGACCATCGGGGAGGCTGGGAGTCGGGACGATGACCAGGGTGATATCGGAGGCCAGCAGAGCGGTCTCATAGCTGTCTACGATATGAAGATTTTCCCACGCTGATTCGAGCAGTTCCGTCAGACCGGTCTCCTCTATGGGATTACGCCGAGACTTAAGTTCGTTTCTGAAATGATCATTTAGATCATAACCATAGACCGAATGCCCGGCCGAGGCAAAGCACGCCGCCGTACATAACCCCAGTTTGCCAAGGCCGATGACAGAGATGTTCATGTGTTTCCCTTGTGTTGTCATATGAATTTGTAGGTCATGCTGTCGTTGAGAATGACCTGTTCGTAGATCTCGTTATGCGGCTGATAGGTACAGCGGGGGCATTCGCCACGAATCTTGATCTTGTCGTGGATCTTCCAGTGATCCTCGCTTCCCCACAGCGTGTTAATCTGGTTGGCGTCTATTATATTACTCCCCAACTCCAACTTGGCATCCCCCCGCCGGTCACAACACAGCCCCAGCGTAAAGGCGTCTTTGTGAGTATCCTTTCCGACCGGTGGCATGATCACGGCGGTCATAAACACCGCATAGCACTTCTGAAAATGATTTGATGCATCAAACTGAGAATTGAACTTGTGGGTTATGCCGTAGACGTTGAAGGTCTCATCATCAAGTTCAAGTGTCTTGGTAATCTGCTCATTGAACTGTTTGATCTCATCGGGTGTGAACTGGATGGCATTGGTGGGGTTACCCACGTTGTCCCAGGTCGTCCCGGCCGGGCGATAGTGGATGTTTTTGCAGCCGATCTCCTTGGCCAGCTTCGCTGCCTGGTAGATTTCTCCGATGTTGTTCTTGTAGAGCAGGTATTTGTAGCTGACACCGTAGGCGGGGTGCTTGGCGCCCAGTCGATGGTTGTGGCGCCGGGAGTAATCCACAAGAGTCGATATGTTTTCTATAATGGTATCAAAGATGTTCAGCTCGGGTTTGAGCATCTTGAGCTTGTTGAGGGTTTCAGAGGTGCCGGCGTCAACGGAAACGCCCACCCAAGTGCAGTGAGAAAGGCTGTCCATTGCCGGATAAATCAGGCTGCCGTTCGTTACAACGCCTACTTCAATGTTGTTGGCGATGACGCGATCTATAAAAGTCGCAGTGGCTGGGTTAAGCAGCGGCTCTCCGCCACCAGCCACGCAGATGGCCTCTACGCCCGGTTTCCAGACACCATTGCCTTCCCCCCAGCGGGGCAGAAAATCGGCTACCTGCATCAGAGCCTGTTCGGAGAGGCTCCCCTTGCGGTGGGTACGGACGTATGCGGCGTTACACCAGGCACAGCCGAAATTACAGGCGTTAGTGGGGTCAACGGTTATAAGCACCGGCGGCGGTATCGGTTTACCTCTTTTTATCTGTCGCCAACGGTGGACATGGGACAGCAGCTTGTAACTGTTAAAGGGGTTCCAGCGTTTTGAAGCAGCCCATTCTTGCGGTGTGTTGTTACTCATAGTTATTCTCTCTCGTTAGTGGCTTAGACAGACTCGACAAATCGGAAACGGGAGGAAACCGAGCATCAGCATGTTGCGTGCCCGACGATAAGACCTGTCCTCCCAGATTTCCCCGACACTTTGCGATACAATATTTCCAAAAACATGTTTTGCCTGATAGTCATTACAGCACAAAATGGCATCACCTTTATAGTCAAAAGAGAGATTTTGATAAGCTGCCGCGCAATATGACTGCCGGACACAAAGTTCCGGAGGTAGCCCCTCAACCTCGACCAATCCCCCTCGATTGAACTTGTTTCTTTCAAGCATTTTAATAATGGTGATCGGTAACTCTTCGGCAAGTTCTCGTTGTACTGTTGATAAAGTATCGGATAAAGCTTGCGATCTTGTGGGGGTATGTTGCGAAATATTATAGTGATCAACCCCGGCTTCTTGAAGAGAGAAAAATCTCTCGGTGGTCAGGAAGTCTCCATTGGTGAAGAGCTCAATGCGTGATTGCGGGAATCGCTGTTTTGCATATCTGATAAACGTTTCGATACGCTTATCAAGAAGCGGCTCTCCGTACATGCTTGGAGCTATAGTTCCGCTGTATGAGGGCGCATAATCATAAAGTGAATCAATGATGCGGAAAAACATTTCATCAGGCATATATGCCGGTGGTTTGGCTGCATCAGTTGAATGCGGACAGTATGAACACTTCAGGTTGCACACGGTCGTTGTTTCTATGCTTACTGACGTAAAAACCGCCAGTTTTGCATCCAGCACATGTATCAGTTGGCTAGTATTCTCGAAATAGATGGTGGGAAACGGCAGTGCGGCTGGTCGCTCCAGAGTCATATCCTTCGTCGAGAACGGCTCGAAGGATGGGCTTTCCGGCTGTATAAAACGAAATAACGCAATATTTTGTATAACCGGAAGCCGACTGCCTGTATATGCTTACATTTGAGAATGCGTCCCAAGAATTGAGCTTGTTTATCCTGGCAGAATTTGGAACCAACAGCCAAACCGGTTTCCCCATTGCAGCAGCAAGATGAGCCACGTCGTTTTCAAAGCTGATGATTATGTCCAATGATGCCAGCAAGCCGGCCAATTCGCAATAATTTTGCACCAGTCCGGTTGTATCTTTAAAGTTTGAAAAAGGAGGTTTGGATACATTTTGTGCTGGGTCTGCCGGAATGAAAAAGAATTGTGTATTGTGCAGTTGATCCATCGTGATGTTATTGGCGATGGTCGCACTGTTGATCAACGCGTTCTCAGAACTGCCGTACAGCGCGAGCCCAATGTTGATCATTCCGGTATTTTCCATCAGCTTTTTGAACTTGGCCAACTTATCCGCTGGTGGGCGCAGGTAACCAACTGGAATAAGTTGATTTTCATTTAAAAACAGTGCAGGTACTTTTTCAAGACTAAGTTCCAAGTCATGAATGAATGGCGGAGGCTCTTCAGGAGAAAACACATTTACATTGGGAAACGCCGCTTCAATAAGCTCTGCAAGACCGTTGTTCTCTTTAAGCATGAGCGAAACATCTGTAGCAAATTTGGAAATAACCGGGATGTAGTGGGTGAAGCGAATCGTCTCGTAAACGTCAACAGGTGCATGGAGTAGTACTTTTTTGCCATTAAAAACGTCTGCGAGGGACATCTTCTCTCCCATTTGTACACATAACTGAACAGAACTCGTTCGGCTGCAGGTTTTCACCACACATCCTGCTGGCTGATCTTTGACTTTATTGCCGAAATATAATTTAATATTTCCGCATTCTTGAATTCTGCATAAGCAGCATAGGCCTTCTCCAGCGCCTCCGTGAGACGCCCCGCCTTCATCGAGTCGGAAATATCAGTCAATACGTATTCATAGGCGGGCTCTGTAATGACTCCAAACCAGATGTGCGTCTCATCAAACTTCCCTTTTTTTTCTATCGATGGAGCACCGGCAATCAACTCATCTACAGCTTGCCTGACGCCATGCCCCTCGCTGTGATAATCATGTCCGCAGACAAACCCGCCGGGCTTGAGAGCAGAAAAAGCAATCTTTATATCATTACGCACCGAATCGTAATCGTGGGCTCCATCTATGAATATGAAGTCAAAGCATTTTCCATTCAGTAATCCCGCAAAGGCACTTGATTTGCCCCTGAGCATCCTGAGATTTTCACCAATAAAAGCGGTGTTTTTTATGAAGTTATTGATAATTCTGAAATCGTCAGAAACCTTCGAACGCTCGAATGTGGCAAAATCGTCCTGGTTTATATAATTCGACCATGGATCCAGGCAATACAGTTCAATGTCGGTCTCTGCAATCGCGTGGCCAATTGCCAGCGTTGACCCTCCCTGATAAGATCCAATCTCAAGTATTTTAGCTTTATTTGGGAGCCGCTTGCAGATCCTGAAGAGAGCCAAGGCCTCTTTTTCAAGCATGAGCCCCTCGATGCCGTTTAAACTATCCAGCATGGGACGTTCTTCCGAATTCGGTCCGCTCGATGTAAGCGATGTTATCTCTTGAGCCGATAAATCGGCTATCTCCGAGTTGATTAGATCCGAGGCATAATCTGTCTGCATGGGTATTTTCCTTCAACTGCCTGGCGGCAAATGCTTCAGTTTATCGACCGCTCCGAATTTCTGCAGAATTGTTCTTTAATATACTCCTCGTCAGCCGAACCTACGTTGCATACAACACGCCGCTGGTCAAAGCTTTCCGGACATCTGAGTGACAGGTAATAGCGAACAATATCATCATAATTATCGGACAGGACGGTTGACGCTGCGTCCAGGTTGGTCACCACCCCCAGTCCGGACGGCTTGCTCGGAATGGTCATGATTTTCAGATCCGGCCTGAATGTCTTCAGGCAAGGAATAATACGCCACACATCACCGGTCCAGAAACCGGTGCAGCGCTCACGCTCCGCAACTATCGGAGCAATCGGCAGGCAGTCGTGGATCAGTATTACAGAATCCTTTCGTGCATATCGCTCCAGATTAATAAAATCCTTCAGGGCCTGTTCAAACAGGTGCAGACCGTCGATGAATCCCAGGTCAAAGCTTTCCCGCTCCATCACTTTTCGCAGATCATGTTGTGCAAAAAAGTCGTCGCTGGTCAGCGGGAAGAGAGTTGCCGGCCCATGTGGGCAGACATAGTTCAGTTTTTCCCAGAAACCTTGGTACGGATCGATCCCGATCGCCTTTGTATCGGATCCGGCCAAGGCCAGCGACCGGCCATGCCCAAGGCCGATCTCGACATAGCTGGCCGGCCGTACCCATTGATGAAAGCGTTGCAGCCAATCGTAGTAATCGTTTCCCGGCATTTCTTTTTCCGCTGCAAGCACGAAAAGGCTGTCATTAGTTCCACCGAAGGCTGGATCAATCTCCTGAATCCGGCTGTATGTTTCATGCGCGCCTGAAAGGTCTCCCAATGCAGTCTGGATCCTGCCCTTGAGCACATGCAGGATTGAATAACCTGGAGCCAACACCAGAGCAGCCTTGATTGACTCCAAGGCACTGGTATAGTGTCGACGATAAAACAGAATCAGGCCATGAAAATACAGTGTCATGGCCGGAGTCGGCTGGATTTCCAGCGCCAAACCTTGAATTTTTTCCGTCTCGTGAGCATAGCCAAGCTCTTCGTAAAAACGGAGCGCCTCGAGAATCAGCTCGTATCCTCCCAATGCCGCCGAGAAATCACCCTCTTGCTGCACGCGGATCGACTGACGCATCTGAATTTCAAGTTTATTCAACATATAGTTTATCAATTAATTGCCCCTCCCGCCATCGTCCGCACCTGTGCTCCGGCCTTACTGGCCATTACATCGACAAATCTCCGCAGCGCAACTATCCCGGCATCGTCCTGACAAATATGCGTCACATGTTCAAGCCATTTCCGGGCGTCATCAACACGCCCTTCAACTACCAGATTTTGGGCATGATTGGTGATGTAGCGAAGAAATCCGCTCTCCAGCAACTGCCGGCTGTTTTCACGACTGGTAATTCCACGCCACTTGGTAAGAAAAATCCGACGGTTGCGCAACAGAATCTCACCGGCGGTTTCAGCCTTTTCGTAGAAATTGATCTCGCGCAGGGCTCTGATAGTGCCGCTCCAGTGGTGATCATAAGCAGAAGTTGGCACAATGTAATTTTTCAGACCGGCCCGCTTGATCTGCATTCCCAAGTCCCATTCCTCAAAGTAGCATGGTGTAAAGCCATTCTCGAAACGGATGAGCTTTTCATTGAAGTGCTGGAGTTTTATTGCGAAAAAGAATCCGGAAACAGCATCTACTTCCAAGGGCTGGTTGAAGGTGCCCTTGTCAAAGTATGTGTAATCTCGTGCCAGTGCGAATTCAAAAAAACTTCCCTGCGGCCCGACACAGGCCGCATCCGGAAGAGACAGGAGAGCCTGCTCAAGCGCATCTATGGCCAATTGCTCGACATGAAGATCCGCGTTCAGGATAAATACCGTCGGGGTAGCAGCAATCTCCAATCCCAGATTCCAGGCGCGAGCAACACCGATGTTCTGCTTCATTATCGCATAGCGGGTTATGCGGGGATGATCTTTCAGATGTTCAGCCACTTCCTGGCCGTTGAAGACGACAATCACGTCGCCTTCAATATCTTCCAGGTCTTTCAGCAGGGTAAGAATGTTGTATTCGCTGGCCGGTGACATATCCAGCACAGGGATAACGAAACTTCGCCGGGTACTGCCTATGTAGTTGCTTGCAGGGATATCGGCATCTATGGCCGGTACTCCAGCCAGGGACCGTTCCCGCAACTCTTCCGCCGAGAAGGTATCCGGCTTGCTCCCCAACGCAACCGCCAGCAGATCATCCATACGGTGGGCATATGTGTGGGCATTGTGAACCAAGCGCTGTCCCCGGGCAGCAATCTGTTCGCGGAGTTCTTCATTACCGAGGTAGAATCGGGCTACGTCGCAAATGTTGCTGTCGCGATAAACAGCATAGTCCTCGCCGTCCCTGAAGAGTTCGTCCTGGCCGCTGTTTCTGGCCATGTCGGTCATTAGCAGCGTACCGGTCGACATGGCTTCGAAGACCCGCATGTTAAGATCATTCTTGATCGCTTCATTAAATACGATCTGCGACTGGGAATAAAGCCGGGCCATATCATCCCAGAAGCAGCGTTCGTAATGAACCGGAATCTGGCTGTCCAAAGTCGTAAGCAAGGCCTGTCGCCGTGAGCCGGACTTGACGCCGCCAACAAAGCCGACTGGATGGATCTTTGGCTCGTCAAACCGGCGATGCACCTCCGGGTCACATCCCAGCGGGAGCCAGTGCGCACGTATCCCTTGTGCGCGAAATTCATCCAGATATTCCCTTTGACCGATGAAGACCATATCAAACTGCTTCGCCCACTCAAGGTGCATGTCAAGATGAAGATGGGTATCGATGAAATAACAGGCCTTGGGACAGGGCAGTGCCTCCAGGTTCAATGGATGGTAACCAACCACCGACTCAACCCAAAGGTACAGGTCCGGGTAGCTGGCGGTATCCGTATCGGCAATGATCTGTTCCATATCCGGATTCAAGCCGGTACAGATATCCTGATCCTTCATCGGAAGTTTCATGTTCATCTGCTGCAGTTTTTCAATCAATTCGTTCGACAAAGAGGGACCAATGGTTGTTGTGCGGCAACGCTGTCTTAGTGCACGCTCAAAATAAGCAGCTGTAGTTGCCGGGTAGGCAACGTAGGCCAGCCAAATATGCAGATTTTTCATTGGATTTATTCCTAACAACGTGCAGATAGTTTCATGGGTTACGATTTTGAGCAGATAAAGCCCCAATACTCATCCGGCCCCATAGGGGTTGGGAATTTATAACTCACCTCATCGCGAATAACGAAGCCACAACGCCCGAGTAGCGAGAGCCAAGCGCCGCGACCGAGGACGCTGTAATGGTTCGAGTTTGTTTCATGGTGACAGGATGTTTCTGGTGCAGGTACTTCCAGGTAGAGAGTCCCGCCCGGTGACAGCACACGAGCAAATTCAGTCAACGTAAAATAGGGAAAAACACTATGTTCGATGACATGCCTGGCCCAGACGAAATTAAATGAGTCATTAGGGAATTCGAGAAACGATTGATCCATTTTGCGCACGTCATGCCCGTTTTCTCTGCAAATTCTTACATCCTCATCGTTCAGGGTAACACCAACTGCGCCTACATATCCTTTGTCACGAAAGAGGTCCAACGCTGGCCCTTGTCCACATCCAATGTCAAGAATACGTGCATCCGTCCTGATTGCATATTTGGATAATAACAGATCCACCATCTTGGCTGTAATTTCAGAATGAATAATGGTTGGAGTTTCCGGGTAGGTTTCGCTCTCAATTTTATCGATAAACGAAACCAGTCTGGCAAGCTGGTTAAATGTTATATCCATGGAACTGGCGATCTCCTGTGTGATATTTCTGAATCAGGTCCGGCATACATCAAGAGTTCTGCACCGACATGGCACCGGCAGCAAGTCTCGCACCAATCGCATGAAATTCCCGCGCGGCCTTGTCCCATGCCAACTGCTTCATATCATTTGCGTCAACCGTGCCTTTTTGGGCACACAGATCGCGATTCTGATAGGCAAACTCCAATTGTTCAATTATCTCTTCCACGGAAGCTTCGTACCAGATGGCACAAGGCTCACCAACCGCATCCTTGATCAGAACAGGTGAGTAGCTCGACAAGGGAAAGGCATTCTGGGCAGTGATCACATCGGCGTGTCCCGTGGCATCGCTGGCAACAACGGTGCGGCCACAGGCCATATACTCGCACATGACCATGTTGTTTCCACCTTCGCAGCGATTGGGAAAAATGCCGATGTCGGTCTGTTGGTAAATCTGCCTGATCAATGAATTGTCAATCAGCGGGGCCAGATAGACCCGTTCCGGCGGGATGCCGTTTTCATGGAGGGTGCGCTGCAGGATGGTTGCACAATCTTCGTTTGAAGGCTTGAAGGAGATATGGGGAGAATGGGCCATCGTTGCAAGCGAAAAGGGCCATTGGTTGATCCAGGAACAAGCAAGATAGGCATCCTGATGACGCTGCATGAAGACCCGCATGGCGGCGATGACCAGGTCCTGGCCTTTACGGTATTCAAATTTGCCACCCGAGAAAACAATAAAACGCCCATCTTCTTGGCGGGGCGGCACGGGATAGAAGTTGGCAGGGTCGATACCTTGCAGGATTGTCGCGGTCTGTTTTACACCGCCAATTCTGAGCTGATACTCGCACCAACCGGAACCGGCTACGATAAAGTCCCATTCTTTGGCGGCCCGCCTGGTATGGCGCAGCGCCTCTATATCGTTCTCGAAAAAACAGTATCCAATATTAATCTGATTCCAGTCGGCAGGGTTCATCGGCCGAAAGTCGTGGCCGCTGATGCAGTGCAGGGTGACTCCTTCAACAGGTGGAAGCTTGGCAATTTCCTTGGTCAAGTACTCGCCGGCAATGCCCCAGCCATGGGCCCTGCCACTGGGCATAGAAACCTTCATCTCAGACTCTGGCCTTGTCGGTTGATTCCATCTCTTTTAGGGCCGTCTGGGCTTCACGGTCCCACGGTTGCAGGGTGAGGATTCTCTCTAAAAAGTAACGGGCATCGGTTTCTTTACCCACAGTCTGGCAAATTTTAGCAATTGCCTTTAGAATTTCAATATCTTGTGGTGACTTGGCCTGAAGACGAACATAGATGCCCAGAGCTTCTTCCAGTTCGTTGAAATCTATGAAAAGTAAATCGGCCAGGTTTTTTTGGAAGATCTTGTTGGCCGGCTGCAGCCTGACAGCTTCTTCGTGATGATAGCGTGACTTCCGGGGTTCTCCGGTCTTCTGATAGAGTACTCCCAGGTCATTGTGGGCCAGAGCGTTGTTGGCATCCTGAGTCACAACCCTATCCAACAACTGGATGGCTTCGTTGACTTTGTTTGCATTGGCAAGTGTTATGGCTTCCCGGTAGAGTTCAGCAGAAGATTTTGCCTGCTCGGGCTGTACCGCACGAAACAGGTTCTGAAATGGTTGGGCTGCAGGAGCGGCGGCAAGTGGTTCAGGAATCTGCACGGCAGGGGCAGGCACTTGCGGAATGCAGCGAGGAGTTTCAGGGGCGGCAAGTGCTGCAGGCAGTTGCTGCAGAGCCTGTCGTGCTTCCTGATTATTTGAATCGAGTTGCAGTGTACGTGAAAAATACTGGCGAGCCTGCTCCTTGCGTCCTATTTGCAGGCTGATGGACCCAAGCGCATTCAGCGCCTCGATATCGAAGGGATTATCCTTAAGAATATCAAGATAGGTATGGATGGCGTCACCGGTCCATTCTAATTCGACAAAATAAAAATCCGCCAGGTTCTTGCGGTAGGTAACATTTCCCGGATCAAGCTTATGGGCTTTCTCGTAATGGGCCAACGCCTTGAGTGCATTGCCGGCTTGATAGTACATGACCGCCAGGTCATTGTGTGCCCGGGCAAAATCCGGGTAGATCTTCAGGAAATCTTTTACATGCCTGAGTCCTTCATCAAGTTCGACTTCACGGACATCTGCCAGAATCCGCTCATACGTTGCTGCTCCCTCGATAAGAATCAGATTCTGATTGGCTGATAGTTGCATAGGCCCTCACTTTTATCTTTTATATTTAATGGTTATTTGTATGAGTTAAAACCATTCGTAATTTCAACAGAAATCCTTAGAAAGATTTCAGTGCGTATCCGTCAATTTGATCCGCATTAGTATCCATCTGCCTACCGGCGGCATCAATGCCGGTAAATTTGAAGACCAGGTGCGAAGGATCGATGGTAGCATTACCAGCAGAATTTTGTTGAACGGTAAAGGTTACGTTTGCCTGGCGTGTCTCCGGATTATAGCTGATAAAGGTCGGGACCGTGGGGATACTGGCCTCCCGTCCGGTATTCTCTGAAATATAGTAACCGCCTTCAGTGTTGTTGGCTCTGGATATTTCCCAGTTTGCGGGGTTCATGATCGATGTCGTATCCATCTCGTTATTAAACTGGATAGCCACGGATATCTGAGTGCTGGCACTAGGTGCAAGCAATGTCGGATCAAGCATCCAGAGCGGTGTTGCCGGGCCCAGAAGCTGGTTGAAATTCTTGTTGTTGTTCTGGTCCATGTAGACCATTTGTGGTTTTTCGAGAATAAACTGAAGATCAAGGGCTTGGGATGGACTGGAGCCCTTGAGTATTGAGAGTTGCTTCTGGGCGTCTTCCGTCCTGCCGAGAGCATCGTAAGCAACACCCAGCTCGTAGTTGGCTGCAGGGAAATCTTTTTTCAAGGAGAGCGCTTTTTCGAGGTTTTTTGCCGCATCCTCATGTTTGCCCTGTTTGTTGTACACCATCCCAAGCGCGTAATAAACGTTA
>Ga0209212_1004399_pt1 | contig 17455 bp, 16 predicted proteins | sample RifGroC2_FD_183996 | JGI IMG/M metagenome (GOLD analysis project Ga0209212, IMG submission 183996) | Groundwater microbial communities from Rifle, Colorado, USA - Groundwater C2 (SPAdes) (version 2) | ecosystem: Environmental > Aquatic > Deep subsurface > Groundwater | place: Rifle, Colorado...
ATAAAGAGAATCAACGAACTATCCAAAATGGGGCATAAGGATAAGTCCGCAGTTGCAAGAGAGCTTATAGATTATGGGTGGGAATTTCTGATGCTCAAACTTTACAGGGAGGGAAAGATGTCATTAAGTTCTCTGTCTGAGAAGTTAGAACTCTCGGTAAGCGAGACAATAGACTTATTGTCAGAATTCGGCGTTAAATCTCCGATAGATTATGACGATTACCTGAAAGGCTTTGAGGCATTCAAATAATCATGCCAAGAACAAACGAAGCCACAGATACGGATCCCTGCTTAATGCTTGCAGAGCCTGCCCCGTACTTGATACGGGGGACAAGTTTAAAGGTGATTGACCCCGTTAGAAAAACTTTCTAACGGGGTTGAAAGACTTCAGCAACTTGGCGCTGAAAGCGGGGAGATACTTCGGTTTATCAGCAGGAGTATGCTTTGAATCTAAATTTGTGATGAGGATAACAGGATAATGGCCATAGTTTCCTCAGTGGCATTACTTTAAAACATGACTCAAAAACAATTAGAAGATTATCTCTGGGGAGCAGCCAACATTTTGAGAGGAATGATTGATGCGGCTGACTTTAAGCAATACATTTTCCCTTTGCTTTTCTTCAAACGCATCTCTGATGTGTGGGACGAAGAATATAAAATTGCTTTGGATGAATCCGGTGGCGATATGACTTATGCGGAGTTTAAGGAAAACCACTGGTTTGAAATTCCAAAGAAGTGCCATTGGGATGATGTGAGAAAAAAACTGTTGATGTAGGAACTGCTTTACAAAAAGCATTGCAGGGAATTGAAAAAGCAAACTTTGAATTGCTTCACGACATTTTCGGTGATGCTCAATGGACAAACAAGAAAAGGTTAAGCGATGAAAAGATGCTTGACCTCATTGAGCATTTCAGCCAAATGGATTTGTCAATAAAAAATGTTCCTCACGATATTATGGGTGAGGGCTACGAATACCTTATTAAAAAATTCGCTGACGACAGTGGACACACAGCAGCAGAGTTTTACACCAACCGCACCGTTGTAAAACTAATGACACTCATCACCGACCCTCAATCAAAAGAAAGTGTGTATGACCCGACTTGTGGAAGTGGCGGCATCCTGCTCAACAGCGCTTTGTATCTGAAAGAGCAGAAGAAAGAATACAGAACACTGAAACTTTATGGACAGGAATTGAACCTGATTACTTCTGCCATTGCACGGATAAATATGTTCATGCACAATGTGGACGAATTTGAAATTGTACAAGGCGACACTTTGGATAATCCTTCGTTGCTTAAAGATGATGAGTTGAGAAAGTTTGATGTAATCATGGCGAATCCGCCATACAGCGTTAAGAGATGGAATCAGCAGAAGTGGATGAACGACCCTTACGGCAGAAACATTTGGGGAACACCGCCACAAGGTTGTGCCGATTACGCTTTTCTGCAACACATCATTAAAAGTTTGAACAAGGACACCGGCAGATGCATAGTGCTTTTCCCTCATGGAGTTTTGTTTCGTGATTCGGAAAGTGAGATACGAAAGAAAATGATTGAAGCCGATTTAGTAGATGCAGTAATTGGCTTAGGCAAAAATCTTTTTTACAACAGCAGTATGGAAAGTTGCCTGCTGGTTTGCCGAATGAAAAAACCGAAAGAGAGAAAAGGGAAAATATTTTTTATCAATGCAGTGAATGAGGTTTGTGTTGAAAGAAGCACCGCCTACCTTAAAGAAGAACACATAAAGAAAATTGCATTAACTTACAAAAACTACAAGGAGATTGATGGGTTCACGAAAATCGTTTCAAACGAAGAGGTGATAAGTAAGAATGATGGAAACCTAAACATTCCGTTGTATGTAAAGCAAGAGAATAATTCCAATGAACATGTGATTGAACATTTGCTTGAAGAAATTCAAACTGGGAAATCAAGTCTGAATAAATCCGTGGATTCACTTTTCAAAAAATTAGAAACGCTTGGAATAAAATGAAAGTGAAAGGGAAAACGAAAACATTGGACGAGGTTTGTTCATTCATCAGAGGTGTAACATTTGGCAAACACGAAGAGATTGAAACAACTGATGGGTTTGGAATTCTTCGTTCTCATAATGTTGACTTTGAAAATTTCAGAGTGAGCTTTCACGACATGAAATATATTTCACCAAAGGCAAAGGTTAAAGACGAACAACGCCTTCTTAAAAATGATATTCTTATTTCTGTTGCAAACAGTAAAGAACAAACAGGCAAAGTTGGTTTTTCATTTACTGATACAGATTTTTTTGCAGGTGGTTTTATGGCAATAATGCGACCACTCAACGGAATCAATCCTTACTATCTATTCGCTAATCTTTCAACTCATAATTTCAAGCAGTTCATTGAAGGGAAAAATCAAGGAACAACAAGCATTTGGAACATCACTTTTAACAGAATAAAAGATTATGAATTTATTGTTCCTGATAAGGAAAAACAAACCCAAATAGCCGAATTATTTCAAAGCATTGAAACCGCCATTGAACAAGCAGAACAGCAGGAGAAGAATTTACTTGATTTGAAAAAAACTTTGAGCAATTCTTTAGTGAGTAAAGAACCTGTGTTTGGAAATTTATTGAACAAGAAAAATTGCACTTTGACAAATTTCAATGGAGTTGCTGATTGCATTGAGCAACACGACAAACAGAAAAAAGATGTAAGCCGTTTTATTGGTTTGGAAAATATTGAACCAGAGAATTTGAAAATATCTACATGGGGAAATATTAAAGACGGAACAACATTCACCAAACGATTTTCAAAAGGTGATGTGTTGTTTGGCAAGCGGAGAGCATACTTAAAGAAAGTTGCCGTTGCTGACTTTGACGGGATTTGTTCGGGAGATATTTTGGTGTTGAGAGCAAAAGAAAAAAAGATGTTGTCGGAGTTGTTGCCGTTTTATGTTTCAGCAGAAGCATTTATCAATCATGCTGTAAGCACATCAGCAGGTTCGCTTTCACCAAGAACAAAGTGGAGAGATTTATCTTCACTTGAAGTTTCCATTCCTGATTTGAAAACACAGGAAAAAATTCTGGAAATATTTCAACAAATTGAAACAACACTTTCGCAACTCAAAACCCAAAAACAAACTTTGAAAAACTTAAAGCAGAAACTACTGAATGAAATTTTAGGATGAGAATTCCCCTCTTGAGAGGGGATAAAGGGGTGTGTAATTATGCAGCGAAGAACACACCCCCAACCCCTCTCAATCAAGAGGTGAATTTCAAAAAGAATCCCCTCAACTGAGAGGGTAAAGTAAGATGCAATACAGAAAAATCTATCCCTATAATCCGAAGTTGAAAGAACTGGCAAGGCAGTTGCGCAACCATAGCACTTTCTCAGAAGTGCTGCTTTGGAATCAGTTAAAGAATAAACGGATAATGGGTTACGACTTTCATCGGCAAAAGCCCATACTAAATTATATCCTTGATTTTTTTTGCCATGAGTTGGAATTAGCGATTGAAATAGACGGATGCAGTCATGATTTTGAGGAAGCATATAAAAAAGATAAATCACGGCAGGAAGAAATTGAAAGGTTGGGGATTGTATTTCTCCGGTTTGATGATTTGCAGGTAAAAAAGAATATGGCCGGTGTATTGCAAACGATTGAGGGCTGGATTAAAGAACACACCCCTAACCCCTCTCAAGAGGGGAATAATGAAAATGAGATTCAAACATGAGATTTAACGAACTAAATAGCGTAGAACATTTTATCATTCACCGCCTCACAGGTGTGAACCTGAATAATGTGCAGGCAGGAATGGTGGCGGAAGACCCTGTTGAGTATGACACGGTGAAATGGAAATATGTTCAAAGTGAATTGCTTCAAAGAAGCATTGAAGATGTGTTGCTGGAAAAAGAATTGACCGATGCTTTATGCAGATTGAATCCTGAAATTGCAGCGCAACCCGAAAGAGCAGAAGAAGTAATTCATAAACTCCGTGCAATTCTTATCACGGTAAACAATGTGGGTTTGGTTCGTGCCAACGAAGAATTCTCAAAATGGCTGAGAGGTGAAATCACCTTGCCTTTTGGCAAAGGCGAACAGCACATTCCCATTCGCTTGATTGATTTTGAAAACAAAAAGAACAACACCTACATTCTCACCAATCAGTTAAATGTTCGTGCAAGAGAAACCAAAATTCCCGACACAGTATTTTTTGTCAATGGAATTCCGCTTGTTGTCGGCGAAGCCAAAACGCCCGTTCGTCCGTCAGTGAGTTGGTTAGATGGCGCACACGATATTCATGTTACATACGAGAATACCATTCCACAATTATTTGTTCCGAACATTTTTTCATTCGCAACAGAAGGCAAAGAACTTTTTATTGGCGCTGTGAGAACGTCTTTAGAATTATGGACACCATGGAGATTGGAGGATGATAAAGACGAACCGGAACATTTTACGGGGTTGCAGGATGTGGCAAAGCAATTAACGCATCTTTTGAAACCTTCCACTCTGCTTGACATTTTGCAGTATTATACCGTTTACGCAACCAACAATCAGCGAAAGAAAATAAAACTTGTTTGTCGCTATCAGCAATATGAAGGTTCAAACGCCATTGTGCAGCGTGTTACACAAGGTAAAATCAAGAAAGGTTTGATTTGGCATTTCCAGGGTTCTGGAAAATCATTACTCATGTTGTTTGCTGCACAAAAACTCCGCAGGCAGCAGGACTTGGGAAACCCTACTGTAATTATTGTAGTTGACAGAATTGATTTGGATACGCAAATCACAGCCACCTTCAACACAGTCGAAGTTCCAAACATGAGTACAACGGACAGCATCAAAGAACTTCACGACCTGCTTGAGAAAGATTCAAGAAAAATCATCATCACCATGATTCACAAATTCAAAGAGGCGTATCCCGACATGAACAAACGGGACAATATTATTGTGATGGTGGACGAAGCGCACAGAACACAGGAAGGCGATTTAGGCAGGAAAATGAGGGCAGCGTTACCTAATGCTTTTCTTTTCGGTTTGACCGGAACACCTATAAATAAAGTGGACAAAAATACTTTCTGGGCATTCGGCGCTGAACAGGACAAAGCAGGTTACATGAGCCGATACACTTTTCAGGAAAGTATCAGGGATAACGCAACTTTGCCTTTGCACTTTGAACCGAGATTGCCGAATTATCACATTCGCAAAGAGGATTTGGATATTGCTTTTAAAGAACTCACAAGAGATTTGAGCGAAGAAGACAGGAATACATTGAGCCAAAAGGCAACAAATATGAAAGTGTTTTTGAAATCACCGGAACGGGTAAAGGCGATTGTAAATGACATTGCCGAACATTTCAGCAAGCATGTTGAGCCGGAAGGTTTGAAAGCAATGATTGTAACGCCTGACCGCTTCGCCTGCATTCAATATAAAGATGAATTGGATAAACTTTTGCCAACGGTAGCAAGCGAAGTTGTAATCAGCACATCGGCAAGCGATGATTTTGAATTTAAGCAGCGTTGGGGGAAGGATAAAGATGCACAGGAAAAAGTCGTAGAAAAATTCAATGACCCCGATTCGCCTTTGAAGTTTCTAATCGTTACAGCAAAATTGCTTACAGGTTTTGATTCACCGATTTTGCAAACCATGTATTTAGACAAATCGCTTAAAGACCACACACTTTTACAGGCAATTTGCAGAACCAACCGTTTGTCCCCGAATAAGACATTCGGCAGAATAGTTGATTATTTCGGAGTGTTTGATGACACAGCAAAAGCATTGGCATTTGACGAGGAAACCATTAAAACAGTCATTACCAATTTACAGGAGTTGCGGGATAGGTTACCGGAATTGGTTCAAAAATGTTTGGCTCATTTTTTCACTATTGACAGAAGCGTTGCCGGATTTGAAGGATTGCAGGCAGCACAGGATTGTATTAATACGAATGAAAAGAGAGATGCTTTCGCGCAAGATTTCAGCAGTTTATCAAAACTTTGGGAAGCACTTTCACCTGACACGGTGCTAAACCAATTTCAGAAAGATTACAAATGGCTTTCGCAGGTTTATACTTCTGTAAAACCAACTTCATCAGACAACGGCAGATTGTTGTGGCATGCTTTGGGAGCGCAAACAACAAAACTCATTCACGACCACATTGTAGTTTCAGGCATCACTACCGACATGGAAGAAATGATTCTAAATGCAGAGGTGATTGATGATTTGATGAACAAGAAAGACCCAAAACAAGCACAGAAACTTTTGAAGATTTTAGTCAGCCGCCTTGCAAAACACAAAGGCATTTTGAAGTTCAAAGAATTGAGTGAACGATTGGAGGAAGTGCGTGACAAAGCAGAGAAAGGTTTGATTAACTCTATTGAGTTCATTAAAGAGTTGTGTCAGATTGCAAAAGAAACTTTGCAGGCAGAGAAAGACACCGAAATAAAAGAGGAACAAAAAAATGCAAAGGCAGCGTTGACTGAATTGTTTCTTGAAATGAAAACAGACAAGACACCAGCAATCGTGGAGAGAATTGTTACGGACATTGATGAAATTGTTCGGATAGTTCGTTTTGATGGTTGGCAGGATTCAACCACCGGAGAAAAAGAAATAAAAAGAGAATTGAGAAAAATTCTTTGGGTGAAGTATGCAATCAAAGACGAAGAACTTTTTAATAAGGCTTATGGGTATATTAAGGAGTATTATTAATAGTTATTATGGAGTTGACTAGATAATCTGGACGGTTCTCTTTATGTGCAATTGTGTCAACCTATGGAGCAGACATTAAAACCATTCTGTTCTTGCAACAGGCGGCGGAAAGGCGGATTGAGGATATTGTTGCTAAAGCAAGTAGGGTGGGCATTGCCCACCAAAAAGGTGTAAAAACTATAGACGATTGAGGGACATTTCCCGGGTTTTATGAAGATTTTTTGAATCGGTTGAAACGACGGTCGGCGCCCTTCTTAATGGGAATTTAAGGTCTTGAATGACAAAACAGGATATGAAATGTGATTTTAGTTATCAATCTGTTATAATCCATTAGAGGAGGTGAATTATTATGGAAATTGCCAATAGAATTACTGTTGATGAAAAGGTTCGGTTCGGCAAACCTGTTATTAAAGGGACCCGTGTTCCGGTAGACTTGATTATGGGAAAACTGGCAGGAGGAATGACCTATGAAGAGGTGATGGCGGAATATGATATTGAGCGAGAGGATATACTGGCTGCGCTGGATTATGCTGCGAGACACCTATCAGATGAAGAAGTCAGGGCTGTAGGTTAAGATGGTTAAGTTTGTTGTTGATGAAGATATGCCGCGTTCTACCGCGAAAGTCCTTGAGGCAAGAGGTTACAAGGCTATGGATGTGCGGAATTGCGGTTTAAGAGGCAGGAGCGATGAAGATATTTTCCAGTTTGCCCAAAAGGAAAGTGCTGTTGTTCTGACCGGCGATTGTGGGTTCGGGAACATTCTGCACTTTCCCATAGGCAGTCATTTCGGAATTGTCGTAGCGCATTTTCCTAACGAAATATCCACTTCAGAATTAAACAAGCAAATAATGAAAGCCTTGAATATGCTTACGGAGACTGACTTCAAAGGAAATCTTATCATTATTGAACCGGGAAAGATTAGGATAAGGAGATAACAGGGCAAGTGATGTAAATGACTATAAACATCAAACCACAACCAAATCATAAACTATACATTCAGACGCTTCGCCAGATGTCGCCGGAAAAGAGGCTTTTAAAGGCATTTGAGTTGTCTGAATTTTCCAAACAGCTTTTTATTTATGGATTGCGCAAAAGGTTTCCGAATCTTTCGGAAGATGAATTTAGAAAACTGCTTATGGAGCGTCTTGACAAATGTCACAACAGGAATTATTAAAAAAGGTTATTAAAGCGCTTGAGGATGCAAAGATTCAGCATATGATTACTGGCTCTGTTGCATCAAGTTTGCAGGGCGAACCCCGTTCTACTCATGATATAGACATGGTTGTTGCTATTCAAAGGTCGGCTGTAAAGAAATTAGTTGAAGCATTTCCACCTCCTGACTTTCATCTTGATGAGGACAGTATTCTGAATGCCATTGCTACACAAGGCATGTTTAATCTGATAGATGTAAAAGAAGGCGATAAGGTTGATTTCTGGTTGTTTACCAATGAGCCTTTTGACCAATCTAGGTTTTCACGGAAATATACTGAAGAAGTCATGGGTGTAAAAATGAACATTTCAAGCCCTGAAGATACAATATTGATGAAATTACGATGGGCTAAATTGTCAGGTGGAAGTGAAAAACAATTTACTGATGCCATGCGTGTTTATGAAGTGCAGTCTAAAAAACTTGATATGGCTTACTTGGAGTATTGGGCAAAGGAATTGGATATTGAACCGTTGTGGAAACATCTGAAAGATGAAGCAGAAGTAACATAACCCGTGTAAGATTTTTATAAAAGGAATTTTCAGGACATGAAAGACTTTACGCCATTTCTTATATCATGGAATATCACAAAGCGGTGCAATCTGAAGTGCATGCACTGTTATCTTGACGCTGCGGAACTTTCCAGTCCAAAAGGGGAACTCTCAACACAGGAGGCTTTTTCTCTGATAGACGAGATTTCAAAAACAGCGCCTAATGCAATGCTGATACTTACAGGCGGAGAGCCGCTTTTAAGAGATGATGTTTTTGATATTGCAAAATATGCATCCAGCAAGGGCTTGATGGTTGTGCTTGGCACAAACGGCACAATGATTGATGCTCGTATTGCATGTCAAATCAAAGAGAGCAATATAAAAGGAATCGGCATAAGCATTGATTCTATTAAGCCTGAATCCCATGATGATTTCAGGGGCATTCAGGGCGCATGGCAGAAAACACTCTCAGGGATTGACGTGCTTAAAAAACACAAAATAGATTTTCAGTTGCAGGTTACTGTTACAAAAAATAACTACAACGAAATCCCGTTCTTGATTGAGTATTCCATCAAAAGCGGCGCAAGGGCAGTGAATGTGTTCTTTCTGGTATGTACAGGCAGGGGGCAGGAGATGACTGATATAACGCCAAAGCAGTATGAAGATATGTTGAAATATCTTGCAAATGCGCAAAAGGAATATGAAGACAAAATTATGGTCAGGGCAAGGTGCGCCCCGCATTTTTTAAGGGTTGTTCAGGAAATCAACCCTGATTCAGAAATAATGAAAGGGGCGACAAGCGGCTGTCTTGCAGGAACGCACTATTTTAGGATAACTCCAGAAGGCGATGTAACGCCGTGCCCGTATATGCCGACATCTGCAGGAAATGTCAGGAAACAGAGGTTGTCTGAGATATGGGATAATGCGGATATATTCAAGACCTTGCGAAACCCTGTTTACAAGGGCAATTGCAAGGACTGCGAGTTTAATGATGTGTGCGGCGGATGCAGGGCAAGGGCTTATGCGGAAAAAGGGGATGTAATGGAAGGGGATTCTTGGTGCGAATATGAATCAGGGTCAGGGGTCAGGGGTCAAGGGTCAAGGGTCAGGAAAAAAGATACCGAAATATTTTGGACGGATGAGGCGAAAGAGAGGCTTGATAAAGTCCCTGTGTTTTTATCAAAAACGTAAACAAAATCTTTACCAGTCACGATTAATTCACCTTTTTCTTCATTGACTTTCAAATATTCGGACCAGTTTTTGCAGTCACCGTCGAGAAAGTCTGAATTACAAATATCCTCATTCAGGTAGCGAAAAACCTGCCATACTTCAGCAACATTTTCAGCTTTTTCAATAATGCGCAGATAACTTCTTGAATACTGAAAAAGAAAACGATAGAATCCAAGCATTAATAAGGATGCAATTGAGAGGGCTACAAGGATTTCGACCAGTGAAAAGCCTTTTGCTTTTTTCATCTTCCACCTCGTTTGTTACTGCGTTCTTTTCTCCAGTGAAATGAAAAAGGTGAATTGGCTTCAACTACTGTAATTATATCGTAGACAGTTTCTGCTTTTTCGTTTTCAGAAATTTCAATTACTCTGACAAAATTATCAGGAGCTGAGGAATAGCAGATTGATCTGGAGTGATTATCATCAGAAAGAAAATCGGATTTTCCACTTTCTGATGGGAAATTAAGAAATTTTCCGCCCTCCTGACCTTCGATATCAAGCGTCTGTAATTGATCTATAAGTTCGCAATTGCATGAGTAAACAAGTGATCTGGTCTCAATGTTTTTTACATTGTCGATACTCATTGAATATATACCTATTACAGGCAAACTAGCTATTGCAAAGCATGCGACTACCATAATGACTTCGATCAGAGTAACGCCTTTTCTGGTAAGCCAGTTATTCATCTTATTGTCTCCTGGCTCCATTCAGAATAGCTATCTGAAAAAATGACGGAATATAGACTGTTCCTCTGACTTTGGTTTTCCTGATTGGTCGGATCAAAATAGTCTGCAAATGTTATGCAGCCACCCTTACGCCAGTCAGAAGGCTTGAGGGTTTTGACGGCAACAGTCCCAAAAATCCTTACACTACTGCTTTTGGGGGCTATAACGGTACCTTCCAGTGCAATAAGGCTGGAATATATCGGCTCATTGTCAGCTTCTAGGACTATGTCACCGGTCAGCGAAATTAAAGATACCGGCCCGTCGATCTCGGGCTTTGGAATTCCACCTTTAACTTTGATGTTTTTACGACAGCACAGAGCTCCTGGAGAACGCAATTTTAATGAGGCTGGCAATTCAAGATCATCGCTGTTTACAAAAATGGTTTGCCCGCGCAGGTCTAGAATGTTGTCAGTCAGATTGTGTTTAAAAAACTCTTCAGAATTATCGTATGTTTCGGTAAAACGTCCAGAAAAAAACTTTTCAGCAGTAAGCTCATGCAAATTTATACTTTCCGGGGCTTCTGCATCAGGAAAGTCAAATTTAAACTGTTTGCCGCTAACAAGGTAGTTAGAGCTCCCGGCAGATTCAGAAATCCTACTTTGTTCTTCAAAACGCTTCTCAGGTGGGATTGCCATTTCCTGATTTGTCAGGTAATCGAATATTTGATTATATGGCTCACCGATTAACTGGCAGGCATAAGAAGAGTAGCTTGCTCTGCTGCCAAACAATTTCTCAAGCGTAATTCCAGAGTCAATCTGCAGGCTTTCTCCACCAGTGTTTGGTGAAAAAATTCCTGGGAGTGGTATCAAATCCCAAAAGCTGACATTTGTTCCAGAGACTGCGTAATCAGCCGGTGACATTAAAAGTGTCAACAAGCCTTCAATAGTGTCGTCATTATCAAAATCAACTACAATGGCAGAGTAATACGGAAAAACACTGAGAATTTGCCCAATAAAAATTCCCGGAGAAGGGCTATTCATTGTTCCGCTGAGATGAAGAAAACTTGAATTCATAGTTCTGGGCGAGTTTCCTGCAAAAAACGAATCCAATGTACCGTATGGATTCATGTTTGTGCCTTTTGAATCTTGATCATAAAATCCACCAAAAGTTGCCTGAATTTTTAACGAAGCCTTTTTCGAGCCATTATTAAAAGAAATTCCTGCTGAAAAACCACTTGGCAAATTCTTAATAAGAAATTTTGGAAACGATTTCTCAGAAAGATTCTCCGGATAGAAGTGAAATACTTCTCCGGCATTAACATCACTTCCGGATGTAAGATGCAGCTCAATCGTCTTATCACCACCAAGAAAAATCATACCGTTCTTTTTTAAATCAAGAGAGCTTGCTTTGCTTGAATTGTTGACAATTAACGGAGCTTCAACTCCAATAAGGGTGTCGTCTGGTGGCAAAAGACTGCCGTCTGACCTGTTCCTAAGACAGTTATAGCCTTTTGATGCTTCGTTAGTTGCCTCAGGTTTTTTGATAAAAAGAGAAAATCTCGACAAGACCGGCAGGGCCATGCAGTTACATGTTGCTTCACGTAAAAAACGGTAACTCTTACGCATCTTGTTCCAGAGTCCACGGCCAGTAGTAAGCTCAAAGCTAAGATGTATCTGAAATGCTTTTTCCTTTGAGTCACACCAGAAAGAGGGAGTTAGCTGCCGAGGTGACTGCAAAATCAGAGAAAAATTGCTTAAAGTGATAGATGGACCATTATCAGGACTCAAAAAATCAAGTTTCAGAGAAATATCATTTTCAATATTAACAGGAAAATTGCTGGCGGCGCTTTCTACTACTTTTATAAAAAGGGCACTTTCCGGATTAGCCAGTTCTGCTCCAAGTTTATTGAAAACCCGATCGGCAATCTCTCTGCTGCTAAGATCCATAAGCATCGAATGCGAGTGTGAAAAAACCTGGTTGTTCTTTTCTGCCATGGTTGAATGCAAAGAAAAGGACAGAATGCCAAGAACGAGAAAAACGGCAATCATTATGAGAAATATAATGCTGCCTTTTTTGTCAGTAGACTTGATTTTACGCATCAGTTTCCATTTTCCGAGTCTTTCAGATAAGGCGGTCGCAGATGACCTGGCCAATACAATGGCGGAATCGATTTTCCATCCGGCCCTAATATTATAGGCAATTTACCCGGTTCAGCGATAATTTTACCACCGATATCGTTAGCATATTTTTCGAGAAGTCCAACGGCTTCAATTAATCTGGGCGGAATAAGAGTTCTGGGTGGTTCGATATGATTGCCTTCGCTGTCAAGTATTTCCAATTTTCTATTCTCGCCTGGCTTGGTGCTGCCGCCTATTGATGCAGCAAACTTTTTAATTCTTGCGTCGATTTCGTCAGATGTAAGAAATAATCTTCGCTTTGTCACTGGTATTGAGGCCCCAAGGGCTTCTACAGAATTGGCTGAAGGTTTTTCACCATTTGGATAATCTTCACCTTTTATGAAAGCCGTTGTAATTTTGCGATAGTCTGTGAGTGAAATAAGCTCATGTCTGGATGGAATATATTCAGAAATTGCCAACTGGCCGTCATGATCTTTGTCATGATTCGAAAAATATTGATCAGCAGAGATGGAAATCGGAAATTTTCCGGCTTCGCAAAGACTTGTAAATTGTGCATGGCTCATCATACCTTCAGGTTTACCCACTGTTTTTATGAAGATTGTAGTCAGGGAATCTGTAAAATCTATGAGAGCAAAATTCGTGTATTTCGGATAGTCGTTTAATTCAATTGTTTCTTTCGTAGTCTGTGGGTTTTCAAGAACAAGATCACCAGAGTTTTCAAATTTGTCGGTTGTCGCAGATTGATTTTGCAGCCGTATTACCGGGGAACTGTCTTCGGCGTGGAGTCTGACTCCCCCTTCTGGAAAAAACTGCGGAACAACGCACAAAGCAAGAAGCATACATAATACTGGCCTTTGCATTATTTTTGTTGCTAACATGTTTAACACACCTTTCTGGTGAGCGCGTCTGCATCAGCTTATTTATGATTACAGATTAATGGCTACACCTAAGACAAAAGACCGGTATAAGCAAAGGGATGTGATATAAAGTTATCTATGGTAACCATTCCACTCAATTTGCCTGAAGGATATTGAGAATACTATTCCCCTAACCCGCTCACGGGATTTTCGTGTATCTGGATGGTTTTCTGAATTCCGGTTTGCCAGATGAATTTCTGTTGTTGTGGGTTGACCGGACCAACATTGGTGTTTCCCTGTTTGGTTACGATATCCGAAAAGCCTTTGATGGTGCCTCCTGACATGATATGTTGTGTGCCATTCTGAAGATCACCTGCAGTTGCTGCCGTTCCGGTGGTGTTTTGAATCGTTTCAGACATTTTTGTCTGAGCTTCTTCGCTGGTGACGCAAATTCCCCGAAGCCCAGTCAAGTTTCCGCCATTGGCCAAATAGTTCAGACCGTCACGCATTTCGGTTTCGGTCGGAGCGCGCCCGAGGGTTTGTCCGATGGTTGTAGCCACTGCCGCTGGGGCCATTGCTTTGCGCTGCGCTTCCGCGGTCTGAACCTGATTTATCATAATGGCGTTTATAATTGCGGCATTGTCTGCCAGGACTATCCCCGAAAGACTTCCAAGAACGACCACCAGAACCAGAATGCTGATTGTCTGCTTTTTCATGTTGAACTCTCCTTGTAAGTTTTTTGAATTTCGTATTCAGTTATTATGACTGGCAAACCAAAAATTATGTGACAGGAAATTAAAAAAAAATGAGAATGCTTTGTCTATTGTTCTGTTGCATCTTTTTGTGTCTCAAATTTCTTTGCTTGCGGTTGCAAAATATCAGGCGTAACGAGAATTGCCAAATCTCTTTCAGCAGCCTACTTTGAAGGCAAAGACTTTTCAACCCCGCTACCTGAATTTCCGGATAAAAATCAAGTTATGACCTCGTGCATGGGAGCGGAATTCAATTTCATTCCGAACCGAAAGGGAGACCCTTCACTACTCAGCGACCCTCGTCAGATAATTGCCACCCTTTGTTTCAATATGCTATATTGGCCGCAAAGAATGTATTTATGGCTAAGGAAGCGGGTTTTTGAGCCTTTAAGGCAAGGATAAGCTGATGCTTGACAAAGAAATTATCGAAAATCTCCAGCTTCCTTTTGCTTCGTTTCGACTTTTTGCACTTGAACAGGCGATAAAGACAGGAAACACCAAAGAACACCTTGCTTTGCTTGCCCAACTGCCTGACTCAGAAGGCAGTTCTGAATGTCAGGTCCTTTTGCCTTATGCTATAGCAGCAGTCAAAAACCGACTAGCCGGAGCCAAAGACACCAGTGTAAATGCAAACGACAGTTCAAATCTTTCTCAGGCTTTTGCTGACGCATCTGGCGAAGATCAGATTGCGATATTAATCGGGCCGGCCAGATTGAACAGGTGATAATGAATCTCGCGGTAAATTCACGTGATGCCATGCCGGATGGTGGCAAATTGACCCTTGAAACGGCCAATGTGGTTCTTGATGAAGAATACGCCAGCAAACATGTGGACGCTGTTGCTGGCACACACGTTATGCTTGCAGTAACCGATACCGGCAGTGGGATGGATGAGGCGACAAAATTGCGGGTTTTCGAACCATTTTTTACGACAAAAGGCCCAGGAAAGGGCACAGGGTTAGGACTTGCCACTGTTTATGGCATTGTAAGGCAGTCTGGCGGTACTATCTGGGTATACAGCGAACTGGGCCGCGGCACTACCATAAAAATTTACCTGCCATTGATAAATGCAGAGGCTGAGTCGATCAACCGGCAGAAGATAGAATCGGTTCAAGGCAATGGAGAATTGATTCTCGTGGTCGAAGATGAGTCTGGGCTCAGAAAACTTTTTGCCCAGATGATCGAAAAACTTGGTTACCGGGTCTTTGCGGCAGGAAACGGTGGTGAAGCGCTGATTGCGGTCGAGGAAGAAAAGCTGCGCCCGGACCTTCTTATCACTGACGTGGTAATGCCTGGCATTGGCGGCAAGGTTCTGGCTGAGCGGCTCACCAGGATAAACCAGAATTTGAGAGTGCTTTATATTTCTGGCTATACTGCGAATGCAATAGTTCACCATGGCGTACTTGACGCCAATCTGGCGTTTTTGCAGAAACCATTCAATAAAAATGAACTTGCCGCTAAGATACGTGAAGTATTGGGCAAATGAAAAGTTTTTTTCCCGATTTAAACTGGGCTTTTCCGGCAAGCGAGCTACTTTATTCTGGTTGTCGCAACGATCAATCCAGCGTGAAATGGTCATAAAATGTTGCTCTGACAGCGACTTCTTTTCGTAAAAATAGATCAACTGGCTCGTCTCTTCAAAATATCTGGCCTTAAACCAGTTGTGGTCTAAGGCCATCAGGACTTTATCGCCCGGCAATGAGGTTTTCATAATGGAGTCTGTTTTTCGTCAATCTATATGCAAACTCAATGTTGTCAGAAAACTGGCCCGGAATAAATAAAATGCAGGTTTGGCATGAGGGTAAAGTCTGTGTTATTTTGACGCCTAAGCTAATCAGAGGAGATAATATGAGTCAGAAAGACAGACTTTCGCCGAAAGCCTACGAGATCGTAGACGGCAAAGACTATCCGAGCTTTGTCCCGGCAAGCGAAACTCCGCTTGAGTTTACGCTTAAGGCTGTGATCATCGGCATAATCATCGGCTCGGTGTTTGGTGCCGCCAACGCCTACCTTGGCCTCAAAGTCGGCCTTACCGTTTCGGCGTCGATTCCGGCGGCCGTAATGGCAGTTGCCATTTTCCGTATCTTTTTCAAACAGGGCACCATACTCGAAACCAATATCGTACAGACTGTTGGTTCAGCCGGCGAATCACTGGCTGCCGGGGTTATTTTCACGATTCCAGCGTTTTTTATCTGGGGTCTTGAGCCATCCAAGCTCGAAATCACCGTGATTGCCATCGTCGGTGGCGCCATCGGTGTGCTTTTCATGATACCGCTGCGCCGTTATCTGATCGTTCAGGAACACGGCAAACTGCCATATCCAGAAGGAACCGCCTGCGCCGAAGTGCTGGTGGCAGGTCAGGGCGATATTTCGAAAGCCAAAACCCTGTTTCAGGGAATGGGCATCGGGGCTCTCTACCAGGCATTGATGCACAGCCGTCTGTTCGGGTTGTGGAGCAAGGAACCGGCTACGCACATTCCGGGCTTTAAAGGCGCCGAAATTGGTGCCGAGGTTACCCCGGAACTGCTTGGCGTTGGTTACATCATCGGGCCACAGATCGCGGCCATAATGCTCAGCGGTGGTATCTTCGGCTGGCTGGTGCTGATTCCGCTGATTTCATTGTTCGGCGAACATTGCGCATCGCCAATTTATCCTGAACTGAGCAGCCTCATCAAAGACATGGGCCCGGGCCAGATATGGTCACGCTACATCCGCTACATCGGTGCCGGCGGCGTTGCCTTTGCCGGCATTTTCTCGCTGATCAAATCGATTCCGGTCATCATTTCAAGCTTTAAGGCCGGTTTCTCTCAACTCGGCAAAAACAGCAACGAAACTGCAACTGTCAGAACTGACCAGGATCTGCCAATGAGCGTGATAATCGGCGGATCACTGTTCCTGGCTGTTGCTGCAACAGTGTTTCTGAACATGACGATCTTTCATTCTTTCAGCATGTCTGCAATAGCCGGGATACTGATCGTAGTATTCGGATTCTTCTTTGTAACCGTATCTTCCCGCATTGTCGGCCTGCTCGGCTCTTCTTCGAATCCAATATCGGGAATGACTATCGCAACGCTGCTGCTGACCTGCATCATCTTCATTCTCGCCGGTATGGCCGGCATGCCGAATGTTAAAATCGCTGTTCTTACCGTTGGCGCCTTTGTCTGTATCGCCGCGGCAATCGCCGGCGACACTTCTCAGGATCTCAAGACCGGATTTCTGATCGGTGCAACGCCGAAATATCAACAGATCGGTGAATTTATCGGCGTCGTCTCTTCAGGTCTGACCATGGGCTTCGTCATGTATCTGCTCAAAGACGCAATCACCACCGGCGAACTGCCGGCACCACAGGCCAACCTCATGAAACTGGTTGTTGATGGTGTTATTGGCGGTAACCTGCCGTGGAATCTGGTAATCAGTGGTATGTTTATCGCACTTGGCGTA
>Ga0209212_1004401_pt1 | contig 17453 bp, 13 predicted proteins | sample RifGroC2_FD_183996 | JGI IMG/M metagenome (GOLD analysis project Ga0209212, IMG submission 183996) | Groundwater microbial communities from Rifle, Colorado, USA - Groundwater C2 (SPAdes) (version 2) | ecosystem: Environmental > Aquatic > Deep subsurface > Groundwater | place: Rifle, Colorado...
GCCGGATGTGGTTTCTCAGCTTGTGGCCAATTTCAACGATTCCTCAGTGGGTTGTGTGAGCGGTGAGCTTATGTTTCTGGAAGGTGCTGATAGCAATATCCAGGCAGAGATGGGAGCGTACTGGAAGTACGAGAAGTGGATCCGGAAGATGGAAAGCCGAACCGGCTCCGTCGTCGGAGCGACCGGGGCAATCTATGCCATTCGCAAGTCACTTTACAAACCTCTCCAGGCAGGAACAGTGCTTGATGATGTGCTGACTCCGCTGAATGTGGTTATGCAGGGATATCGCTGCATTTTTGACGGATCAGCTAAGGCTTATGATGCGGTTTCGAAGGACACCGCCCAGGAGTGGACAAGAAAGGTACGGACTTTGGCCGGTAACTGGCAATTGCTGAGTCTCAATCCAAGCCTTGCTGTGCCGATTCTGAACCTGCTCTGGTGTCGGTTCATTTCTCATAAGATATTTCGGCTCATTGTTCCGTTTGCCCTTGTGATTTTGCTTGTAAGCGGGCTGTTGGTGGGTCGTGGGTTTTACCTGATTGCCACGCTGGTACAATTGTTGTTTTACTTGATTTCACTGGCTGGCCTATTGGTACCGGCGATCCGTCGAGTTCGGCTGGTGAATCTGGTTTACTTTTTTGTGGTTATGAATGTTGCCGCAATTGCAGGATTTTGGAAATGGCTGACAGGTCGCTGCAATACAGCGTGGTGTAACGCCACATCGCCAGTATGATGATGAATTACAAACAGAGTACAATCCTATTGTCTCAAATATCTAAAGGTATCGCCTAGTGCAACTAAACTCGTTGGTTAATTGGCTTGTTGTTCTCATACTGATCTATGTAGGTAGAATACTTGAGCTTGTTCCTTATCTAGCCAACTTCTCGATAGGCAAATTTGCTGTCATTCTTGTATTGATTTTTTATGTAACATCTAAAAAGGATGGCCAACTCAATCAGCCGATATTTTCTTTTCCACAAGGGAAATATCTGGCAATTGTCACTGTGTTAGCGGTGTTGTCTATCCCTGGCAGTGTCTGGCAGGGAAAATCCTTTGATTTCGTGTTTTCCTTTTATTCAAAACTCCTGATCTTTGTCTATTTGATTGTAATGATTGTCAGTACCGAAGAGCACCTTAAAAAACTCAGTTGGGGCCTGGTGCTCAGTTGTCTGGCCTTGTGCATTACTGCGGTTGTTAATCCAATGATGGTCGTAGGCCGGTTATATGTAGGCGGGACATACGACCCCAATGATCTGGCTCTGTTGTTGGTCATGTGCCTCCCAATAATCTTTTACTTATGGGAAAAAGAATCCGGATCTATCAAACACCTACTTCTGGTTACAATGCTTCTGTCACTATATATAGTACCAAAAACTGGTTCTCGGGGTGGCCTGCTGGCGCTTGTTGCGGTAATCGTTGCAATATTGCTGAAAAAAGGCATTCGCTATTTTTTCAAGGGTGTCTTGGTAGTCGCTGTAGTTGCTGCAATGTTTTATTTTGTTGGAGGTGGACAGCTTGAGCGGTTCAGTACAATATCCGATCTTGATGACGACTACAACCAATCTGCCCAGGAAGGACGGGTACAGATCTGGAAGCGAACAAGCAAATTGATGTTGGATAATCCTCTGTTTGGATCTGGTGTTGGCGCGTTTGTACAGGCAGAAGGGCAAACCCATGAAGGTGGGAAATGGAGTTCTGCCCATAATTCATTTATTCAGATAGGCGTTGAATCAGGCCTAATCGCATTAGCAGCGCATATCTGGGCCCTCTGGAAAATGATCTCTCAGGCCAGGCAGCGACCGGGATGGCTATCATCCGGCTTGGAAGTTGGGTTGTACGCCTATGTTGTTGGTGGCATGTTCCTTTCCTGGGCATATGCATACGTTTTTTATCTTTTTATCGGATTAAGCCTGGCCCAGGCCAGGATCGAAAGCCCGCAGACGACTACTGTTGAGACTATATGATTAGAGTTGCCCACCTTACATTTTCTGGAGCATTTGGCGGACGAGAGAAAGTAGCCTTTTCCCTGGCAAGCGCACTCAATAGTTGTGCTGATGTAAGATTGTATCTTGTACTTGAAGAACGGGCCGGAGACGAGCGACTGACCGACCTTCTGGAGCATCTATCACACTATACGCTCAATACCAGGCTATTGCGCACCAGCTCTTTTTTTTCGCTTCAAACATTGAAAGATCTTGCTGACCATGTAAAAGAAGATCGCATTCAGGTTATACACTCGCATTGTCACAAATCATTGACCTACGCTCTTCTGCTTAAGCATTTCTATATCCCCGATATTTCCACAACTATCACCCTGCACGGCCTAAAGATTCCCATTGACAGCAAATTCATGATTCATCATTTGCTGAGCATGGCAGGAATTATTGGTGCCGATGGCATCATAGGGTGTTCCCGCGAGATAGTATCAACTATCAATACGGCCCCTTTTCTAAAAAACAAGGTGACCGTTATAAGAAACAACGTAACCAATACCATAGACACATCTTTAGATCGCGAAGCCGCGAGAAAACAGTTTATACAACGCCATGACATACCGAGCCATAAAGTCATCTGGATTGGCAATGCGAGTCGGCTGACTGCACAGAAGAACATCCCTCTTTACCTGGAAGCTGTCCGGAGAATTCAAGATGAATCGGGAAGAAATGACATCCTCTTTCTATTGGCAGGTGACGGGGAACTAAAGGACCAGGTACTTGACCAAGCAACAGCACTTGGTTTGAACGATTCTTTCCGTTTTGTAGGTTTCTTGACTGGTATGAATGAGTTTTTCTGCATGCTTGACCTGTTTGTGCTGACATCTGACTGGGAGGGGACTCCCATGGCCCTTCTGGAGGCCATGTCCAATGGATTGCCGGTTGTTGCCTCTAGTGTTGGAGGCGTTCCTGATGTGGTTATTGATGGAAGCACCGGCTTATTATTTCCCAAAACCGATCTGAATGCCTGCGTAACAGCGTTACGTGCACTAATCGAGAACGACGAGCTTCGTACAACAATGGGACTCGCAGGGAGAAAACGGATTCTCGAAGAGTTCACAGAGCAGCGATGGGTTACTGAACATCTTGATCACTACCGAAAGCTACTTGACAACAGATGAGTAAATCCCGAGTGAAACATGTGGCACAATTTGTACATTCTTTCAAGATTGGGGGGGCAGAGGTGCTTGCCTTTAATCTCGCCAAAGGTCTCTCCCGCAAAGGATTCCAGTGCTCTCTCTGGGGAATGGCTGGCGATGGCGGGCTTCGAAAACAACTTGATGACGGTGGTGTTGATACTGTTTCTTTCGATTGTCCAGACGGTGTAAGTCCTGCTGCCATGATAAATATTGCTCGCCGTATGATAAGTGAAAAGTTGGATGTCGTAGTCACACATCATTTTCGACAACTTCTGCATGCCGTTCCAGGGGCGGTACTAACCGGAACGCGGCTGGTTCATGTTGAACACGACTACCATTTCTACAAGGATGCCTCGCGCTACTTGCCTGCCTTGCGCCTCCTCCTCAGGTTTACTGCTAACTTTGTTGTTGTATCAAATGAATTGGTTAAGGATTTTAAACAGGGGCTTGGAGACGATATCAAGTGCACGGCCATACCAAATGGAGTTGATACCGGGCGTTTCAAGAGACAAAGCGAAGTTCGAGCGGCCATGCGCCGCGAGTACGGTTTTGATGATAAAACACTGGTCATAGGAGCCTGCTCGCGACTCGAACCGGTAAAACAGATAGAACTGCTTCTTGCGGGGTTTTCTGACTACATCAAGCGCAATCCATGTGCTCGTCTTCTTATTGTTGGAGATGGAAGTCAGTCTGGTGCTCTGCTACAGGAGGTGCACCGGCTTGATCTTTCTGAAAAAGTAATATTCGCGGGAAGCAGAGGCAATGTTCATGAATTTCTAAGTATGTTCGACATATTTACCCTTACCTCCCGTAATGAAGGACTGCCGTTGGCAGTGCTTGAAGCCATGGCAACGGAGCTACCTGTGGTCTCTACCAACGTCGGTTCCGTATCCACGGTAATAGGTGCAGAAACCGGGATACTTCTGCAACACCAGACGCCGGAACTGCTGTCAAACGCATTTACTGCTCTTGAAGATGTGACGCTAAGAGTCAGGATGGGGAAAACAGCGCGTGATGTGGTGCATTTTCGCCATTCAATGAAATCCATGGTTAATGCTTATAGTGAAGTTTTACAGAATGTCCCTCATAATCCTTCAAGGTGCTTCCTCGAGAGTTTACGGGGTTCTGCATGAAAGAGCGGATAGTCAAGGGAATCTTCTGGATTGGGGGAGCAAGTCTGCTTAGCCAAGTGGTTACCTGGCTCTCAACAATTTTTGTGGCTAGGATTCTGAGTCCCGCTGATTACGGATTAATTGGGCTCGCCGGTATTTATATTGGTTTTGCCGAACAAGTGAATGAGCTTGGCATCGGCGCTGCTATTATTCAGCGGAAAGATCTGCAGGACCATGATATTAGAGGGATTTACACCATTTCGATCATGGTGGGGGTTGCAATGACCCTGATTACTTTTTTTCTTGCACCGGTTTTGTCCGGCTTTTTCAAAGAGGAGCGATTGACTGATATCATTCGACTTCTCAGTCTTACCTTTTTGATCAATTCAGCAAAATCTGTACAGCGCAACTTGATGGTAAGGGATATGAGGTTTGCCGAACTGGCGAAAATGGATGGCGGGTCGCACATTTTAACTTCATTAAGTGCCTTAGCTTTTGCCTCTGCAGGTTTTGGCGTCTGGACGCTGGCGATTCAATATCTATTACGGAACCTTATCTTGTTTATATGGGCATTCCTCTATGAGAGAAGATTGCCTGGAAAAATAAGAGAATTTTCCCGGTTGAAAGAGATGCTTTCTTTCGGGGCTGGCATAAGTGGGTCCAATCTACTACTTTCCATAAACCGGAATATTGATGCCTTAATTGTAGGCAAGCTACTTGGCAAAGTGACTCTCGGTTATTATACGTTTGCACAAGTATTGGCTGATAAGCCATTTGAAAAAGTTCTGTCAATCTTTAATCAGGTTTTTTTTCCCGTTTTCAGCAAAATCCAGAATGATCGTGAAAAGAGGCGGCATTATTTTTTTCGAATTATGGAGTTAGAAATATTTATTCTGACCCCTGTTTTTGTAACACTCATTCTCGTTGCACCAGAACTAGTGCACGTTGTGCTCGGAAAGAAATGGGAAATGATGATTGTCCCATTACAAGTTTTTTCGGGCATTGCCATTTTCAAGTACATTGAGAACCGGGTTAACGTTATGTTCAATTCGAGTGGAAATTCCGGCCCCCAATTTATCTATATGTCAACACTGGTGCCAGTAATGGCAGTAGCCTTATTTGCAGGAGCAAAATCCATCGGAATCAATGGAGTTCTGAGTGCTTGGGGAGTAGTCTTTCCGATCATATTTATATGCTATCTGCGGTACTTCCTCCAGCACATGGAAATCACTTGGGGATCGTTTCTCAGTATCTGGAAAGTGCCCATTTTTTCGACTTGCGTCATGGCTATTTCTGTTTATTTATTTTCATCATATTTGCAACAGAATGATGTTGTTAATTTAACCTTAAAAGTAACTGTTTCGCTCGTTGCATATCTTATTGTAATTTATTTATTTAATAAAAAGGTGCTGGTGGAATTGTTTTATCTTGTGATGAATAAAGTAAAAAAACAGGATTAGTTAAAAATGACATTTAGAAGTGTGACTAATAGATAATGTATTCATATTTTAAAAACAGATATTATTTACTAAGACGACATTTGCACGATCTGAAGTACCACATGAATGTTCGTCAAGCCCTAGAAATCATTTTAGGTATCAGGGTTTCATTGGACACTATTATTTCTCGGATTTTTCCAAATGAAAACAATCGTGTCCGGCTGGCTCTCGACGTACTAAAGCTAAGCCGGCTAGATTGTAAATATTATTCGTCTTATGCAACTCGAATCAATCTTGAACAATTTGATGAGAAATCGCAGATATTTAATATAGGTTATAATGAAAACGTCTGCCTTAAAAGGATGATTGAATTAAAAAAACCTCGTTATGAACATGGTAATCAATGTATTGAAAAAGGCGTATTGTTGTGTAAATTTACAGACACGTTTGAATATGTAATCAGGAATTTCGACCTTAGTCGTCTGTTAAATGATTATTATTTAGTTCTAGAACCTAGTTGGTCAGGATATGCTGACCAGAGAGTGCTTTACTGGTCAAGGCATTTGAAACAAAAAGTCATCGTACAAGCATCAGAACAAGAGGATTATGATTTTGTAAAAAGCTTGAATTGCAACTTAATCCCAGTGCGGTTCGGTGCTAGTGATTGGGTAAATGATCGATTGTTTTTCCCGATAGATGGAGAGGATAAAGTATATGATGTAGTATATGTCGCCGTATACGCGCCATACAAGCGACATCACATATTGTTTGCTGCTGTTAGAAAACTGCAAGACAAGAAATTCAAGATTGCATTGGTCGGAATGGCATGGAAGGGAGAGAGAGCTGAGATTGAATCCCTTCTTAATTATTATGGAATAAGAAATCAAGTTGATATTTTTGAGAATATAAAACCAAGTGATGTCAATAAAGTGCTTAACCAATCCAAAGTAAACGTTCTTCTATCTTTAAAAGAAGGGAGCAATAAGAGTGTTTTTGAAGGATTTTTTGCTGGGATTCCGGCGATTGTACTGAAGCATAATATTGGTGTTAACAAACAGTATATAAATGAAAAAACGGGACAGTTGATCGAAGAATCCGAGCTATGTGATGCCCTCAGGTATTTTAAAGAAAATTGGCATACATACAAAACTCGAGAATGGGCCGTTGATAATATATCTCCCAAATCCTCAACGAAAAAACTTAATAATATAATAAGGAAACTTGCACTCAATGCTAAAGAACCTTGGACATGTGATCTGATGGTCAAGGTTAACTCACCGGAACTTCGGTATTATGACGATAATTCCGAATATAATGCTGTCAACTTAGCAAATAAGTACAATTTAAAGTGAGACGTTCTTGTTGCTACGAGTCGCATATGTGGACATTTGAAACAAATTACTCAGACGGGAGAATACTGTGGCTCACGAAGCTCAACTGGAATTTATAAATACAATGTCAAAACACCTGCCACAATTCTTCAACAATGTACGCGTGCTGGAGATTGGTTCATTGGATATCAAGGGTACCATACGGCAGTTTTATAATAATTGTGAATATACAGGAATAGATGTAGCGCTGGGAAAAGGAGTGGATATTGTATGTCAAGGGCAAGATTATGACATACATGATGGTTATTATGATCATGTTATTTCTTGTGAGTGCATGGAGCATAATCCCTATTGGCTGGAAACTTTTTTGAACATGATAAGGCTTTGTCGGCCTGGTGGTTTGATTACTATGACATGTGCTGCTATTGGACGTGATGAACACGGGACTGCACGGACGGATCATGAGTCGTCACCGCTCACAGTAAGTATTGGATGGAATTACTATAAAAATCTATCAGAAAACCATTTTAGAAAAAAAATAGTTTTTGATGAGCATTTTGATTTGAATCGTTTTTGGTGTAATTGGAGCCGATCAGATTTATATTTTGCAGGTATAAAAAAGCAAAATGATTTTTCTATTGATACTCAACGGAAATGGACAGAGTTAGAAAGTTATTATGACAAGATAAATTTATTTCAGAATTCTACTCATAGGGCAAAATTGCGCGAATTTGTTGGTACAATCTTTGGTGATAGCGGGCTCAGGATAGCCAAGAAATTCAAAGGCCAAGGTGAGAGGTGGCCTGTCTGAGTCATAAGGACTTGTTGTGCCTTGGCACAGCGCAATATAGCTGACTAATTGTTTCAAAAACGTTTTATTTTCAACATCCTTCTAAGGGAAAAATTAAAGCTATATGGAATATAAGATTTTATTTATCGATCTTGATTCAAAGAAACTACCACCTGGAAATACTTTTTCTGAAAAAATAGAAAGCTTAAGTCCTTTTCTGGGCGGATATATCGTTTCACCAATTGATGACAATACATGGTTCGGTATAAAACAAATCGGATCCTTTGCATTCCATCCGTATTTACCAATTAAATACAAATTTCCTGGTGTAATGATCTTCAAATGCGTGCATCTTTTTATTAAATCTCTGTTAGTTTTGTTAAACGATAAATCTGTTAATGTTATAATCTCCAAAACGCCTTTAAATACTGGCCTTGTAGCCATAGTGCTAGCCTGGGTAACGAAGCGGAAATCATTGATAGAAGTAAATGGTGATTTTAACTTATCATTTCGCTATAAAAGACCGAGCGGGCCTAATGTTACCGAAGTAATAAAAGAAATAATTGCACGACATCTAATACAGTTTACGCTCAGTCATGCATCTGCTATTAAGCTACTTTACCCGACACAGATTGACAGTTTCAAGACTGAGAAATTGAAAAATAAAATAATTGAATCATTCCATGATTTTGTTCCTATTACCAAGATTACAGATCAATCTCCTTTAGATGGACACTACATATTAACACTCGGGTATCCTTGGTATTTAAAGGGAGTTGATATATTGATCAAGGCATTTAAAAGACTTTCTTCTGAGTTCCCTCACTATAAACTAAAAGTTCACGGATGGTGCCCAGAAGAGAAAGAGTATTTTATAAAACTAGCTGAAGGTTGCGCAAATATTGAATTAAACGGCCCAGTTGAACATCCTGTTGCATTATCCTTGATACTGAATTGTTCAGTCCTAGCACTTGCGTCGCGAACAGAAGGTATGGGGCGTGTATTGTTAGAGGCAATGGCATCAAGCAAGCCAATTGTGGCATCTAATACCAGTGGAATACCTGCTGTGATCAAAGATGGCATTAATGGACTTTTGTTTGATGCAGAGAATGAAACTGATTTATATGACAAATTGAAAATTGTTCTCAATGATCAGGCTTATTCAAAGAAACTAGCTGAAGGTGGATTTAAATACGTACAAGAGTATTTATCAGAAGAAGTATATGCCAATAGGTATACTGATCTTATAAAAAAGATATGCTAAACATAATAGGAGGTAAGATGCATTATCATCCGACAATACTGCTAATGACTGCAACTATCACTCCGCCAAAAAACTGTCCTGATTTGGCTCGGGTAAATCCTGATTTACGTATGAATGATTACTACGAATCATTGAAGTACTATCTGGAAATACCCTCACAACTAATGGACCGGATAATTTTTGCTGAAAATTCTGATACTGACCTTACTCCATTAAAAGAAGTGCTGAAATTTAATTCACAAAATAAAAAAGTAGAATTTATCTCTTTCCCAAATGGTAATGACTTTCCTCCCGAATATGGCAAAGGTTATGGAGAAATGTTGCTAATTGACTACGCATTGGATAATTCAAAAATTATAAATGAAGATGATATTATTTGGAAAGCAACAGGCCGGTTAATTTTATCGAACCTTCCTTCTTTGATTCAGAAAACACCGCAGAACTATGATTTATATTGTGATTTGCATAATGATTATGACTTCTTAGGGTTAGTACATTTTTTCGACCCTAGATTTTATTCATTCAGTTTAAAAGGGTATGATTTATACTTTAGACCTCATACCAATAATCTAAAAAAAGCCCATATCGAACATTATTTTTATAATGTAATAAAGAAAGATATTTATAATAATCGTATTATTACAAGATTCAAGCAGGTACCCTTGATAAAAGGATTTATTGGCTCCTCTAATCAAGACTATTGGAGTCTGAATAAAAAGATACAGCGCAAGGGGCAACAAATTATTCGGACTATTGCACCTTGGTTTTGGTTGTAAATATATCCTGATCTGAACCCGATATTTTTTTAGAACTACCAAAATCGGCCTAATTTAACTCTAATACGACTTATACGACCTTTCTTGTAAATCTAGTAGTTATCACGGATGACTAAATGATCAACAGTAAATCAGCAATGTCTATTGATCTCACAAATAGAAATTATAGTACTACTGAAAAAGTTTTGATTCTTTGTGCTCGCTTACCACTGCCTTTAAATACTGGAGCCAAGATCAGAGCCTTTCATGTCATTAAGTCAATTTGTTCTCAATACGATACAACATTATTATTCTTCTATGCCAATCATGAAGAAGAAGTACTTTTTGATGACATAGCAAAACTGGGAATAAGGTTAATCCCAGTGTTCAACCCTAAAATTGACAGAGAAATTGGTGTTAGCGACTTATTGTCAAATTCTTTCAATTCCGATCCTGTTACAGTTGCGAAATATTGGCATCCAGAAATGGCAAAAATTATTAAGACTGAATCAAAAGTGCATAATAGTATTCACTGCGAGCATCTTCATATGGCACAGTATCTGTCAGAAGACATTCAAACAAAAACTGTTCTCGATGCCCATAATGTTGAATGGTTACTTGCCCAGAGGTGTTTTCAGACTGAAAATAATATCGCTAAGAAGTGTGTGCTTTGGTGGCATTACAGGAAACTAAAACAGTATGAGGCGTTGTCTTTCGGGCGATTTGATATGGTCTTTGCTGTTTCGGATCTAGATCGTTTGGAGATTGAGCGAATGGGTGCACGGGGGCAGGTTGTAACTATTGAAAATGGTGTTGATATTGAGTATTTCCAGCCTAAGGAAACTGTCGAAAATGGTTCACTGGTGTTTGTTGGTTCTATGGACTGGATGCCAAACGACGACGGTATGCATTACTTTATCGACGAGATATTCCCTTTGCTTGTCGCCCGTGGACTGAATCCTCAAGTTTTCATTGTTGGTAGGACGCCTTCCTCAGCTCTAAGAAAAAAGGCTGATAAGATTAAAGTGGTAACAATATCCGGTACTGTGGACGATGTTCGCCCCTATATCGAGAAATGTTCTGTGTATATCGTTCCGCTCCGTTTTGGCGGTGGTACTCGTCTCAAAATCTTGGAGGCTTTTGCTATGAAAAAAGCGGTTGTCTCGACCTCTCTCGGGTGCGAAGGAATCGAATGTTCCAACGGTGAGCACCTGATCATTGCCGATTCACCGGAGTCATTTGCCGATTCAGTTGAACTGTTGCTAGGTGATGCTGACAAAAGAAGGCTATTGGCAGAAAATGCCTATCATCTGATAGCTGAAAAATATTCATGGAGTGTTATAGCTGATAAAATAATTAGCAGTTGTAGAGCATTATTTCATAACTTGTGAGACCACCGATGAAAGGTATTATTAATGGATATTTTAGATAAATTGACAGGGGTGTTTAGAGAAGTTTTCTTGGATGAATCGATTAATCTAACTCTACTGACATCAGCAAATGACATCGATGGGTGGGATTCATTTGCGCATCTCAATATTATCATGTCAGTTGAACAAGCTTTTAATATCGAAATAACTGATACGGAAGTTCCCACACTTCGAAATATTAATGCTCTAGTCCTCTTAATATCAACAAAAACTTCTCAAGAAAAGTAGCAATTCTCAATATGTTACTAAACAAGACACTTAATCAGATCATAAATCTAGTTCAGTCGGATTTGTACCGTTATACGGGCGATTGCACCATTAGTTCGTTTGTGAAAACATATTTCAAAGTTCCTGGTTTCAACTTTATGGTTTGGTTAAGAATACGTTCAATTGTAAAATCTAAGATTGTTGGCTACGTACTTTTTAAGAAGAGAATCAGGTTTGGACTGGATATCCAAACGATATCAATTGGTGAAGGATTTTACATTGGACATTACGGCACTATCGTTGTCAGCGGTGAGGCGGTAATCGGGAAAAATTGCAACATTTCCCAAGGTGTTACAATTGGCGTTGTCAATACAGGATTCAAGAAAGGGGTTCCAGTTATAGGGGATAATGTCTACATTGCCCCAGGTGCCAAGATAATTGGTAATGTTAAAATAGGTAATAATGTTGCTATTGGCGCAAATTCAGTGGTTACCGCCGATATTCCTGATAATGCGGTTGTGGTTGGTGTGCCGGCGCGAGTGGTGTCCCATGATGGCTCGCAAGGTTATATTCAAAATATTTATAAGGATTGACAATAGTGGATATATTTTTGTGCTAATGGGGAGTGTAAATGCAATCGAAGAGGAAAAAGTATTATTACCTTACTTTTGCAATAGTTCCCGTATTAGCTCTTTTCCTGTCGTTTCTCAGTTTTTCCTGCCACTCGACTTTTCAAGATAATTCCAACCAATCGAAGAACACTTCCTTTGAGGAATATAAATCCTAATAAATATGGACATATCGGCTGATGGAATTTAATGAGTTTTTTCTGCACAGTGTTTGACGATGAAAACATCAAAAGATAACGTAAAATATTTTTCGCTTTTTTAAAAAGAGTCACGGCAGTGCTTCAAATTGGTTAGAATTGCGTCGCCAAACGTAAATTACTCCCGAGGTGACTGCCAGCGATTTGTACGGATTGAATTCTCTTTCCCGTGCGTGAACCTGATCGTAGCCATAGAGGGCAGGGAGATGCTGCGATGTATTGAATCGATAATTACGGGGTAACGTTTCTGTGAAGTTTAGGCATGGTTTTGCAATAGCTGTTCTGCTCATGGTAGGACTTATGGTGAGTGCAATGTTCCTTCTGCAATCATGGTTGCTAGCAGGCTTGACTGTTCACAAACCACTTGCTCAATCCGATGCCATCGTTCTTTTGGCCGGTAACCATAAAGAACGGGCGCCCGCCGCGGCCATGCTCTACCGTGACAGCTATGCCCCTCTGGTAATACTGACCAATGACGGGACGTTCAGCAGCTGGTCCACGAAATATAACCGCAATCTGTACCAGGTAGAATGGGCGGAAGAGGAATTGATAACGCTAGGTGTGCCTCGTGACCGTATTGCAAAGCTCCCTTTTTACGGGAGTTCAACCATGTTCGATGCTTTGGCGGTCAAGCGCTATCTGTTCAAGAGCGGACTGAAGAAGATCATCGTGGTTACCTCGGATTATCATACTAGACGTGCCCTATGGACATTCAGGCATGCGCTGAAAGAATACACAACGGAGATAACCATCTTCCCGGCAAAATCGTTTGGAGTTGCTACTAGGAGTCTGGTCGTGGAGTATGTGAAATTCGGTTATTATCTGTTAAAATAATGGATATTCGGTATGGTGCCGGAGGCGAATGAAGTCGCATTGAAGAATCATTGAGTCATGCAAAACGGATAATTCAGTCAGCCTTGTTGAGCCGTGTCCTCACATTCTCAATTTATGTGCAGTTTGTGTGATTTGTATCACGTTATTTCAATGGGTTCTGATTGATACTTCAATCAACATCGTTTTGAATTTACTGTTTTCGAACAGGTAAACCCAGGGTAACCTGGGGACACAAAGCCACGGGTCCTGGTGGCATAGAGGATTTCCAGGTTGGCGAAAAAACGGGCTTCACTGGTATGGTGTGGCTCTTTAGCTGAAAAAAACTGGGAGATTGTGGCTATGAAAAAATTATGGATAATAAGCGTAGTGTTTACATTTGCTCTAATGACGTTTGTGGGATCATCCGAATCATCAGGCTTGTCCCACATAAAAACTAATATTACCGTTTATCTTAATAATAGGTTGCAAGCTCCTGAGATGAAAGCATGGATAGACCCGAGACCAACCAGCATAAAAACAAGTGCTACAACGCCATATAATTTCACAACTAAGCAATATTTTTACTTGGATGTTTACGTACTGTCGAGTTTTGGTCAGGCAACAGAATACGTTGACTACCTTAAAGCAAATGGTTGGGTGTATGAACCAACTTTTGTTCATGCAAAGACTGATTATACATCCGCTAACGCCAATCTAACGTGGTTGCAATCAGACAAGTTTGATAGATTTGAAAATGCGAACGGAGTTATGCGTACTGCCGATGATATTGTTTATACTGACTTAACTGCTACAGCCTATTCGGGGTCAGTTACATGGCAAAACATCATGTATATCGGCTATGAATTACCATTTGACCAAGTAAATCTCATTATCTCCGCTTCAGGCAATGGTATCGTAAGAACGTGGGAATACTGGAACGGTGTGACATGGTCAACCCTGTTGGTAAAAGATGGCACAAACACCTTCGCCAGCAGCGGGCAAGTTGGCTTCACCCCTCCTTCCGATTGGGCAATAAAAGTAATAAACGGCAGTCGTAGAAAGTATTTCGTTCGTTGTCGAATAACGGCAGCAACCACTAGCCCTGTAACATCAGCAGTGAAGGGTGATACCTGGCTCAATGGTTCAGTGCAAGCAGCTAGAGGGTGGAATGCTTCTGATGCAAATATAGTAAACGCAGGGACTGAACTAGAATATAACCCTACACCTCCTGCTGGATCATCAGCAAAATTTCCGTATCAGGCAAGGATAACTGCATGGTCAAACAACCACTTCATCATGAATCCTGGCAATGTTCAGGGTGGTGTTAGGCCGTGGTCGCAATATGTTGCTAGCGTGTTTAAAACAAAACATGCATTAGGATTTGAGTCTTTTGGAGATGATATGGGCGGAGGTTATCCGCTATCAGCTAATAATGATTTTGTTGGGACCGCAACTGACTGGGACACACAGATGAAAGCACATATAAATGAATTTGTAACTAGTTACCACGCAACCTATCCCAATGGGATTATAGGCGGTAATTATTATACAACATCGCGATTTCCATACACCGATTTTGCTTATTTGGAAGCTACCTCAATTGCCTCTCGTCCAGGAAGTAACCTCCCTTATGCAACAAATTTGAATTATGACAATTTTGATCCGTCAATAATTCCTTATAATCCACCCGATGCACGGGTTGGTTCAAATTTACCACCAAAATTTGGCGTTATAATACAAACTGATCTTTATGACGACTTGTGGCCGCAATTTCATGTAAACGTTCAGTGGGATAGATCCAATAGAGGACCGATGACCGCACTGGCTAAACATTATATATTACAAAACGACAATACAGTTTTCGAGTACCAAACACAAACTGGTTTTATCTACGACCACATTGACGCTGTTTTTTATTTAGATCCGACTAAAAGAGCAAATTTAACAAGCGCTCTTACTGCCGATGCGGTGATGAAGACAATTACACACTCTGGTACAACAGCTACAGCAGTTACAGTCACACCCCACGGATGGTCAACAGGAGATTCTATTAAGATTACAGATGCTAACCCATTAGAATACAATGGAATATTTTCAATTACTGTCGTTAATCCAACTACCTTCACTTATACAATGTTAAGTACACCAACAACTGATGCTACTTTTGCCGGTCAGCAATACAAAAGCTCGCGGAACATTTATGGAACAGACTTTTCTCAGTTCCCAAGTGGAACGATTAATATTAAAATTGATGACGAAGTCTTAAGATGTAGCAAGGTTAACAACACTACTTTGCTATTAACTAAACCAATTTATTCCTTACATAATGTAGGTTCCACTATTCGATTTTCTGAAATCAAATATCAAGCACAAGGTGGAAGCTATAGAATTAAAGATGTACATTATTGGGCTAAATGGTTTCCTGCAATAGAAACAAATGTGGGTTTACCAGATTTAAATGGGTATAACGCAGGGGTACGTAATTTGACTTGGATTACTGGACCAACATGCGGAAATGGTCGAGCTGATGTATGGAGACGTGACTATACCAATGCAATCATCTTGTTAAGGACAGCACATCCCTACGGAGGGATGTCAAACAATCCAATTCTTTGCGACCAAAATGATTGGCGAACACCAATCGATCTTGGTGGGACGTATTACTCGTTAGCGGCTGATGGTACGACAGGACCAGCAATAACAACTATATCATTGAGAGCAGGTGAAGGTGCAATCCTGATGAAATCGCCATTAACCGGCTCGCCGACTACTTCTCCACTACCTCCAGCTCCGAAGCAACTCTCCCCTCCCATGAATCTACAGATAGTGCCATAGTTTGTGATTTTGACAATTGTCGTTCCTGTTACTGGTCAGCTTGATATCGGTTCTTACCATCTTCCGGTGATTGCGCATGTAGATCGTTCTATGATATAAGATTGCAGTATTTTAACTTCTGGAGGAGCAGAAATGGCTTTTACCGAGTCGCTGAAGGTGTTTCGCTGGTACCTGATCGGCCTGCTACTCCTCCTATTTGTTCTCTACGCCAAAATTATCCCTCCAATGGTCCAGCAATGGTACCAGGATGAAAACTACTCCCACGGTTTTATCGTCCCCCTGATTGCCGGCTATTTCCTTTACACCCGCTGGGATGAACTGAAGGATGCGCAAGTAAACCCCTCTAAAATCGGTCTGGCGGTGATTATTTTTGGCCTGTGCCAACTGCTGGTCGCCTGGCTGGGGGTTGAATACTTCACCATGCGTTCGTCGCTGATCGTGCTGCTGGCCGGTCTGGTGTTGTACTTTTTCGGTAGAAACGTTTTCCGGATCGTCACCCTGCCCCTTGCCTACCTGTTCTTCATGATCCCCATTCCCTACATCATCTACGACGCAGTGGCCTTTCCCCTGAAACTCTTTGTTACCAAGGTCTCGGTCGGCTTTCTAAAGCTGGTTGGAGTAGTGGTGCTGCGCGAAGGCAATATTATCATGTTTCCGGCCACGACCCTGGAGGTGGCGGACGCCTGTAGCGGTATCCGTTCGCTGATCTCCCTGCTGGCGCTGGCAGTGGCCTTTGCCTTCTTTCTGCGGATCACCCCCTGGAAACGCTGGCTTCTGATCTGTTCTGCGGTTCCTATTGCCATTTTTACCAATGCCCTGCGGGTGATTGTAACCGGCTTTCTGGCACAGTACTGGGGTGCCAAGGCCGCCGAGGGGTTTTTTCATGAATTTGCCGGATTGGCGGTTTTTGGTCTGGCAATGGTGATGCTGGTCGCCTTGGGTGCTCTGCTGGGGAAGCGGGGAAGCGTTGGAAGTGTTGGAAGCGGGGAAGCGTTGGAAGCGGAGAAGCGTTTGAGCGTTGAAGCGGGGAGGCGGGAAAGTGTTGAAGCGGTTGAGAGCGGGTTCGCATCAACGCTTCCCCGCATATCCGCTTATCCCTTCATCATCGTCTGTCTGCTGTTGCTGGTTAGCGGTCTGTATCTGAATCTGCACAGTGATATATCCGTTCCGATGAAAAAGTCGTTCGACCAGTTTCCGGCATCCATTTCCAGCTGGCACATGGTCGGAGAAACATATCTGTCGGACAATGTCCAAAAGGTGCTGAAGGCAACGGATACCCTTTCCCGCCAGTATGCTCAGGCAGATGGAAAGCGTGTGAGCCTTTACATCGGTTATCACGGTGGCGGAAAAGGTAGCGGCGGAATACATTCTCCCAAGCATTGCCTGCCGGGTAGCGGCTGGTATGAGGTCTCAACACGAAAAACAGAGCTGGATCTGGCAGGGGAAAGGATAGATCTGGTGCAGGCCGTCTACCAGAAGGGTGAGAGCCGGGAGATGTTCCTGTACTGGTTCCAGGCG
>Ga0209212_1004403_pt1 | contig 17452 bp, 14 predicted proteins | sample RifGroC2_FD_183996 | JGI IMG/M metagenome (GOLD analysis project Ga0209212, IMG submission 183996) | Groundwater microbial communities from Rifle, Colorado, USA - Groundwater C2 (SPAdes) (version 2) | ecosystem: Environmental > Aquatic > Deep subsurface > Groundwater | place: Rifle, Colorado...
TCTTTTTTGATATGTCATTTTATTAATAATTTCTTTTTAATACAATTAATTTTTCTACTTCTTAATTTATTCTATGCGACATCTACCTTTAGGGATGACATATCAAATTTCATTTTATTTTAATTGCTGCAATAGCTTTCTTCATTCTTTTTATTGTTTCTTCCTTGCCAAGAATATCTGTAATATCAAAAACTCCCGGACCGCCCCCAATACCGGAAACAGCTAATCTTAACGGATGAATCAAATCTCCGTTGCCCATACTAAGATTGGCAGCAGTTTCTTTCAAAGCGTTTTCATAATCTTCTTTTACAGGATTTTCAAGCTTCTCAAACTGTACAATTAACTCTTTGAGTAATTCTGATGAATTGGCTTTCCATCTTTTGGTGATAACAAGCTCATCATATTCTACCGGTGCTTCAAAGAAGTAAGGACTTTTTTCAAGATATTCTTTTACAAAAATAACTCTTTCCTTCATAGCTTCTATAACTTTGAGAAGATATTCATCGGAATAATTTTGTTCTTTAAATTTTGATCGTGATAATTCCTCTTTCAGCAGGAGAAGAATATCTGAGTTAGGCTTTTTTCTTAAGTGCTCGGCATTTAGCCAGTCTAACTTCTCTACATTAAAAACGGCTCCTGCTTTGTTTACTCTTTCAATCGAGAATTTTTCAATTAGTTCATTTAAATAATAAAATTCACGGTCGTCGCCTGCTGTCCAGCCGAGTAATGCGACAAAATTTATGAGAGCTTCTTCCAAATATCCTTTCGCTTTATAATCTTCAACTGCCACATCTCCCTGGCGTTTGCTTAGTTTCGATCTATCGGGATTAAGAAGGAGAGGGAGGTGAGCGAAAACGGGTTTTTCCCATCCAAAGAAATCATAAAGCAAAATATGTTTTGGAGTCGATGTGAGCCACTCTTCTCCGCGTATAACGTGTGTAATTTTCATTAAATGATCATCAACCACATTTGCAAGATGGTAAGTAGGATAACCATCGCTTTTAATTAAAACCTGGTCATCTACAGTATCGCTATTAAATTCTACTCTGCCTCTTATAACATCATCAATGATAATAATTTCGTTTGCCGGAACATTTAATCTTACGACATGATTTTCTTTATCTGCCAGTTTCTTGTCAATTTCTTCTTTGGAAAGATTAAGACAGTGTTTATCGTACTTTGGCTGGAGTCCTTCTTTCTCCAACTTCTTTCTTAACTCAGTCAATCTTTCCTGTGAGCAAAAACAATAATAAGCTTTCTTTTCTTTTATAAGATTTTCTGCATGTTCTTTATAAAGATTTAGTCTCTCGGATTGCAGGTAAGGACCAAAGTTACCTTCATTACCGGGACCCTCGTCAGAATTCAACCCTGCCCATTGTAAAGTCGAGATAAGATTTTCTACTGCTCCTTCAACATATCTTGTTCTGTCGGTATCTTCAATACGGAGAATGAATTTGCCATTATTTTTTTTAGCAAATAAATAATTGTATAAAGCCGTTCGTAAACCGCCAACGTGAAGATAACCTGTGGGGCTGGGTGCAAATCTCGTTCTTATCGTATCGCTGATCATAAAAATTCAGATTAAGATGTACAAAGTTAATAAAGTTTGAAGAATTATGAGAGTGAACTGATGTGGGCAGTTATTAGTTATTCAGCTTTTACTTTGCTTACAGTGTAGTATTTTACTTTCTCGATAAATTCATTACTGTCGATCGGTTTGGAAATATAATCGGTGGCGCCGGCATCGAGACATTTTTCCCTGTCTCCTTTCATTGCAAAAGCTGTTAAAGCAATAATCGGTGTGTCCTTGTAATCGGCAAGTAATCTTATTTTTTCCGTAGCTTCAAAACCGTTCATAATAGGCATCTGCATATCCATTAAGATCAGATCATACTTTTGGTTCTGGACTTCTTTAAGTGCTTCCAAACCGTTCTCTACAACAGCAATGTTCTCAAAGTTATTCTTTTTAAGAAGTCTTGTTACAATAATTTGTGAATGTTTATAATCTTCAACAAGCAGAATTTTTATAACATCATTTTTCTTGATAAGTTCTTCGGGTGTTGCCGGCTCATCATAACGATTTATCATCGCATTAATCGTTGCTGAAAGGTCCTCGATGTTGGTGCTGTTCTTTTCCAGCAAATACTCGAATAACCCGTCTATTTTTTTAAGATCGTCCTGGTAATTTTCTTTACCGGTATAAATTATTACAGGGAGATTTGAAAATTTAGGATTGGATTTTATCTCTTTAATAAGATCAAACCCATTAAGTTCCGGCATATCGAGATCAATTATTGAAAGGTCGAGGTGCATATTTTCAATCAGGCTGTTCACTTTTGAGGAATGAGATTCGGCTACAGCATTAAAACCTAAATTTGAAACTGCTTCTTTTATCAGGTTTAATGTGGGTACATCATCATCAACTATAAGAATGTTAGAATCCTTTTTCAGTCTGTAGCTTGTCAGAACTTCAACTAAATAATTATAGTTTATCGGCTTTACAAAATATTCTACTGCGCCCATCAAGAATGCTTTTTGCTGTTCAGCCTCGACCGAGCAAACGATAACAGGGGTATGCTTTGTATTACTGTGTGTTCTCAATGTCTTTAAAAGTTCCAGCCCGTTTGTATCCGGCAGAACAATGTCCATTAGTATTGCAAGAAAAGTTTCTTTCTCAACAGCCTTGAGCGCCTGCTCGCCGGAATTAACGATGCGTGGTTCATATCCCCATTTATTCAGATAATTGCTCAATAGTTTCGATGTTGCATAATCATCTTCAACTACTAAAACATTATTTTTTTGACCAGGTTTCGGCAACCCGCTGATTTGAGTTTCTATTGTTGACAAGCTTTCAATTCCTATTGTGAAATTATAAATGACCCCTTTACCAACAGTACTAGTTATATCGATGTGACCGTTAAGATGTTCGATATATTCTTTAGCCAGAGTCAATCCCAATCCCGTAATATGCCCTATTTTTGAATTACCGAGTTCAGAGATAATTATGGGGTTGTAGATATCCTTAATTTTACCGGATGTAAGACCGACACTCGTATCTGAAATTTTAAAATTTATTTTTTTAGAATCAGTTTGTGAAACCTGGATTGTAATCTTTCCTTTACCCGTTAATCTTAATGAATAAGTTAAAAGATTTATTAAAATATACCTGAGCTTCTGGGAATCTAATTTAACGGTCTGCGGTACACCGGCTTCAAAGTTAATAATGAAATCGAGTTCCTCTTTAGTAATTTTATCGTTAAACAGGCTAACAATTTCCCCGACAAAACTTCTTATGTTAATTTCCGAATAAGTATCTTTGCTTTTCTTTTCTTCCAGTTTGGCTAAGTCTATTAAATCATTTAACAATGCAAGCAGGTTAAATGCATTCTCCTTCAATGTAGTTACATATTCAGCCTGGGATGCTGTAAGGTTTTCTTCACTTAAAAGAGATGCAAAGCCCATTATACTATTTATGGGAGTACGTAATTCGTGGGCAATTTCTGTAACTATTTCGCTTATAGGAGGGTTAATATTTCCCTTATCGGTATTAGAATCAGTTTTTGAATTTCGCATTCAATTAAATGTTTTCTGCAATGGTATTATTATAAATCTCTCGAAGTTTAATGCAAATATAAGAATTTTGAAACTTAAATGTGAAAGTAGCAAATTTAAGTTCTAAAACAAAAGACGCTTTACTCAACAATTTTGAAACTCACATCTATTTTATTATTATAACTTCAGGTGGCTAATATCAGTAATAAGATAAAGAAAGTTTTATGCGAAAGAAGATTGTAATTATTGGCGGAGGATTCGGCGGAATATCGGCGGCACAGGAGTTCGGTGATTATGAGGCTGATATAACTGTTATTGATAAAACAAATCATCATGTGTTTCAACCTTTACTTTACCAGGTTGCAACCGCAGCATTATCTCCCGCAGATATTGCAGCACCAATAAGAGGAATTCTTAACAAGCAAAAAAACATTACAGTTGTAATGGATGAAGTTATTAGCATAGATCGGGGAAAAAGGGAAGTAATAACAAAAAGTACAAAGTATCTTTTTGATTTTCTTGTCATAGCAATCGGGTCAAGGCATTCGTATTTCGGGAAAGATGAATGGGAAAAATATGCCCCGGGACTAAAAACGCTGAACGATGCTCTTTTTATTCGCGAGAAAATTTTATCATCACTTGAGACTGCAGAAAAGATGAAAGACCCCGATGAAGTAAAGAAATATCTAACCTTCGTAATTGTCGGTGGGGGACCGACCGGTGTTGAAATGGCTGGAGCTATTGCCGAAATAGTCAAAATAACAATGATGAAAGATTTCAGGAATATAAATGCAAGTATGACAAAAGTTTGTTTGGTGGAAGGAGAAGCAAGACTGTTACTATCATACCCCGATGATCTTTCTGCAAGGGCTGCAAAAGATCTCGAATCTTTAGGAGTAGAAATTATTTTTAACCAGAGAGTTACCGATGTAAACGATGAAGGAGTAAAAGTGGGAGACAGGTTTATTAAAACGAACAATATTATCTGGGCAGCAGGTAATTCAGTTTCTCCTTTGCTAAAATCCTTAAATGCTGAATTAGACATGGCAGGAAGAGTTTTGGTAAATCCCGATCTTTCTTTAAAAGACGATCCTGATATTTTTATTATTGGCGATGCAGCTTATGCAAAAGATAAAGATGGGAAAATGCTTGCCGGCATTGCACCTGTTGCAATGCAGGAAGGGAAATATGTTGCAAAAATTATTATGGAAGGAAAGGATGCTGATCTCAGGGAACCTTTTAAATATTTTGATAAAGGAACTATGGCAACAATAGGTCGTGCAAAGGCTGTTTGTATTATAGCAGGTTTTAAATTTACAGGTTTTTTCGGCTGGCTTCTCTGGTGTATAATTCACATTTTATTTTTGATCTCATTCAGGAATAGATTTAAAGTTATGGCTGAGTGGGCTTGGTATTATTTATCTTTCAGGCATGGGATTAGGTTGATAACGGGACACCCGAATAAGAGTAAGTAATTATTGTGAACAAAAGTGAGGTTCACCTCAAAGGTGAGCCTCACTTTTTAGAATTAAACAAGAAGTATTGTTTTCACTAAAAACTCAAGTCCAATTGTAGATTAATCCTGTTATCCAGGTTGCCATTTATTTCAGAATCCCCGGAACCTAAGATTCTTTCTTTCGGCTTATATGTTTCAGAGTATTTGCAGGATAGAGCAAGATAGGAAAGCACTTTATATCTAAAAAGAAAATACAAGCTGTTGTCAATTTAACAACTGTTGAAATTCTTCTATTGTTAAATTTGCATCTCGTAGTATCTTTCTCAGAAGACCACGACCAACAATATGATTTGGAACTGTTATAGATTTTTTCCCCTTGCATTCAAGCCGGATATGACTGCCCCGCTGCCGTGATTGAGTATAGCCGATCTTTAATAAAGCAGCAATAATTTCCCGACCTTTAAGAACCGGCAGGCGTGGCATAATTACAAAGTAATTGTGTGCAGGCTTATTTCGCGGGGTCTGTAGGAACGCAGAATTTTCTGGTTATCTTTTTCTTCAAGTATGAGTTCAATTACTTCCCGAATATTCTTTAATGCCTCGTCAAGCGTCTTGCCTTGTGTGTAACATCCCTCGAATAATGGACACTCAACCACGTAAAAATCGTCTTCGTCCTTCTCTATAAATATAGGCAGTTGCCTTCCGCTATTCTGTAAATTTCTTTTATTTCTTTTCATTTTATTTTCTGAAATTTAAGCTAAAATAACAAAGCATCACATGAATGGCAAATGAATTTTTTACTGTTACTAATACTATGTAGCTGAGCGATTTGATATTCTTAACGTATCAAAATTATAAGCTTAAATTCATTTGAAAATTAATTTTTAGTTTTATTGAGAACCATCTTAGAATTAAACAAGAAGGATTGTTTTCACTAAAAACTCAAATCCAATTGCAAATTAATCCTATTATCCAGATTACCTTTTATTTCAGAATCTCCCGAACCAAGAGTTTTTTCTTTTGGTTTGTATGTTTCGGAATATTTGCAGGATAATGCAAGATAGGAAAGCACTTTATATCTTAAAAGAAAATACAATCGTATTCCTTCTCCGTACATTGCAATATTAGTTAACACACCAGTAAGATCATTTTCGTATTCATAAATAGCGGAGTTAAAGGAATTTGTCTTGAAGAAAACTATTCTTCCATAAATATTAAGATTTTGTGCAGGAACAAATCTCAAATCCTGGAAGAATAAAAAACCATTCTCATTCAGTTTAGCATCTTTCACAGAAAAAATATTATACTCAAACCTGCTTTTCCATCTTATTGATCTTGAAATTTCATAAGTGATTTCCACTCTGAAATTTTCCCGGTTTCTTTCAGCAATTGAGTTCTCATCCTTAATTTTATATTCTAATTCTTTTCTCTCTTTCTTGTAGCGTACTTTTGTTTCTACTTTGCTAAACGGTTTTGAGGTAAGCTCGGCAAAGAATTCATTCCCGTCTGCCGGAAGGGGATTATCAAAACCTGCATAAGGAAATTTAAATTGATCATAATAAAGATTAAGAATGCCGAATGGGAGTCTCCATTTCAGCCCATTGTAAATACCAAATTCATTCTGTACCGCACCCGATCTTTCACCAAAGCTGAAGCCATGCAGGTTTACATAGTTCCGTGGATAGCTTCTTATGGAAGAAACAAACTGGAGATTCCGATCAAGAGAGAATTGAAGATTATTGATAGATGCGACGGAAGTTCCGTTATAAACTGTTTCACCAAAGAAATTGATGTTTGCAAAAAATATATCATAAGCGGCAGATGTATAATTAAATTTATCGCCTTCAATATCATAAACCGATGAAGGATGAAATGGATGATTGAAAACAGACTGGTAATGAAGAATCCCAATCCTGAATAAATCCTCCTTTAAGAAATCTATCCTTCCACCGATCAAAGTTTCCTCTCCGGTTTTTCTTTTGTTAATTTCTGTTTCTGTTCTGTGCAAACCATCTAAAGGTGTTGAAGTGATTTCATTGGTAAGCTCATCAATATTTGCATCGAATTTATTTCTTGAATAAAATAGTGAGACCGATAAAGGATCAAGATCGATTGTACCGGCGGCTCCTCTTAAAAAATTATTCTCTGAAGAACTTGTATAAGGAACAATTTTTCTTTCGCTCTTTTTAACCGGATAAACAGCATCAGCACCTTTTGAAAAGCCATAAGCATTCCATAATGCAAGCCCCTGACCGAATTCAAGGTAATAATCGCCTACAACCAAGTTTTTAAAATATCCTAAATCTTTTGCAAAGAAATGTGCAGAAGTAAACTCATTAAAATATTTTTCACCTGCATCTTTGTCGGTCAGTATTCCGAACTGGTAATTATTATCATACCTGACCTGAAGCCTGTTATAAATATTATACTTTGAGCCGGCAAATTTATTTTCTGCAAATCCCTTTCGTATTTGAAGATCATTCTTCAGTCTGCTCCTGTAATAGATTTTTGAATTTGAAGACAGATCGTTGAATAGATTTTCCTCTTTTGCTATAACGGCTTGTTCTGAAACAAATACAAAAGGTAAAATCTTTTTTACTATATCGACTGGAATCCCTCTTATTGAATAGAGTTCACTCGCGGAAAAGAATAATCCATACTTATTCCTATGATTAAGAATTTGTTCTGCTACAGAGAAATCGATATAGGGAATCCTTTGCAGTTCATTTATTCCTACAGTATTAATATCTATCGGATTTTGCATCAGATCTTCAAGTAAATCATAAAGGTCGGAAGAAATCTCTTCATCCTGGGATTCTTCTAAAAGCTCATTGAGTATTTCTTCTGTTATAATGTAGTTGGTATCTGTTTGTGATAAAATAACAGATGCACAAAGAAGTATGATAATCGAAACAGATGATAGAAGTTTCATTTTTATTTATTTCATTTCATAATCGTACTCTTAATCTTAATCGAATTATGAGCAGGATTATGAGTAAGAGTAAGATTATGATTATTTGCCAAAAAGATGTTCTCTTATTTTTTCTGAGCGTTCACGTTCTTCTCCAAAACTAATTATTATACCTGCCTGGTGAGTTAATCCCAGATCATTATGATTGAACAAAGCATAATCAAGACTAAAGATTGAATAGTTTATTCCGATTCCAGCCGAATATTCTGATGGCTCTGTGGAAAATCCCGTTCTTAATGAAAGATATTTAATAATGTCATATTCTATTCCGAAAAGAAATGAGAAAGGATACCTTATATCTTTCTCTGCTGCAGCATTTACTCTGAAATTCGATAAGACATCATAGCTAAAACCCGAATTAAAAATCATAGGTATCTGGTCATCTTCATTTCCAAAAGTTGCCCGGTTTAAGTTCTGAATTGAAAACCCGACTCTTAGTTCACCTGTTAACCATGCAAGACCTCCGGCATTGATATAAAAAGCGAGATCACTTCCATAATTTTTTATTGAAACGTTATGAATATTTACAGCAACTCCGCCAAAAAATTTTTCATCGTAGTTATAAGAAAAGCCTGCGATAAATTTTGTTTCCCTGTAAAGATCAAAACCGTAAGTCATTGCACCGATTGCAACTGAACCGAATGAAAACGGTTCATTGTAGGCGATAAACCCGTTTGCAAGTTCTGTAAAGCCAAAAGGCGCGGGAGAATAATAAATCCCGACTTCACGCCAGTTCATCTGAGCTAATCCCGAAGGATTATTAAATAATGCAAATACATCGTTGGATAAAGCGACATCAGAATTGGATAAAGAAATCTGCTTAGCTCCTGCACTGTGTTGTGAGAAAGCAGGGTTACATAAGGAAACAATAATCAAAAATAAAAGTAGAAAACCCCAATTGCCCATTTATTTCCCGGTGACTATAAATTTATTGTGACATTATATTCAAATTCATATATTAAATCAATATTAATCTTGCAAATAGGTAATATAGATGAAAAAATTTATTGTCCTTTCTTTAATTCTTTTTTCAACTATTTCTTATGCACAGGAATTAAATTGCACTGTGCTGGTCAATTATGAGAGTTTGCCTGTAAACAACAGGGAATTACTTACAGGTTTTGACCAGGTTGTTCAGGATTACATGAATATGACTCACTTTACAGGGGAAGACTGGGTAGGTCCAAAAATTAATTGTACAATTAATATTTTCTTTGTTTCTGCATCTGGTGATGTTAACTACTCGGCACAGGCAGTTATTGTTAGTCAAAGACCCATTTATAATACTATAAATCTTTCCCCGATGTTAACTGTAAATGATAATACGTGGTCTTTCAGATATGAAAAGGGACAAAGTTTGTATGGCAACCAATCTACATTCGATCCCCTGACAAGCTTTCTCGATTACTATGCCAATATAATAATAGGAATTGATACCGATTCATATTTTGAACTTGGCGGGACTCCTTTTTTCTCCAAGGCTTTTGGAATTGTTAACCTCGGCAATTCGAGCCCTTTCCAGGGAGGCTGGCAATCGGCGGGAACATCGTACAGCAGATGGAATTTGGTTTCCGATTTGCTGAATGATAAATACAGACCTTTCAGAGAGGCTGTCTATAATTATCATTATAACGGTCTGGATATATTTGATGAGAATAGAAAAGTCGCTCTCGAAAATATGGCTAACCTTGTTCACACCCTGGAGCAATTAAGGACAAAAGTCGATATCAATACGGCACTAATTAAAGCTTTCTTTGATACAAAATATGGTGAGATTGCAGATTACCTGAAGTACACAAATAACCCGGGTTTATTTACAACCCTTAAGAAGATTGATCCCCGGCATATAAGTAAGTATGATGAAGTCATGAAAGCTATGCAATAACAAATTAAACTTCCTTTTCATAAATTCGATAAGTTTTATAAATCTCTCCGTTCATTACCCTGGCACCACGGTTCATCATTTCATTATCTTCAAGTACCCAGCTTGCTTCACCAAGATCTATTCCGACATTATGTGCACGGTTAACAATCTCCCAGTAAAAAACAGAATCCAATCCTTTGCGCTGATAATCAGGTAAGATTCCCAACACAACAATTCTTGCCCATTTAATTTTTTTCTTTTGTGTCATCAGTTTGAAAATACCGAAAGGAAGAAGCCTGCCGTTCATCTCTTTGAATACCTGGTTGTAATCCAGCATTACCAGTGCAAAGCCGACAATCTTATTATCAATTTCGCCAAATAAAACCAGCGAAGGTTCAATAATCGTTTTCAGGTCTTTTGCCATTGCATCAATTTCTTCGTCTGTCATCGGAACGAAACCCCAGTTTGGTTCCCATGTTTTGTTATAAACATCCTTAAAATTCTCAAGCTCTTTATTAAAGTGCTTCATATCCAGCGGGCGTATTTTAATTCCGGATCGCTGTTTTGCAATTTCTTGCACTCTTTTCAATTTTTCTGAAGAAAGAACTTTCTGATTTTCCAATTTATAAGCATAAAGGTCTTTTGCTTTTTTAAATCCGTAATTCTCGATCAATGTTATATAATATTTCGGATTGTAAGTCATAAGCAATCGTGGAGTGTCTTCGAACCCGTCGACCAATAATGCATATTCATCATTGCTGGAAGGATTTGCGGGTCCGCGCATAGAAGTTAGCCCTTTTGATTTAATCCACTCATTGGCTGAATCAAAAAGCATATTTGCTGTTTCCTGGTTATTTTCACATTCAAAGAATCCGAAGAAACCTACTTTATCTTTATGTTCCTTGTTATGAAGATCATTTTTAATAGCAGCAATTCTTCCAACAACTTCTCCGTTTCGTTTGGCTAAAAAGTATTCAGCTTCTGCATGTTTAAAAAAGGGATTTTTTATTTTATCAAGAATTTTCTTTCTATCCATTAAAAGATGAGGAACCCAGTAAGGATCGTTTTTATAAATCTTCCATGGTAATTTGATGAATTGCATCAGTTCATTTTTACTCTGGACGATTGAAATGTTAATGTTGCTCATCTTTAAACTCCGCATAATAAAAAAGCATACCTGATCTTGGGTATGCTTTAAGGGTTTTGTTTAGTCCAATTCACTGATTAGATTAAACCTAATTTCTTGCCGGTGTCCCTGAATATTTCAAGTATTTTATCAAGGTGTTTATCTTCGTGTGTTGCCATATAGCTGGTTCTCATCATTTGTCTGCCGGGAGGAACTCCTGGTGAAATAAATACATTTACAAAAACACCTGCATCGTAAAGCATTCTCCACATTTTAAATGCGAGCAAATCATCGCCAACAATAACAGGCACTATTGCCGTTCTTCCTTCAATAACATTAAACCCTTCGGCTTTCAAACCGGTTCTCATTTTGTTGGCGTTTTTAATTAGCCTGTCGACTCTCTCCGGTTCTGCTTCAAGAATATCGAGAGCCGCTATTGCTGCAGCAACTGAAGAGGGCGTAGGCGAGGCACTGAAAATAAGAGCCAGTGAATGATGCTTAATATAATTTATTATTTCTTTTTTAGCCGCGACAAATCCGCCGAGTGATGCAAAAGTTTTACTAAAGGTGCCCATCGTCATATCAATTTCATTTTCTAATCCGAATTCGCTTGCTGTTCCTCTGCCGCCTTTGCCTATAACACCAACAGCGTGAGCGTCATCTATTAAAATTCTTGCGTTATTTTCTTTTGCAATTTTGTTTAATCTTTCTAAATTAACTATCTCACCTCCGGTGCTGAATACACCATCACTTACAACTAATTTGGCAGTGTCTTTCGGAATTTTTGAAATAACTCTTTCAAGATCATTCATATCATTGTGCTTATAACGGACAAACTCAGCCAATGCTCCTTTTGCCATAAGATTACCAACGACAAGGCATGCGTGATTATCTTTGTCGGAAACTACATATTCACCGCGTTGCACGAGAGTAGGAATAATTCCTTGCCCACTTAAATAGCCTGTGCTAAACAGCAGAACGGCTTCCTGGTTAAAGAATTTTGCCAGGCGTTCTTCAAGTTCAATGTGCAGGTCTAGAGTACCGGTCAAATACCTGGAACCGGAACAGCCCGTTCCATATTTCTCAACTGCTTTTCTTGCAGCTTCTTTGACTTTTGGATGAGCTGTAAGACCAAGGTAGTTGTTCGAGCCAGCCATTATAACTTTTTTCCCCTCGATTTTAACAACGGGTCCTTCATTTTCTTCAATTGGTCTGAAATACGGGTAGAACCCGGCTGCCTTTATTTCGTCAGCCCTTGTGAAGTCATAGCATTTTTTGAAAAGATCCAATTTACTTCCTTAAAATGTGATGCATAATTCTACTAAATCACTATTTATTTCTTAAATTTAGCCGTTCAATGTAAAATTAAAAAGTTTGAAAATCAATAAATTCTAATGGATAAAAAATTAATTGCAGTAGTTACCGGAGCCTCAGGATTTGTAGGAAGTCACCTCGTAGACTTGTTATTGGAGAAAAATTATAAAGTTAGATGTATAATCAGGAAAACAAGTAGCCTGAGATGGCTCGAAGGAAAAGATGTTGAACTTCATATCTGTAAATTAACAGATAAAGAGGGACTAAGAAAAATTTTTGACGGTGCTGATTATATTTATCATGTAGCCGGAATTGTAAAATCAAAAAAGCCGGAAGGTTACTTTAACGGTAATGTTGAAACAACACGTGTTTTGCTCGATGTTGCACTGGAGTTTAAAGAAAATATTAAAAGATTTTTGATTGTTAGTAGTCAGACTTCATCCGGACCTTCCTCACTGAGTAATCCTATAAATGAAGATTCTTCCTGCAAACCAATAACTACTTATGGAAGAAGTAAGCTTGCACAGGAAAAACTTGCAAAAAATTATATGGATAAACTTCCGATTACAGTTTGCAAGATTGCTGCAATCTATGGCGAAAGGGATACCGAGATTTTTATTTTCTTCCAGACTTTTAACAAAGGTTTGATGACTACAATTGGTTTACATGATAAACAGGTAAGCCTTATTCATGTTAATGATGTGGTCAGAGGTTTGTATTTAGCGGCAACATCGCAGAAAGCAGCGGGGCAAACCTATTTTATAACATCACAAAAATATTATACGTGGAAAGAAGTCGGTGATGCTACTTCAAAAGTTATGAACAAAAAACCGTTCAAAGTTAAAGTTCCTCATTTTGTTGTTTATATAATAGCTGCGATCGCCCAATTCCTTTCTTTGTTCAGCAGTAAAGCAGCAACATTAAATATAGAAAAAGCAAAAGATATTACTCAGCCTGCGTGGATCAGCGATTATAAAAAAGCCTTTAAAGATTTCGGCTTCAAACAGGAAATCTCGATTGAAGAAGGAATAAAAAGAACTGTTGACTGGTACAAAAAAATGAGGTGGCTATAAAATTACAAAATTGCAAAATTTAAAGATTTAAAAATTACTCTTTCAGTTTTTAAATTTTTGTATTCTTTCAATTATTTATAGCTCCTTCTGCAATCCATGTTTTTAATCCTTTTAATTGATTTGTTGTAAAAGGGAGATATGGTGAATCTGTTGGAGGCATTTGAGGAAATCCTGCACGAGACGGGTATTCGGTTGTCCAGACTAACTTACTGTTATCAGGTTCTCCACGCGAAACAATTGATGGATCAGCAGTAGTACCCGCCCACGTTGTTAAATCGAGCCCAGCCTCTGTAGTGCCTGCGCCATGACAGTTTACACACTTAGCATCAAATACCGGTTGTATATGCTTTGAATAGCTTACATTTGAATCAGGTATAATTTCATCATCAATATTTGTAGTTGTATCATCACAACCCGCATAAAAAAGTAAAAGCAGAAGAGGAAATATTTTTTTCATAAAATAAAATTACTTTCATTTATAAATTCATCCAAGTCATTAATAAATAAAAATGTTGATAAACAGTTTCATTGTAATTATTTTGAACCGTACAATAAAAGAAATTTTTCATTTTGAATTGTTCATTGTTAATTGTAAACGGGGCTATAGCTCAATTGGGAGAGCGCTTGGATGGCATCCAAGAGGTTCGGGGTTCGATCCCCCGTAGCTCCACCAGACTTCGTTTTGAGCAAAGCGAAAAAAGAAGTCTGCAACGGCATAACCTGATTTATCAGGTGAAGCCGTGCTTAATGTAAATATTTACTTTGCTCAAAACTTCGCCTTGGCATGCCGATGAGGATAATGTTTGAGAGAAAATGTATTATTATGTTTATATACTCCAAAGCATAAATTATACGGATAAATATTATACAGGTTTTACGACAAATATTAAGAAGAGGATAATAAAACATAATGAAGGGAGTGCACAGTATACTTCAAAATACAAACCATGGAAAATCAACATTGCGATAGCTTTTAATGATAAGCAAAAGGCACTTTCATTTGAAAAATATTTAAAAAGTCATTCAGGAAGAGCATTCACTAAAAAACATTTTTGAAATACAAATTTGCGGGGCTATAGCTCAGCTGGGAGAGCGTCTCGTTCGCAACGAGAAGGTCGCCGGTTCGATCCCGGCTAGCTCCACTAAAAAAGTTCAAACATTTTTTTGTTTGTTCTTGAACTTGAACTTGAACTTACTCTTATATTTAAACCCCTGTTTTATCTTAGCAAATAAATCTTAGTTTGAGGCAACCAAGATTTTAACAACACACCGAAATACAATAATATCTACAGTTTTTACGGCATATCATTTGAAATTCCCTTTAGCAGGGCAAAAAACATATGAAGAGTAATAAACAATATTTACTCATAATGTTATAATCTAAATTCTGTTGTGAGGGTAATATGAAACTAGGTTCTTTTAAAAACGGCGCACCCGAATATATTGTAAAAGGGAACAATAAAATGTTGCTGGGAGATTTCAAAGGCGCAATACTTGAATTCACCAAGGCAATAATTATTGATCCGCAGTTTCCTCATTCTTATACCAATAGGGGTGCAGCAAAACTGGAAATCCACGATTACGAAGGCGTTATTGAAGATTGTCTTCAGGCAGTAAAGCTGCACTTCAGGGCTGAAGTAGAAGCCGAGAAAAAAGCAGCTCAGAACGGTTTGAAAAAGTCTGTTCACTCTAATCCGATATATGCAAAATTGTATTCGATGATTGGAACTGCAAAATTGCTTATGGGAAACAGGGAAGAAGCACTTGTTGATTTAAATAGTGCACGTTTACTGGGAAACCAGGATGCTTATGATATAATGAAAATATATAGCAGGTAATCCTTAAATAAGTTTCATTTCTTTTTCAAACCTTCCGGAGAGTTCGGTTAGGTTTTATATCATATTTTTTATAGAATTTAACATTTCATATCTTTGCCTCTAATGAATTTATTACCTCAAAATGATTACTATAAGAAAATTCTGAAACTGGCGCTTCCGGCAATTGCCGGTCTCTCCACTCAAATGGTGGTCTCACTTGTCGATACTGCAATGGTTGGAAGATTGGAAGAGGCTACATATGCACTTGCTGCTATGGGCATAGGTGTTCTTGCAACATGGGCATTAGTAAGTTTTTTTTCCAGTCTTGCTACAGGTACACATGTTCTTGTTGCCCGAAAATATGGTGAAAAAGATTTCAATGCTTGTTCATCAGCATTAATTAATTCTATCCTAATTGCAATTACGGTTGGAACGTTAGTAGCTCTTTTGTCGGTTTTAGCTGCTCACCCCGCTGCCGATTTTTTTGCTGCTGATAAAACTGTAGGTAAATACGCAGGAGATTTTATTTTTTATCGTTTTCTGGGTATTCCTTTTTTTCTTATTTCTGTTTCTTTCAGGGGTTTTTTCTTCGGGATAAATAAAACAAAGATATTCATGTTCTCCGGCGTACTTACAAATCTCCTGAACATTCTTTTCAATTATATGTTTATATACGGAAAATTTGGAGCGCAGGAAATGGGAGTAGCAGGATCAGGATTAGGTTCAACTTTTGCAACTGCATTTGATGCATTATTTTATTGTGTTGTTATTTTACTTCCTTCTTACAGGAAACAATACAGGATTTTTAAAAACTTCAGGCTTAATTTTAATATCATAAAAACAATTTATAAAATTTCTTTACCTGTGTCCTTTCAAAACGTATTTATTCTGATTGGCTTCTTAAGTTTTGTTGGTATTACAGGTTTAATAGGTACAACTGAACAAGCCGCAACACAAGCTGTTATAAGTACTTTATTTATCTCTTTTCTTCCTTGCTTTGGTTTTGGAATTGCAGTTCAAACACTTGTTGGAAATAATATAGGTTCCGGAAAATATAATCTTGCTAAAATATATGGTTTTGAGACGGCTAAAGTTGCGACTTACTATACTTTGACGCTTGGCTTTATTTTCTTTCTTATCCCCCAGTATGTTCTTTTAATTCTTACAAATAATCAATCTATTATTGAAGTAGCTAAACCTATATTAAGAATTGCAGGTTTTGCTCAAATTTTTTATGCATCGGGCGTTGCGCTGGCAAACGGGCTGCAGGCAGCGGGAAAAACTTTTTTTGTAATGATGGCTGAAGTTATAACAAATCTTTTAATATTTGTTCCTCTTGCTTACTTATTTGGTGTTTATCTGAAAATGGGTTTGGTTTGGGCTTGGTTAGCCTTACCGGTATATATAATTATTTACACGTTTATAATTTTTTATAAATTCAGATTTGATGTGTGGAAAGATTGATCTAATCTTTTAACTTTGTAAAAATAATTGAGGCTATCAGAAGAAAAATTAATCCTGTAAGTACAAATGATGTTTTAATCCCTAAAAAACCGGCTGCATAACCTCCTATAATTGGTCCAGTCATATTTCCGAAAATCTGGAAACTTGAAGCAACACCGAGCACTCCTCCTTTTCTTTCGTATGAAACACTATTGCTTATTGATGTAAATAGTAAAGGCAACAAAGCACCAAAGCCAAATCCGAGAAATATCCTTACAGGAATTAGGGTAATCGGGTTATTAACAACAGAATGCAATGCATACATTATACCTGTTATTATTGTTGCAACGAGAAGATTTTTTTTGATTCCTTTTTTTTCAACTCTCTTACCCCACCACGCAGCTGAGAAAGTTGAAGTTATTCCCATAATGCTGTAGAGAGCACCGGTTATAGTCGGAAGTAATTTGCTGCTCACGTTTAACGTTTCAACATAAAGCACAAAGATTGGTCTTATAAATGAAAATCCTAGTGCTGTAAGAGTAATCATTATAGCTGAGATTTTCAAAACCTTTTTATTAAGAAGGTATTTCCAGTTTTCTAAAAAAGTATAAGTCTGAATACCATCGACTCTGTTTTCTTCTTTTACAAAAACCAGTAAGAGAATACCTGTAAAAAAAAGTAATATGGCAACACTGAAGAAAACAAACCGGTAGCCAAATAAATCGGAAATAACTCCACCTATCAGAGGTCCCAGGACAGTTCCTGCAGCCGTGGAAGATTGTAGAAGCCCTAAGGCATAGCCGGTTTTATTTTCCGGAGTATTAGATGCAATTAAC
>Ga0209212_1004406_pt1 | contig 17449 bp, 19 predicted proteins | sample RifGroC2_FD_183996 | JGI IMG/M metagenome (GOLD analysis project Ga0209212, IMG submission 183996) | Groundwater microbial communities from Rifle, Colorado, USA - Groundwater C2 (SPAdes) (version 2) | ecosystem: Environmental > Aquatic > Deep subsurface > Groundwater | place: Rifle, Colorado...
GCGAAATTTGAGCAGCTAATCGCTTTTGGGCTGCGTCTTCCGTAATATTATTTCGTTTTATGAGTCTTTTAAGTCTGATTTTATCATCTGCAATAATAAGTAAAACATAATCAAAATAAACTTCCCAACCTGTTTCATAAAGCTGTGGAACCGATACAGCAAGGATTTTTTCTTTTTCATTTTCCTGAAAAAACTTATCTACAACATTTTTAACCGTAGGATGAAAAATCTTTTCAAGTTTTTCAAGCTTGTTTTTGTCATTAAAAACTATATCGCCAACTTTTTTGCGGTCAATTTTGCCTTCACGGTCTTTAACATCCGTATCAAAAAGATTATTTACTTTTTCAATTATATCTTTATCTTGCGATAGAAGATTATGGACAATTTTATCAGTATCCATAGTTATAAATCCTTGCTCATAAAGCAAGGATTCTATTAAAGTTTTTCCTGATGCTATGTTTCCGGTAATTGCAAGTTTTATCATTTTTAAGATTTCCGCATGTCCTTCTCAGCGACCAACGAGAAAATGGGAATGATTGTTTATGATATATTATTTAATAATCACATAAAAAACCCCTAAAAAAAATATGCACAACAAAAATCTTCACGAAAAATATATAAAAAAATGTCTTGAACTGGCAAAGCTTGGGGAGGGAAATGTTTCTCCTAATCCGCTTGTGGGTTCAATAGTTCTTGATAAAGACGGCAATGTGGTTGGCAGAGGCTATCATGAAAAATACGGCGAAGCTCACGCCGAAATAAATGCGCTTAATCAGGCAGGAGATAAAGCAAAAGACGGTACAATTTATGTAAGCCTTGAACCCTGTTCTCATTATGGCAAGACTCCTCCCTGCATTGACAGAATTATCAAAGAAAAAATCAGGACTCTGGTTGTTGGAATGACTGATCCAAACCCGCTTGTTTCAGGAGAAGGCATCAAAAAAGCTAAAAATGCAGGGTTAGAAGTCCTGGAAAACATCTTGACTAAAAAATGCGAAAAAATAAACGAAATTTTTATAAAAAATATAACAAAAAAACAACCGTTTATTGCAACAAAAACAGCTTCTACCATTGACGGAAAAATAGCAACTTCAACGGGAAGCAGCAAATGGATAACTTCCGAAGCAGCAAGAGAAGAAGTTCAAAGACTAAGAAATAAATATGATGCCATTATTACAGGTTCTAATACAATAATTGCCGATAATCCGAGCCTGACTTGCAGGAAAAAAGGATATAGAAATCCTGCAAGAATAATAATAGATTCTCAATTAAGAACTTCTCCCGATTCAAAAGTTTATAATGATGATGGAACAAACATAATTATTGCAACATCAGAAAATATTGACAAAAACAAATTAAAAATTTATCCTAAATATATAAGTATAATTAAATGTCCGCTTAATCATGATAATAAAGTTGATCTGGAATATTTAGTTCAAAAACTATATGCACAAGAAATTTTCAGTATTTTGATTGAATCGGGCGGTAACTTAAACGGTGCTTTCTTAAAATATAATCTCATTGATAAAGTTTATTTCTTTATTGCACCTAAAATTATTGGAGATAATACAGCTATAAGTTCTTTTGAAGGGTTTAATATTAAAAACATTTCTGAAAGTAAATTATTTGAATTTGGTAAAGTTGAAAATTTTCCGCCGGATATAATGATAGAAGGATATTTAAAATGAGAGATCCCAAAAAAAGCCTAAAAAACTCAAAAAGTAAAACTAACGAAACCGGCAAAGAAATGGTTATAGAAAACCCTTTTTTTCTAGCTATTATTATACTTGCGGGAGCAATTCTTATAAATTACTTGCTGGAATTGGAATTTACCAAAAACTTATTCAAATGGGGTGAATATTATTTCAATTCAACTTTATACTGGTTAAATTCAAATCTCCAACCGGCATTTAAAGACCATCCTTATATCAAAATACCTGTATTTACAAATCCTGTAACCGCAGAATTTATGACAATTATTAACCCATGGATGTGGTTGAGAGGTTTTATAATAAGTTCTTTTGCGGCAAGTCAAAGTATAACAATTTTGCAAATAAAAATAATAAAATCAAAAAATGTTGTTATTGCTTCAATTTTAATCGGAATTTTACAACTGTGTGTCTATGCTTTACCATATGGCTCAGGACTCTCAATACCATTGTTTGTTGCATTAGCACAAAAATTTTACATTAATATTTTTGCAATAATTTTTGTTTGTCTTATAGGAATTTTATCAGGTATAGAATACGCTGTTTATTTATTGAGAAATGATAAAATACAGATGTCTTCAAAAAATGAAAGTGATGGTCCTAAAATCAATGTAAAAGTTATAGACAAATTAGACTGGTAATTATAGGAAATTATTTTATAGTATGTATGGTTATGTAATATTCACAGATATCGAAAAATACAGCACATTAAAAGATGCTGATTTGAAAATATATTTTAATAAAGTTATTCCTGTAGTTTCTGAACAGCTTAAAGAGTATAAAGATGCGGCAATCATTTGGAATACCTGGGGTGATGCCATATTTGCAATTTATGATAAGGCTGAAATGGCAATCAATATGGCTCTCGCTTACAGAGAATCTTTTAGTAAAATTAATTTTGAAGAATTTGGCATAAGAAAATTAAATCCTAGAATTGCTGGCAATTTTGGAGAATTTGAATTGATTTTTGATCCTGTTTCAGGAAAACAAAATGTTCATGGCACTCTGGTAAATATTACTGCCCGAATCGAGCCTGTTACAACGCCGGGAGAAATCTTTGTCACAAAAGAATTCAGGGATATGTCTATCTCAAGTTATGACAAGGTTGAAAATGTCAGATTTGAAGATATGGGAGAAATAAAACTTCCCAAAAATGCCGGTCAGCTAAATCTTTACAGGTTATGCAAAAGAGCAGAAACTTCCATGAAACCTGCCGGTATTATCCTTTCCAATATAGATTATAATATTCAAGCGCCCATCAAGACCAGGCTTAACGAACCCAAAGTCAAAAAACCTGTAGAAAAATCCATAGAACAGCGCCTCCTGGAAAATTCAAAACTCTTAGAAAGTTCAAACAAGAAATTTTCTTCTGAAGACAAATTAAGTAAAATTGCGACTGTCTTAAAAGATGACAAAAATATAATAAAAAAGACCAAAGGACCAAATTTTATAAAAACTTTAGTTAACAGTTTGAAAAATCCTAAAGATTTATTGAAAGAAAATCCTTTTTTACTCGCTCTTGTTGCTTTTATAATTGCGATAAACTTAAATTTAATCCTAAATATGACTTTTATAAAATATGGTTTAAATATACCAATATTAAAGCCGGAAGCCATAGCTCTTATTAGTCTCTGGTTGTGGCCGATAGGATATCTAATAAGTTCCTTTATAACGGGTCAGGTAATGACTCTTTTGCAAAAAAAAGTCATGAAGTTTAAAAATACTGTTATTGCTCCAATTTTAATAGTATTTTTGTATCTGTTTTCATGTGTTTTGCAAAATAACTCTGCATCCGCAAATCCTTTATTTTATATAAACATTCTTATATTATGGTTTGTTTGTTTTGTCGGATTTTCTAAAGGCACAGAAGTTGCCGGCGATAAAATTAAAGCATCAACCCGTAAATAATAAAAATATTTTAAGGTTTCTTTTTAGTTTCACTTATAAAGTTTTTTGCAAGGTTTACAGGAATAGCAAATCCTATTCCGATGTTTGATTTGTTATTATCAGGATTATAAATAGATTGATTAATTCCTATAACTTCGCCTTCTGTATTTAATAAAGGTCCGCCTGAACAGCCGGGATTTATTGCGGCATCTGTCTGAATTTTATTTTTAGTTTTATCAACACGGCTGATTATACCCTCTGTAAGTGTTCTGCTAAACCCGAAAGGATTTCCGATTGCAAGGACTTTTTGTCCTACTTTAACTTTTGAAGAGTCGCCAAGTCTAATTATAGGGAGGTTTTTTTTAGGTTTTATTTTAAGAAGGGCAAAATCACCTGTTTCTGTATCACTTATAATTTGACCATCGTATTTTTCTCCGCTGGATAAAGTTATTTTAATTTTTTTATGCCCTTCTATAACATGACCGCTTGTTAAAATGATGCCGCTTTGTTCTATGATAAAACCGGTTCCGCTTGACACACCGTCATCAATGTCAACATCAACAGAAACAATAGAAGGCGCTACATCTTCGTAAACATTAATAGTGTTTAACTCATCTTTAGTATAACTCTCTGAATACGACGGCTGTGCATTAATAAACGAAATTAACATAACAGCTGCAATTAATTTTTTTGCATTCCGGTAAAAATATTCTAATTTTGACATGTCCTAAACTCCAACTCCGAATCTTAAATTTTATTATTGCTTTAGAATATTATTTATTATCCAATTTTTAATAAAAAGCTATAATCCTAATGTGGATAAAAAAGGGAATAAAAAATGCTGCTTAATAAGTAGTTATTTTATCTAATGCTTTTATAAATATTCACTTTTAGGGTAATTTATTGTATATTTAGAAAAATATTAATTAAATAATTTATTGATTTTGAATAAAAAAATGAATCTTGTAAATCCTATAAAAAAAAATCAAAAAATAAAGATAATTCCTGACAATATTGAAGAATTTTCAATGGGAATAATAATCTTTGCATGCAAAGATTATTTTGTTGCGGAAGTAAAAAATTCTTCATTGATCATGATCGACTCTGAGCCGGAAATATTAATATCAGCAGAAGATTATATGATTATGTTTGCTTCAAAAGTAAATAAAATAGATAATAATAAAGTATTTTTTGCTGTTCCGCCAAAATTTACTATTGTCCAAAAAAGAGAATACCCCCGTATAAAAACCAAAATACCGGTATTCATTAAGGAAACAGTTAACAGTAAAGAAATTGAAGCCGAAACAATTAATATTGGAGGCGGCGGCATGCAATTTGTTTCTTCCGTTAAATATAACTTAAACTGTATATTAAATGCCCGTTTTTCTTTACCTAACAAAAAAGAAATAAATACTTTATTTGAAATTTTGAGAGCTGATTGCGAGCAACTGAACGAAAAAATTCTTCTTTCCGGAAAATTTCAAACCATCTCAAACTTTGATAAAATAGCTATAGTACAATTTTGTTTTAAGCGTCAATTAGAGTGTATTGCGAGGCAGCCTCGCTGCACCACTAATGGCTGAAGAACGGGCAGGAGATAAAAGCCCGGGACGAAACGCCGTTTAGGGCGAGCAATAAAGAAAATATAAAAAATAAACACGAATGGAGGAATAAATTATTAGATTATCAGCTAAAATCGCCGGAATTTTTTCCTGTTTCACTTTATTAATAATAGGATCTATAGTATTATTAAATGAAATGTCTTTTGACTATAATACAGTTATAAATGCATGTTGGTACAGTATTTTTGGAGCGATTACAGCAGGTTTTTTCGGATTTTTTATAGGAAAAGTTTTAGAAACATCAAATAATACATCTAAAAAAAATAATTATAAAAATTCAAAAAAATCTAATAAAAAAGAGTTCGATGATGCTGAATCAGAAAATAATAATTAAATTATAATATTATAATAATTGGATTAAGAGTTAGGATAAATTTATGAAAAAAGAAAAAGTTTTAAGAACAAGAGTATCGTTAGTCAGTAAATTTACAACGATTATTGGCGTTTCAATTTTTTATTCAGTATTTTTTATATCCGCATATAACCTTTATGCCAGTACGCCAATTCTTAAACAATATAGAATAGATCAAAATCAGAATTATATAGCATTTTCAAATACTATATATAGTTCAGCAACTCAAGAACTTAAAACAGGGAAAAAGTTTATTAATACTTATAATTTGGCAAAAAATCTTGTAGCTAATAATCTGGTTTTATATTCAAGTTTAATAGATAACAACACTCAAAAATATGTATGGACTACAGTTGGTGATATTGCCGGAACTAAAGCAAACATAAACAGCTTATGGATGGATGGCGGATTTTCTACAAAATACACAAACATGAACCCTGAAAATATTCAGCAAAGTACTTTTAATGTAGGTGATAATCGTCTTGTTGTTGCATTTTATAGTGAAAATTCTATCGGGCATCTTGTAGATCTTCTGGTAAAAGGCAATCTTACTCTTTCAATATTATTTATAGTTTTTGGTTTTTGGGCAGCTTTTATTCTTGCAAAATACGTAACAAAACCGATAAAAAATCTTGTAGAAGTTGCTGAAGAATTTTCACAGGGAAATCTGAAATTCAGAACAGATGTAAAATCTGAAGATGAAATAGGTGTACTTGCAAAAGCCTTTAATACTATGGCTGACAAGCTTAATGATCTTTATAACTCCCTTGAACAAAAAGTTATGGACAGAACGCATGAATTAAGCAGGATAAATCTTCAACTTAAACGTGCGAATAAAGAAATTAAAGATGCCCAGTCAATGGTAGTTCACAATGAAAAAATGCGCTCTCTGGGACAGCTTGTAGCAGGAGTAGCACACGAGCTTAATAATCCGATCAATTTTATTTACGGTAATTTGTCACACCTGAAAAATTATTCAAATGACCTTATTCAAATCATTGCCAAATATGAAGAATTTAAAAATCAATTACCTGAAGAAAAAATTCAGGAAATAGAAAAATTAAAAGAAGATCTTGAATATGAATTTATCGTGGAAGATCTTTCTCTATTAATAAAAAGTTGTCATGAAGGCGCAGAACGCTCAAAACAAATTATACTCGACCTGAAAAACTTCTCAAGGCTTGATGAAGCCATGGTGAAAGAAGTTGATATTCATGAAGGGATAGACAGCGCTTTAAATATTCTTGAAAGCAAATATAAAGACAGAGTTACCGTTCATAAACAATATGGCGAAATTCCTCAGATTATGTGTTATGCGGGACAAATAAATCAGGTATTTATGAATGTTCTTGATAATGCGGCACAAGCGATAGAAGGCAACGGCAATGTCTATGTAAGAACAAAAGTTATAGATCAGGATGCGGTAATTGAAATTGAAGATACAGGTCCCGGTATTGATGAAGAAACCCTTCCAAAAATATTTGATCCGTTCTTTACCACAAAACCTGTTGGAGAAGGTACAGGTCTCGGGTTATCAATTTGTTACAAAATAATTAAGAGCCATAATGGTAAAATGGAAGTAGAAAGCGAAAAAGGTAAAGGAACTAAATTTATCATAAAAATTCCTGTTAATTGGACAGAACAAAGTAATTTAAGTAGTGAAAATCCTATAGAAGTATCATAATAAATGAAATACAATATATTAGTCACAGATGATGAAATAGATAATTTGCAGTTGTTCAAAAGAACACTACGGAGCAATTATAACGTATTTCTTGCAAATTCAGGGTTTGAAGCAATTGAAATCCTTAAAAGCAACAAAATCGATATGATTATATCTGATCATAAAATGCCTGGCATGGACGGCGTTGAACTGTTAAAAAAAACCTTACATTACGCGCCTGATGCGATAAGAATTTTAATTACAGCTTATACTGACTCTACAAGCTTAATCGGCGCGATTAATGAAGGTAAAATTCACAGATATATCAGAAAACCATGGAACCCTAATGACTTAATAAATATACTTGAAGCTAGTTTTGAAGTTTATCAGTTAAATCTTGATAACCAGAGCCTTGCGCTTGATTTAAAAGAATTATTTTCTGGAACTATTTCTGCCATTACCGAAGCGCTTGACGCAAAAGATCATTATACTTTTGGCAGAAGCAAAAGAGTTACTTATTACGCATTAAAAACCGGTGAAACACTTGGATTGTCCGACACAGAACTTAGCGAACTTGAACTTGCAGGTCTGTTGCACGATATAGGAATGATAGGAGTGCCTGAAACCATTTTGAACAAACCGGGCAATCTTACTCCTGAAGAGTTTGATGAAATCAAAAAACACGTAGTAACCGGCGTTAAAATCCTTGAAGAAATTAAACAGCTGCGTTCCGTAATAAGAATTGTAAGTTTTCATCATGAAAAATACGACGGAAAAGGTTATCCCTATAAATTATTAGGAGATGACATTCCAATAGAAGCACAAATTATCGCTATTGCCGATGCTTATGACGGTATGACCTCGGACAGGGCTTATCGTAAAGGTCTTCCGCATGAATATGCCGTAGAAGAGTTAAAAAAATCATCGGGTACGCAGTTTTCTCCTAAAGTTGTTGAAGCTTTTCTTCAAATTGCATCAAACGCAAAAGAAGAAATTAAAAATATTGATTCATTTGCTTCCGAAAAATTTATTAATGAAGGGTCACCGGCAAATTAGTTTATTTTCTCTTTTTTCTACCTGCTGTCATTGCTAAGAAACTGAAAACAGACTATACAAACGGTCTTCAATTTCAGTTTCATCAATTTCGTCTGTAAGCTTATTTATATCTATCGCCATTTGATAATATTTTGCTGCGCCTGCTTTATTTTTCAAAGCCTGATAAGATCTTCCTTTGTTATAATGGGCAAGAGCATAATTTGGATTATTTTTTATGGCTTGAGTAAACATAATAATAGCTTCTTCGGGACTGTTTGAGCCGTCAAGATAAACAACACCAAGATTATTAAAAGCTATTTCATATTTTGGATTTAAACTTATAGCTTTATGATAAGCAATAATTGATTCTTCAATACAGCCTTTTTCCCAGAGAACCAACCCCAAATTGCAATATAATTTTGGAATGTTTGGATCGAGTTTTATCGCGGTACAATAACAATCAACAGAATTATCAAGGTCATTTCTATCCTGATAAGATTCACCTAAAGCAATAAAAGCGTCAATATTGTTAGGATCAAGCACTATTGCGGTTTGATAAGCAACAATAGCTGCATCCATATTGTCTTTAACCTGATGATAAATTGCACCAAGCGCCTGAGAAACTATAGACGTCCATTCATTATCAGGATTTAAACGTATAGCTCTTTGATATTCAGAGATTGCTCCTTCATAATCCTGAAGCTGAACAAGGGCATAAGCCAGACTGTTATGATAAAAGGCATTATCGGGTTCAATTTCTATAGCCCTTTTAAAGGCATTAACCGCGCTAAATTTATCTTCTTTTCTAAGGTATAAATGACCTAACTCATAGAACAGATTTGAGTTTAAAGGTTCTAACCGGGCAATTTGCTTAAAACAGTCAATTATTTCTTCGTAATTGTTTTTATCAAAATTTTGAAGAAGTTCAGCAAGTTTTGCCCAGAGAACAATATCATCTCCGGCTGTCAAAAGTGCTTTTCTGTAGAAGTCCGCTGCTTTTTGAGGATTTTGAAGCTCTACTAAAAGATCACCGATTTTTGAATAAAATAAATCTTTTCTGCCTGTACGAAGTGCTGCTTTTTCATAAGTTGCAATAGTTTTTGTAAAATTACCTGTCTTTTTATGAAAACCTGCTTTAAATCTATACTTAAATATAGAAAAATCTTCGGCGCTGCTTTTATAAAACATCCTGATTACATCATAATCATAGGATGTCATTAGCACTCCGGTTATAAAATAATGAATTCCTCTTACAAAATCAATTAAATTAAAATCTGATTGCTGCAATCGCTGTATTATTGTTAATCCTAGAGTGATTCTTTGCTTGGAAGACCTGAATCCCGCGAGTTTAATAGAAGTTTTAAACGCTTTTTCAGCTTCTTTATAGTTGCCGGATGCTTTTAGGAAATATCCGAGATAAAGTCTGGCATTAGCCGATTTGGGATCAAGCTCTATGGCTTTTTTACATTTTTGTATAGCTGAAGTTAAATCAATATCGCCTTTTTCCCATAATAAGCTGGCAAGTTTATAATAAACATGGGGAATGGAAGGATTTATCTTCATTGCTTCAAGATAATATACGAGAGCTTTATCAAGATCATTCCGGTTAGACCTTATAAGGTAATTTTCATGCGATTTTTGGGCTAAATCCAGAATATGATTTATATCAGCGCCTGAAAAAACAGGTATTTTGCTTTTCAAGGTTTCTTTTAGCATCCAAATTTCCTCAATAAACTATTATTTAATTTTCCATATTGTCATTGCGAAGCATGAAATGTTTACAAAACAAAATTGTTTAACTACCGAAACAATCTATTCAATAATTTACTAAAATAGTAAAGCAGGATAGATTGCCACTTAGTGGTGCAAAAATGTTGCCGCGATGACAATTGTTAAAAAATGCGAACACATCTTTTTATCTATATCGGACGTTCTTTACAAAACTTTATAGTTCTTTAAAAAAATTAATAATTTAAATTGAGATTTGAATTGTAATAATTATCAAATCAAAAAAAGCGGTAAACAAAAAGTTTACCGCTTTTTTTGATTTTTATAATAATCTTATTTTATTGACAGGTATATCAACAACACCTTTTGTTGTCGGATCTGATAACCTCTCTACTGCTTCTTTTAGTTTTGGTTGCAGTGCCGGGGTCTTGATTTCTGCAATATCTCTTGCAAGAGGCGTAAGTGCTTTTTTCCCTGCTTCTTGTAATTTTGCTTGTTGTTCAGTTAAAGGCTTGACCATTTCAGTTAAGGGTGGGGTTTTATGATGATCAATAATAGCTATACTTTTACCTTTAGCTAGTCCTAATAATTTTGATACCATAATAAAATCTTCCTTCCTTTTTTCTAACCTTCTGCATATATAAAATCAGATGAAAGGAAAAAATTGCTAAATTTTACCCCCCCCCCCGTTTTACAAAACTTTACAAAAACAGAGCGATATGCATGGATAGTAAAATTGTCATGCTGAACTGACTGCAAAGCAAGGTGAACCTGAGAGCCGTAGTTGTATGCCCCTACCTGGTGATTCAGCATGACAATTTTTGAATTTAAATTTTCAATTGTTTGTTAGACAGACCCTGAACTTGATTCAGGGTGACAAGTAGTTTAGGGTAACAAAATGTGCAATGTTAATTAATTAAACAATGTGTGCATTTTTGATATAATCACACTTGGGCAACCCTTGAAACTTTCCCCTGTAACTAACGCTCAAAACGTTAAAATAGTTTACAGAAGGGAGGTGATGCTAATGAAGTTGAATTTATCTATAAATGAGAAAGACTGGATTTACTTGTTATTTCTTATTTTACTCTTTATAGACAAACAAGAGCTAGTAAAAATACTAACTCTTGTCATAAATCAACTGTAAAAGGGGTTTTAATGATGGTGTTAGCGCACCATCGCCCTCTTATTTTATTATAGCAGATTAATTTTATTTTTAAAGTGTAATAAAATATAAAGTGTATAAAAGTTTTCAGAGGTGGAAAGTGTCGAATATTCTTGATACAAAAAATATAAATATACTGAATCTCGCTAAAGAAGTATTTGTAATTGAGGCGCAATCAATTACAAACCTTATAAAAAGACTCGGAGAACCTTTTGAAGAAGCCATAAATTTGCTTTACAGCTGTAAAGGCAGAGTTATAGTTACCGGAATGGGAAAATCAGGGCTTATTGGGAAAAAAATAGCCGCAACTTTTTCCAGTACGGGAACTCCTTCATATTTTCTTCATCCTGCGGAAAGTACCCACGGAGATTCGGGAGTTATAACCAAAGAAGACATAGTGCTTGCAATTTCAAACAGCGGAGAAACATCGGAATTACTTCAATTGTTGCCTCTAATCAAAAGATTTGGCGTAAAAATGATTGCAATGACAGGAAAATTAAATTCTACACTTGCACAAAAAAGCGATGTTACGCTTGATATATCGGTAGAAAGAGAAGCATGTCCTCTTAATCTTGCGCCTACGGCTAGTACTACAGCTACACTCGCTATGGGTGACGCTCTTGCGGTATGTCTTCTTGAAAAAAGAGGGTTCAGCGCTGAAGATTTTCTCCTTTTTCATCCTTCGGGAAAACTGGGCAAAGGTTTTTTCTGGAAAGTTGAAGACCTTATGACTAAAGAAGAAAACCTGCCTGTTGTTAGTATGGAAACTAATTTTCGCGAGGCGATTCAAGAAATTACCGCCAAAAAACTCGGTGTAACTATTGTTGTTGATGAAAGAGGCTTATTAAAAGGACTTTTGACAGACGGGGACATAAGAAGGGCGTTGCAAAAATATAACGAAATTTCCGGCTTAAAAGTTAAAGATGTTATGACCATGGGTGCAAAAATCATTGAAAAAGATGCTTTTGCTGCACAGGCATTGCAAATTATGGAAAAATATTCTATAACTTCGCTGGTAATATTAAAAACAGATGGAACACCAGAGGGAATCCTTCATATTCATAACCTTTTAAAAGCAGGTGTGGCATGATTTTTGCATTAAAAAAATGTGAAATTAAAAAAATAAAAAGGGCGAGCAGGGAGCGAAGCGACCATAGCGAGCCAAAAAACTAACTTTAACCCCCTCCCTCGAGGGAGGGGGTTGGGGGTGGGTGTAAATAATGATTTAACAAATACTTATTTAAAAAGGTAAAAAATAACAATGATTCAAAACCAAAAAATAGATAACCTTGAAGAAAGAATCTCAAAAATAAAGCTGGTAGCCTTTGATGTTGACGGTGTGCTGACTAATGGAGAAATAATTTATTCCGAAAGTGGCGAAGAAATAAAGATTTTCAACGCAAAAGATGGGCATGGCGTTGTTATGTTAAACCATAAAGGTTTTATAACAGCTATAATTACAGCCAGACAAACCCCAATAGTTGACAGAAGAGCAAAAGATCTTGGTATAACGCATGTTTATCAGGGAGCAAAAAACAAATTAGTTGCTTTACAAGATTTAATGGGAAAGTACAATCTGGATTATTCTGAAATTGCTTATGTGGGCGATGATATGCCTGATGTTTGTATTCTTGAGAGAGCCGGGCTTGCTTTTTGTCCTAATGATGCCGCGGAAGAAGTGAAGAAAATCTGCCATTTTATTTCTTCAAAAGAAGGCGGCAGAGGCGCTGTAAGAGAAATTTCTGATTTTATCCTTTCAGGTATTAAAGACAAAACTTTAGTTTGATTAAAAGGAAAATACCTTTATATTTTTTCACCCAAAATCATTTTCACAGCTTTAATATTAGCCGTTAAATAACTTGTTTCCTCTGTAATAAAAATTAATTTAACATTCATATCATTCAAATGTTTTATTATTAAGCCTTTTTGCAAATTAGTGAGTGTTAAGGTTTTTTCTTCTGCCATAATAAACCCTTTTTCAGTATTTTATAAATTGTGTTATTGCAAAATTGCAATAACACAATTTAATTCTAACATTATAATTGCATATATGCAAGAGACTAAAAAATTAGGTAGTTATATAAGAAAATTAAGAGAAAATAAAAATCTTTCTCTTAATTCTTTTGCGTATAAAAATAGTATAGAACCATCTACATTAAGCCGTATTGAAACAGGAATAATAGATCCCAAATATTCTATGCTAATTAAAATAGCTGCCGGATTTGATATAAAAGTTTCTGAATTATTGAAAAATTTTGAAGATTCCTAAAAACAAAACTCTTTAAACCAACTCCACGACGGAAACCCCATCACCGCCTTCAGCCTGTTCTCCCGCCCTGAACTTGCTCACATACGGCGAAGTTTTAAGATATTCCCTGACTGCTTTTCTTAAAATCCCTGTCCCATGCCCGTGAATCAAATAAACAGGCGAAATATTTGCAAGACTGGCTTCATCGAGGAAAAATTCAACTTTTTCTATAGCATCTTCGGCATTTAATCCTCTCAAATCAAGCGTATTACTTAATTCATGTCTTTTTAAATGAAAATCTTTTGGTTTTTGAATTATCGGCTTAAATTTAGCGAACTTGCCTGATTTAGATTTAACCAGCTCCTCAGCCTTGACTGTTGTTTTAAGCAAACCGATTTCCACCTGAACATTAGTGTTTTTATCAGGCAGGGAGGTTAGTACTGCTTCTTGATCCAGATGTTTTATAACAACAGTATCGCCGATTTTAATATTTCCCCAATCTATAGGCTGAAATTCAGGCTCAAGGAGTTCTTTTTCTTCCTGACTGAATTTTCTTAGTTCAGCTTCTGTATTGCCTATTCTTGAAAGAGAACGCCTTAAAACCTTTTCACTCTTTGTACGCGTAATTTCTTCGAGAATATCTTTTATTTCTTCCTTTGCTTTCAGCAGTTCCGAGTCAAATTTTTTCTTGTAAACACTAATAATCTTTTTCTTCTCGTCTTTTATATTTTCAAGTCTTTCGTTGAAATCTTTTTCGAGAATTTCAAGATTATCTTTTGTTTCCTCAACTTTTTGGGCGTTTCTGGAAAGCTCTTGCTGTGTATTTTGAAGCCCTTCAAGCACCTGTCCTGTCGGGTCTTTTTTTGTTAAATATATTTCCCGTGCTTTTTCTGCGATATTTTTATCAAGTCCCAACTTTCCTGCTATATAAATGGCGTTACTCTTACCCGGCATGCCCATTAAAAGCTTGTAAGTCGGCGCGAGGCTTTCTGTATCAAATTCTACACTTGCATTATAAAATCTTTCTTTCGTATAAGCAAGGGCTTTAAGTTCACTAAAGTGCGTAGTAACAATAGCTCTAGCTCCTTTCTTGGAAATATCCTGCAAGATTGATTCAGCCAGTGCCGTTCCCTCAAGAGGATCGGTGCCTGCCCCTATTTCATCAATCAGAATAAGGGTGTCTTCGTCGGTATTTTCAAGAATATTAATGATGTTTTTGATATGACCTGAAAATGTGGATAAGCTCTGGATAATGCTTTGTTCATCCCCAATATCCGCAAAAATGTTTTTGAAGGGATAAATACTGGCTTCTACAGCGGGAATATGCAAACCTGCCTTTGCCATAAGCGTACAAATTCCGACTGTTTTCAGAACTACAGTTTTTCCGCCTGTATTAGGACCGGTAATTATCATCATATTAAAACTTTTTCCGATTTCGATATCATTCGGAATAACTTTTTCAACCACCCTCAAAAGAACGGGGTGCCTTACACTTTTGAGGGAAATATATTTTTCATTGTTAATTTCCGGCTCTGTCGCATGAATAGATATACTATATTTGGATTTTGCGAAAATAAAATCTATATCGCCAAGAATTTCAAGCGTGAAAGTCAACTCCTGCGAAATTTCTTTCACCCTGCCTGATAGTTCCGCCAAAATTCGCTTAACTTCCGCGTCAATTTTAAGTTCTATTTCCCGAAGAGCGTTGTTAAGTTCAACTATTGCGCGGGGTTCAATAAAAATTGTCGAGCCGCTTGCGGAAATATCGTGTACAATTCCCGGAACATGCGATTTATGCTCGGCTTTTACCGGAACAACATACCTGTCATCCCTTAAAGTAAAAACACTTTCCTGAAGAAATTTTGAAAACGAAGAAGAATTTATGAGGGAATTAAGCTTGTTTTTAAGATTATAAGTCTGGTCTTTAAGACTCACGCGAAGCCTTTTTAATTCAGGACTTGCGGTGTCGAGCATAATTCCCGACTCGTCAAAAATATCAAGAATGTCTTCCTCAAGGGATTTATCTTCATATAAATTAACTGAAATTTTGTATAATTCTGGAACTTCTTCTTTATACCTCTCGAAAAACGACTTTAATCGCCTCGAAGCTCCCATTGTATTTGCTATATCAATTAATTCTTCGCTTCTTAAGGTTTTCCCTGTTCGGGCAATCGCAATAAATTCCGCAATATTTCTTATCCCGCCAAGAGGGGGGTAGATTGTGCGATCTAATAAATATTTCCCTTCCGTGGTAAGTTTGATTTCATACTTAATTTTTTCAATGCCGGAAAAAATCTCTGCATTCAAACAACGCTCTTTGCCAATTTCACAAGTTGAATGCTTTGAGAGGTCTTCAAGTATGGTTTTCCATTCAAGGGCTTTTATCGTTTGTTTTATAGTGTTCATTTTTCTGAAATATCTTTTATAAACTAATTAATTTTTAACACAGTTTGGAAACAATATGAATAATACAGCCAAAATAAAAGAGGTTCTCCTTCGGAGAACCTCTTTAGTATATTTTTTCTCTTAAATCTCCAGATTCATCTGGAAGAAAAATTTCTATCTATCCATTTTGTGCATTATTTTATGTTCTCTATAGAGAAAGTGTGCGAAAGCTGCAAACATTATAAACATTAAGGCAAATCCTAAATATTGATTCATTTATATATCCATACCTTTTAATGATATTTTATGAATTTTTAAGACAAAATAAATAAAGACAGCAAATATAACAATCATTAAAGCAATTCCTAGAATTTGATTCATTTTTTCTTCACCCCTTTTATTTGAAGTAATAATTCAGTAATTTTTTCACTTATATCAGCAACTACAGAAAACAAAATAACACTAGATATAAGACCAATTACAACAAAAGCTATTTCCGTAATACTGGCATTTCCATTTAAGGCTTTTATAAATAAACCTGTTGAAGCACCAAAAGTAACTATTAACATGTTACTAAATATAGTTTTATTGGTAATCAATACTTGTATATGGGTTTTTAAATAATCTTAAGTCATAAAATTTCTAAATTTCCAGATTCATCTGGGAGAAAAGTACAACCTGATTTTTGCCTCTTTTTTTAGCCGCATAAAGAGCATGCTCAGAATATCTTATGATTGTATCTGCTGTTTCATCAATCGCAGAAAGGAAAGGATAACTGGAAATACCGCTGCTGACTGTAACAGGGTGTTTTTCTTCTTCTCCTTCAGGAATAAATTCCATTTCTTCTATGTCTTTTCTGATTCTTTCAGCAAAAATATAGGCATTTTCTTCTGTCGTGTTGGGAAGAACCATAATAAATTCTTCATCGCCGTATCTTGTAAGCACATCTTCTTTTCTAGCCCTGCGTTTAAGAATTTCCGTAATCTGCTTAAGAAGCACATCGCCCCAGGCATAACCATAGATATCATTTACAACTTTAAAAAAGTCAATATCTAACAAAATAGTGGATAAAGGAAGATTATAACGTTTTGCCCTTGATAATTCTTCCTCAAGCCTTTGATGGAGACAACTTCTGTTATATAAACCCGTTAATTCATCAGTTGTTGAAACGGTTTTAATAGTATCTTTCAACTCTTTGATTTTAAGCATGTTTTTAACGCGAATCTGCAACTCGGTATTGTCTACCGGTTGGATTATATAGTCAAAAGCATCGGCTCTAACCCTGATATCAAGGATTTTATCGCTGACTATCAGTAAAGGAGCAGAGACTTTGTTTCTGACAAGAACGTCTTCAATTACTTCGGGCTTGCCTTCAAGAATGATCATATCGGGATTTAATGATTCTGCCAACTTAATTTCTTCGATTTTTTTGGCAATTACGGAATAATCAGCTCCCTTTAAAAGCAACGATTCAAGTTTTGATTTTCCTTCCGGATTGTAGATTATAATATTTTTCATTTTGATACCGCCTATATTAACTCTTACCTAATATTTTATTATCGTTCCTGATTTAGTTTCTTTAATTTAAGTTGTGTTAATTATTATTTTAATAAATTTTTACAAAATTATAAAGCTTTTATTTTTTTCATTATTAA